>PVMS01146315.1_pt1 | contig 23196 bp, 22 predicted proteins | sample 1853461 | NCBI WGS metagenome assembly PVMS01 (sample SAMN08582032, study PRJNA380276) | Marine sediment metagenome, whole genome shotgun sequencing project. | isolation source: ocean sediment barecode stripped | collected 2017 | reverse complement strand
ATGTCGATCCAGGCCGGAGCGCATCATCTGGAAAAGGCGCAGGGTGGCCTGGGTTCATTACTGGGCGGGGTTCCAGGCGTGTTGCCGGCAAAGGTATTGATAATTGGCGGCGGTGTCGTGGGCACACAGGCGGCTACCATGGCAATCGGTATGGGTGCGGATGTTACTATTGTCGACCGTTCGCTACCACGTTTACGCCAACTGGATAGCGATTTCAAGGGCTGCTTAAAATGCCTGTATTCAACTTCGGAGGCAATTGAAAATCAAGCGGTAGAGTCAGACCTGGTGATTGGCGCCGTGCTTGTCCCGGGCGCAGCTGCCCCAAAATTACTCACCCGCGAAATCCTCAAAAAGATGAAACCCGGCGCAGTAGTGGTCGATGTAGCCATCGATCAGGGCGGCTGTTTCGAAACATCGAGGCCGACAACCCACCAGGAACCGACCTATATAGAAGAAGGCATTATTCACTACTGTGTCGCCAATATGCCTGGCGGGGTTGCCAGAACTTCAACCATTGCCTTGACGAATGCTACCCTGCCATTCGTGGTATCGCTGGCGAACCATGGCGCTGCAAATGCGATGTGGGGTGATAAACATTTGCTCAACGGGCTCAATATCCATGCAGGTCAGGTTACTTACAAGGCAGTCGCTGAAGCACTTGGATACGACCATGCCGACGCACGTGAGGCCCTGCGCGCCTGATAGCCGCCATGCACAATATCGCAATATAGGTGTGACTACCAGAATAGTCTATAAATTGGGGCACCCGTCAACCAGGTCCTGTTGCATGACTTCGATTAGCGTCGGCAGATTTTGTCCTGCCGCTGTAATCAACTCTGACTCCAAATCGACAAGATTGGTCACTTTCATCGCATGGCAACCGAAAGCTTTACCCAGTGCGACAAAATCAGGTGTATATAGATCAACGCCTATCTGTGGAATGTTGGCATCTACCATGAACCGCTTGATCTCACCATATCCGTTATTATTCCATATCAGGAATATGACAGGCTGCTTCGCTTCTACGGCACTGGCTAGCTCGCCGATGGTAAACAGTGCCGCGCCATCGCCTATGAGAGAGATTACGGGGTGCCCCGGCACGGCCAGTTTGGCTCCAACGGCTGCTGGAATGGCATACCCGAGGGTACCGAAACCACCCGACGAATGAAAATATCTACGCGGTTTTTCAGTCTCATAATGCAACCAGGCGTAATACACCGGTTGCGTGGAGTCTCCGACGACAATAGCCTCCGGTAGCGCATTCTGGATAGCAGCAAAAAAATTTTCGTATCCGGGATCGCGCGTTGCTATTAGTTTCTGGCGCATTTTTTGCGCACGCGCAGCGCCACCGCTATTTTCGTTGTTCAAGTTTCCAATAATATTATTCAACGCTTGCAACGCATTGTTGGCATCGCTACAGATGGCTAAGTCAGGTTTTAGATTGCGACTTAACTGGGCAGAATCGATATCGATACGAATTAATTTCCCATCAATTTCTACCGGCCCCAGATAAAAGAAATCATAGTCGGTCTGACTGAATTCAGTCCCTATTGCAAGCACCAGGTCGGCGCACTTCAGTTCCTCCCGAACTACCGCACAGGAACCGGAACCGCCAACAGCAAGCTTATGACTGTAAGGTATCACGCCTTTTGCATTCACGGTATTAATAACCGGTGCATCCAGTTTTTCGGCCAGGGATATGAGCTCAGTCCCGGCATTGATGGCACCGCCTCCAATAACTATCGCCGGACGTTCTGCCGCCTTTAACCACTTCGCGCACTGCTCGATTGCCACCGACGACGGTCCGGGCGGGCTCGGTAATGTAAATGCTTCCCTGTCCAGATGGTCGGCAGTCGCGGTAATCACGTCAATGGGAATTTCTATATGGACCGGACCGGGACGCTCACTATAAAAAATTGAAAAAGCCCTGGCGAGTATTTTGGAAAGCTCATCGGCACGCAACAGTGTATGGCTAAGGCGTGCCACGCCGCTTACTAACTGGCGTTGATCGGGTAATTCATGAAGAAGCCCCTCCCCTAATCCTAATTCGTAGCTGCGGTTTACCGAAGAGATGACCAGCATCGGAATCGAATCCGCCAGCGCCTGTGCCATCGCGGTGGCAATATTGGTCATGCCGGGCCCGGTGATAATGAAGCAGACGCCAACCTGGCCGCTAGCCCTGTAATAGCCGTCGGCCATGAAACCTGCGCCCTGTTCATGCCGTGGGGTAATGTGGCGAATACCGGTCTTTTCCAACCCACGATAAAGCTCTACGGTATGTACACCGGGTATGCCAAAGATAGTATCGACACCGTAGTTTTCCAGTATCTCTACCAGTACTTCTCCGCATGTGGCCATTTCGAATCTCCGGAATTAAAGTTGGGTAATTGCCCGGCAAGTTCTGCTTAAACAACAGCTCGCTTAACCCATTTGATTGACGAATCTATCCAGTCGCTTGCAACCCTCGGATAATACATCCTCGGGTTGCACCAGAGAAACCCTGATATGTCCACGTGTACTCTTGCCAAACGCACTACCAGGTAATACCGAAACGCTTTCGGCATCGAGTAAATTTTGAGCGAAGATTTTATCATCCGGGTCGATAGCTCTGACATCTACCATGATAAACATGCCTGATTCAGGGCAAAGATACTTGATACCAGGAATATTATCGAGGCGGGCGCACACCAGGTCTCTGCGAGCCTGGTACCGGCTACACATCTCCCGTACATAGTATTCATCGTTATTTAGTGCGAACGCGGCCGCGTCCTGAATAAATTGGGGACAGCCGAACATGGACATGGCGGCAAAATGCCCCAGATGGGCAGTGAGTTCCACCGGCGCAACCGCCCATCCCATCCGCCAACCGCTCATCGCATGCGATTTCGACAGGCCATCGATAACGACAACATTGTCAAGCTGTTGCGAGGCTGAGCGCAAGGAGATATGCGGATTTTCATAGGTGAACATCGAGTAGACTTCATCACACACCAGCCAGATACCCTTGTCGTAACAATAACTGGCCAGGGCTTTTAAGGTATTCTCCTTAATAATCGCACCGGTTGGATTACCGGGGGTGTTTATAAATACCAGACTGGTTTTATCGCTGATAGCCGCTATGAAATCGTCGAGCTGGGGTTCGAATTTATCTTCAGGCAGGGTCAGGATAGTTTTGACCTTAACGTCGAGTGCCTGCAATATGGGTTGATAACCCACATACCAGGGATCGGTAATGATAATCTCGTCGCCGGCATCGAGCAGGCAACTCAATACTGAATAGATTGCCGAGGTCACACCGGGAAAGATCGATACTTCGTCAGCGCTGCAGGAATGCGGTGATGTGCGGGTTTCATAATCCGCGACCGCACGGCGCAGATTGAGCTCTCCCAGCGCCGGGGAATAATGGGTCCGGCCGACACGCATATGACTGACGGCGTTATCTATAATCGGGTCGGGTGTTCTGAAGTCCGGGTCTCCAATTGAAAGTATAACAACGTCCTCGCCTCTCTGTTTCATCTGCATGGCCTGTTCGTGCACCTGCCAGGCTTCTCTCGAGCCAGAATTCAGGCGTTCGACCAATCGGCTGTAAGCGGTTTTTTTATTCCTGTCAAAAGCGTTCATATTGATGGTTCAGCACGGGGCTTATGGACAGGATGTACGCTATGCCGATTTTGCATCGTTACATGGATGTAACTTATTAGAGCTATGCAGGAGCGATAGCCGAGGAGCAAAAAATCGGTGACGCAGCTATCGCGGAAAAAGCACATTTTACAGCGTCCCTACTAACTCATTGTGGAATTCAATCACTCGATCAGCACTACGACTAAGCCTGGCCTGATGTACCCTGTCGGCCTCGGCGCCAAATTTAAAAAACAATTCGAGGCTATGGGTCACAACCGGAAAAGCTATTTCGTCCCAGGGAATTTCATCCCGGGTGAAAAGCCCGACTTCCAGGCTCTCGAAACCGGGTGAAACCTGGTCGGAAATCAATCGACCGCTGAACATCATATAAACCTGTGATATATAGGGTAGGCTAAACACGCCAAATAATTTTAAACGACCGCACCGGGCGTTTGCTTCTTCCATTGACTCGCGCGCCGCTGCCTGTGCCACGGTTTCGTTGTTTTCCATAAAGCCAGCCGGCAAGGTCCAGAGGCCGTATCGGGGTTCGATTGCCCGCTTGCACATCAGCACCCTGTCCTGCCAGGTCAGGATAGCGCCTGCCACATTATTCGGGTTTTGATAGTGCACGGTATCACAGGCATCACAGACGAAACGCTCACGATTGTCGCCCTCGGGTACCCTCGTAATCAACGAATTGCCACAATTACTGCAAAATTTCATTACTCTGCCTGTGTCAGCGTAGCGCCAATCAACTCGATCACTGTATTCATACCTGAATTCAGTATCTGGCGAATTTCATCCATATCCAGAACCGAGTCTGTAATTCCGGAACACCAGTTCACCACCATCGCAATCGCGGCGTACTCCATATCAAGTTCCCGCGCCAAAGCCGCTTCAGGCATACCGGTCATGCCAATGATATTGCAACCATCTCTCTGCATTTTCTGAATTTCGGCACTGCTTTCAAGGCGTGGTCCGTTGGTGCAACCGTAAGTGCCCGGGGTATGTAAGGCTATATCCCGGGCCTGGCCGCCGTTTAAAATTTTCTCGCGTAAGGGTTGGCTGTAAGGAAGGCTAAAATCTATGTGACCCACCTCGGATCCTTCACCGTCAAAATAGGTGTGGTTTCGATCAGAGGTGTAATCGATTATTTGATCCGGTATTACCAGGCTTCGAGGTTCAAAATCAATCCCCCCGACAGCATTAACGGCGATTACATGGCTGACTTCCAGCTCATGTAAGGCCCACAGGTTAGCCCGATAGTTAATTTTATGCGGTGGAATATGGTGAGATGAGCCGTGCCTGGGTAAAAACACCGTGCGATATCCCATCAACTCGCCGATGGTCAATTCCGCAGAAACCTCGCCATAGGGGGTATTCGGTTTTTGACTGGATTCAATGCGAAAGCTCTGGTCCAGGCTATACAGTCCACTACCGCCAATGACGGCATACACTTCGCTCACTCTGGTTTACTCTTTACAAAATAAATACTGGAGAGATTACGAAAATGACCGTTTAAATCCATGCCCACGCCGTAGACGTAACAGTCATCGCACTCCAGGCCCGTGTAATCAGGCTGGATATCGGCCTTTTTGCGGCCGTGAGTTTTTCGAATTAGAAATACGCTGGTACATTTCTTTGCGCCGTGTTTGAGGCAATAGGATTTGACTTCTTCGAGCGTATAACCCTGGTCGAAAATATCATCGATAATGATCACGTGCCGGTCTTTTAGATCATTTTGCGGATAAGCTTTCCATAACACATCCTTACCCAGGGTTGCGAGACGGTAGCGGGTAGCATGCACATAATCCACCGTCAGCGGGAATTCCCAGTGGCGTAATAGTTGCCCGGTTAAATATAGACCTCCGTTCATCACGCATAACACAAGCGGAAAATCTTTTTCCCAATCTTTTGCCACCCTCGATGCGAGATTCGAGATTCCCTCCTCGACGGCAAGTTGATCGAACAGCAGATCGGCTGACTTGTGTATTTTCTGGGCTTCTTTAAGTTGCATCAAATTGAGCTCAACATTTTTCCAGTTGCAATGGATTGGCGATGTGCAGTGTCGAGGTCGGAAATGCGATCTCGGCCCCATGAGCCTCGATAATATCGGCTATTTTTAGCATCACCTCCTGTTTAACCTGGTGGTATTTGACCCATTGGGTAGTCTTCGTAAAGGTATAAACCATGAAGTCGACCGAACTATTTGCAAACTCGTTAAAGTTGATAATCAGTGTCCTGTCGGAGTCAATTTCGGCGTGTGCGACCAGCATCGATTTTACCTCGGTGACAATCTTGTCCATGCTCTCCAGGTCCGAATACCTCAGCCCAATGGTTTCATAGATTCGTCGATTTTCCATGCGTGAAGGATTTTCTACGATGATATTGGTGAAAACCGAATTGGGAACATAGATAGGTCGTGACTCAAAATTTCGAATTTTGGTAATGCGCCAGCCAATTTCCTCTACGGTCCCTTCAATTCCGCGATCAGGCGACCGAATCCAGTCGCCGATCGAAAATGGCCTGTCGAGATAAATGATCAGGCCGCCGAAAAAATTGGCTAGTAAATCTTTGGATGCAAAGCCTACCGCGATACCACCGATGCCGCCCATTGCCAGGATACCTGCTATGCTAAAACCGAGTTCCTGCAAAACAACCAGCCCCGCGGTTATGATAACGGTGAGCCTCACGAGCTTACTGAGAGCCTCCGCCGTATGCTTGTCTATCTGGCTCGATTTTCCGGATAATTCCCGTTCGGCGCCGCGGATAAATGCCAGTACAAACCAGGTAATACAGACAAATATTCCTATGTCCCTTACCAGGTTTGTCGCTACGAATATTGGGCTTTCGGTTTCTTCATAGATCAGGTGGGAAGCGAAAGCCAGGCCGACTAACCATACAACCCAGGTCAGTGGACGCGACATCGCCTCGAGCAAAATATTATCCCAATTGGTACTGGTCCGGTGCAGGCCATGGAGCGCTTTCCTGATTAGCCGTTTGGCAAAAAAATTGGCAAATACGGTTACCAGAACGATCATGAATACCTCGATCACCCATAACCACTCCTGGTTAAATGACATGAACCACTGTTTAAGCTCTAGCATTATTCGAACAGGTCTCCACTTTCGCCTGGAAAATTCTGTTGATTGAACTGATCAAGCCCGGCTGTTGCCTGCAGCCATGGCTGAGTCGAGAACAAGTCCGCAGATTGTGGCGATGGTTGGCCATGCATCCTGATCATACGCAACTGGGAAGTTGGATTACTGTAGTGTTCAAGGGCATCGAGCACTTCGTCGGCTCCGGTCAAATTATTACATATCAGTATTATGTCACAACCCGCCAGTAGAGACTCGTTGGCACGTTCGACGTATCCACCAGCCGATTCGGCGCTACTCATACCGAGATCGTCACTGAATACAATACCGTCAAAGCCTATTCTTTTTCTGAGCACATTCTCTATCCAGAACTTCGAATATCCCGCTGGTATCTCGTCAACCTGGTCATAGACTACATGCGCCATCAGGATACCGGTCAAATGGGTAGCTATCACGCGCCGAAAAGGAACCAGATCCTGCGCCTCGATGTCCTCGAAGCTGCGACGGTCAAAAGGCATGACATGATGCGAGTCACCTTCTACCGAACCATGACCAGGAAAATGTTTGCCAATTGCCTCCATACCGGCTTTTTTCATTCCCCTTATCCATGCATTGGCCAGGCGGATAACGATTTCCGGATCCTGGTGAAAGGCACGCTCACCGATTACGCTGCTTATAGGATTGCCGAGATCAAGTACCGGTGAAAAACTCAGGTCGACACCATAGTGTAATAATTCGGATGCCATTATCCAGGCGAATGACTCGGCATTTTTGATCGCCTGCCCGCTATCTTCTTCGTATAAATTACCGAGGCTGGCCATCGCCGGCAGGCTTTGAAAACCGTCACGGAACCGTTGCACCCGCCCACCTTCGTGATCTACCGCGACTACCAGGCGCGGTGTCCTGATTGCGTGAATTTCGTCGACCAACGATCTTAACTGTTCAGGCGATTCATAGTTACGGCTAAATAAAATTACCCCCCCAGTCTGGGGATGTCTGAGTCGGCTTCGGTCTTCGTCCTCTAGCGCCAGTCCTGCAACACCGAGCATTACCGGTCCCAGGCTCATTGGTTAAGCTCCAGCAGTACCACCGCATGTACCGCGATACCCTCGCCACGTCCGAGAAAACCGAGTTTTTCGGTGGTGGTAGCCTTGATATTGATCTGCGATACATCCGTCCCGAGGTCACTGGCGATGAGTTCTTTCATCGCGCTGGTATGGGGGGTCATCTTCGGTTGCTGGGCAATGATTGTGATATCCGCATTACCGATCCGATATGAGCCGGCATCCATCAAAGATTTCATGTGGCGCAGAAATTCGCGGCTATCACGATTTTGATTAGCCCTGTCGCTGTCCGGAAAGTGAGTTCCGATATCGCCCTGACCCATAGCGCCCAGCAGGGCATCGCATAGGGCGTGGATCAATACATCTCCGTCTGAATGGGCGAGTAAGACAAGGTTGCAGGGAATAGTCACACCACCAAGAACCAGACCATCGCCCGGCCCAAGCGCATGGACATCGAAACCATGGCCAATCCTAGGGTTTTGCATAAAATTGAACTTTGGCGGAAATCATTTGCCAATTATAACCACGGAAAATGATTTTGTATGCGCTAATCAGCAGCCGTATAATAACTGTTATAACTTAAGCAACCCTGGGTATCTATGATACTTCAACGCGTGACTCGATTCGTTTATTCGCTGTTTTTGGTGTTATGCCTGGCACCGATCGCCGCTGCATCGAGCATTAAAAACATCGAGCAATTTAACCTCGAACAATATCAAGGTAAGGTAGTCTATCTCGACTTCTGGGCTTCCTGGTGCAAACCCTGCCGTAAGTCATTCCCCTGGATGAACAGTTTGGTCGAACGCTATCCTGCACAGGAATTTAAAATTGTCACCATCAACCTCGACAGGGACCCCGAGGCCATGCATGATTTTCTCGCGCGCGTACCGGCCCGGTTCGAAATTTATCACGATCCGTCTGGAACACTGGCCGAAAAATTCCAGTTGCAGGGAATGCCTACCAGTTATTTAATCGATCAATCGGGCCAGGTAGTATCACGCCATATTGGTTTTCAAACCCGGCTAATCGATGAATACGAAGCAGAAATCGAGGCCCTGTTTACGACACAACTGTTGGCAATCCAACATGAAAATCTGGGTAGACGCCGATGCCTGCCCGGTGGTCATAAAAGAAATTTTATTCAGGGCCGCGGATCGCACCCAGGTATCGTTGACACTGGTTGCCAATCAAGCGGTACGCATTCCGCGGTCGCGTTATATCAAGATGATTCAGGTCGAACCGGGATTTGATGTCGCTGATAACGAGATCGTAAAGCGGGTCAGTGCGGGTGATCTCGTCATTACCAGTGACATACCGCTGGCCGCGGAAGTGATTGATAAAGGAGGCATCGCGCTCAATCCCAGAGGCGAGCTATATACCCCAGACAATATAAAAAACCGGCTCACCATGAGGGATTTCATGGATACACTACGATCCAGCGGGATCGATACCGGGGGACCCCCGGCGTTAAGTCAGGGTGATCGGAAAGCCTTTGCTAACCAGCTGGATAGATATTTAAAATCAATGGAATCAATGGGGTCAGACTCGATTGATAATTAACAAAACCGGGCTCAGAATGGGGTTCCCCCAATTATACGGACAAAATTAATGAGAGGCTTATCGCCACTCGTCGAACGAAGGGAGAGTCAAGTTGCCCGACCAGAATCATTGTCCGGTTAACTCATGAATGCCTGGCAGACAATGCCCACAGACCAGCCACAGATAACAAAGTACCCCCGGTGACATTGAAAATACGTTGTGTCTTTGGAGATGACAACAACTGCCGGGCTTTGCCAGCAAAAACCGCATACAAGGTTGCATTGAATGTCGCCAATGCGACAAACGTGATGGCTAGAATCCACAGTTGCTGGCTGATACTAGAACCGGCATCGATAAACAATGGCAGGAAGGCAATAAAGAAAACGATGCCTTTAGGATTCAAGGCTGTAACCAGGTAGGTGTTAATAAACAGTTTCCAGCTTGATGCATACCCGATATCCCGCTGAAATTCTGTTGGCTTAATGCCAGCCCTTATCAGTTTCACGCCTAAAAATATAAGATATAACCCGCCAGCCCACTTTACCACCTGGAACCAGGATGCTGACTCGGTCAGGAGCGCACCCAGACCCAGTAAGGAAAGTGCCAATGCGGTTGAATCGCCCAGTGCTACGGCAATGATAAGCGGCACTTTTACTCTATACCCATGCGACACGGAATAACTGATCACAGTCAGGATTGTTGGCCCGGGAATGATCAACAAAATTGTCGATGCCAGCGTGAATGCCAGCCACATATCCAAATTCACCGATAATCCCCTTTAAAGCGAATGTTCAATTCGATAGCCCGGCCTTAGCCGCGTCTAATGGACAGGGTGTCGGACTAAAGATCAAGGGGGATCGATCAGCCTTGTTTGCCATATTTCCCCTGAACTTTGTTCCTTTCATGCAATATGCAGGCTAGAACATCGTATTCGAGTGTGCCGATTCTTCCGGGACAACCTGGAGCACATCCCAATGCTCAACGATCTTGCCGTAGACATCCAGACGGAAAATATCGATACCCGCCCAATCGCAATTCTCATCTCCGGGCCATTTCTGATGACAGTGCAATACCACGAGATCACCCTCGGCAATGATTCGCTTGAAGCTAACCCGCTTTTCGGGATATTCCCTCGCCATGCGTTCAAAATACGAGATGAATGCATCCTTGCCTTCGGGCACCTGTGGATTGTGTTGAATATATTCTGCCCCGACATGGCGCATGATGGCCTCGCGGGGATTATTTTGATTGAACATCAGGTCATAAAAATCTGTTACCGTCTTTTTATTTTTTTCTAATCGATCCACGATGCTTAGCTCTTTTAACAATTCCTGGCAAATAATAAAAAGGAGTCCTGTAAGGCAAGATACAGATTGGGCCCTTCTATCCAAGTATAATTTTCTATTCCGTAACAACGGGTAACAAAGCCTATTATGCTCGAAACAGCATTCGTATAAAATAGTTAAAAAATGGAATAAATATCCGATTTTATTGTCGATAGAAGTGACTCATAATTAATCATGATGAAGCAATAGACTATGCAGGTGATAAAATATATCGAATCAATTCTCTTTTCCCCCACCGGTTTTAGATACCTGGCACTGGTGTTAGTACTTTTGCTGACCTCATGCTCGGGTCTCGGCGTGAAACCCTGGCAGCGCGATATTCATGCCGAAGCTGAAATGGCGTTGGACGCCGATAGCCTGGACCTTGCAGTCGACGCTCACATCTATTTCAGCAAGGAAGCCTCCAGCGGCGGGCAGGGTTTTGCCGGCGGTGCTGTGGATGCAATTAAAGCGCAAGTTAAGAGGCGCGCTTTCGCTCGCTAGCTGCTCGTTGCTCGGCCTGCCATCGGCGCAGGCAGAGTCTGAATGGGATATCGAAACCGCGATAATGTACTATAGCGAAAAGATCGCGTGTCCGCGATTGAACCTATACTGAGCATGAGCAAGGAATTAAACGATGAAGAATTCCTTAACCTGATATTTATCCTGGATAGCCTGACCGGCGCATCGGCAAACGGTGCCGTACCATCGACGCAGATACAGGCTTTTAGTACCCCTTCGGGCAATGATACCTACCTCGTCGCCCCTAACGAAACACCGCTCGACCCTACATTTTTTGATACCCGTGCGCAATTCTCTCTGGGTTGGGACAAACCGATCGAGCGGAACCTTCGGCGCAATCTCGGCTTCAATATCTCGAAGGAATATGATTTTACCTCGATTTCCGGAAATGCAAGCTGGACCTGGGACACCAATCTAAAAAATACCTCCTATACGGTTGGCGCTAACCTCGAACTGGATCGCGTCGAACCGGTCGGCGGTGCCCCCCTGCCCCTGTCGTTGCAGGACCCTGCTGCGTCACCACCGATAATACGAGATGGGGATACCAAACATAAACATATTGTCGATCTGTTGTTTGGTGTGACCCAGATCATCGATCGCACCAGCCTGGTCCAGTTCAATCTTTCATTCAGCCTGGCCGATGGATACCTGAATGATCCCTATAAGCTGGTTTCGATAGTCGATTCTACAGTGGGTCCGAACGAGGGTGAACCGGTTGACCAGATCTATGAAAACAGGCCCGATACTCGCCAAAGAACCGGCTTTTTCAGCCACTATAAAAAACAACTCGGCAACCGCGATATCTTTAGTATTTCCTATCGCTGGATGACCGATGACTGGGACATAGACTCGCATACGATCGATACCAGTTACCGTTGGCGCCTGGACAACGGATATTTCATACAACCCGGTCTTCGCTATTATGAACAGAGTGCAGCAAGCTTTTATCGTTATTTTCTGCTTGATAGCGATCCTGTTCCTGAAACCGTAAGCGCAGACTATCGACTCGGAGAAATGGAAACCTATACGGTCGGTGTCAAATTTGGCTATAGCGACAATAGAAATACTAGTTGGTCGCTTCGGCTTGAACGATATCTGCAAACCGGTGAAAGCCATCCTGATGTCGCCATTGGACAGTTAATCACTCAGGATTTATTTCCGGATGTTGAGGCTACCATTATTCAGTTCAGTTACTCATTTCGGTGGTAGGCAGGGTTATTGTGTCTATACCTGATTTTAAAATCAGTATCGATAACCAAATCTGTAAAGGCAGCTTTCGATGCATGGCCAGCCCCTGTGAGGTATTAATTGACTCCGTGGATTCCGATCTGGCACATGAAATAGTCGCCTGTGCCGTGACAGAGGCCAGCCGTATCGAGCGTAAATTTAGCCGTTACCTCGATGATAACCTGATATACCAGATTAACCATTCACCCGACCAGTTCGTCGACCTCGATCCCGAGACCGACCGCATCATAGAGTTTGCTTTTGAGTGCCATACGCTGAGCGAAGGTTTGTTTGATATAAGCTCCGGTATATTGCAAAAAGCCTGGCGATTTGATGGCAAACATTCAGTTCCCACCCAACAACGACTGGATCAACTATTACCTTTTATCGGCTTAGATCAGATTACCCATGTTAATAGCCGCCTGAAGTTGCCCGAGGGTATGCAGATCGACCTCGGCGGGATTGGCAAGGAGTACGCAGTTGACCGCATAGTGGGATTGCTGCGGGACCGATACAAGCCGGGCATTTTGATCAATCTCGGGGGGGATATAGCTGTCACAGGTGTGCTTCAAAGTAGAGAGCACTGGAACGTTGGCATAGAAGATCCCAATCGCCACCAACAGGCTGCATCGATGCTTAATATACGTCGGGGCGCCATTGCAACCAGTGGCGATGCTAATCGCTATATCCTTCATCGAGGAAAACGCTACGGGCATATTCTTAACCCAAAACCCGGATGGCCGGTCGAAGACTCGCCGCGTTCAGTCACAGTTGGTGCCAACACCTGTACCGATGCCGGGATCATCGCCACACTTGCGATGTTGCAGGGTAAGCATGCAGAGGATTTTTTAGACCAACAGGGACTCAGGTATTATTGTCATAGATAGTTAGTACTGCTTCGATAAGATATCTCATTGAAGGAGTAGCAGAACTAAAATTGTCTCAAGGTGTGTAGGTTGATCAACATGGCACTGAACAATAGCAGTGCGCCGGCCTGGTGCATCGCAGCAAGCCATACCGGAACCTGCATCAGCAGGGTCGATACACCGAGTAAGACCTGAATGATTACCATCATGCCAACCAGTTTAAAGCTGCGTTTTAGGGCTGGGTTTTCGAATTGAATTCGACCCCTGATATACCAGCCAAGGAGCAACAATCCCGTAGTCATTGCCAGTAAGCGATGACCGAACTGTACCGTTACCTTGTTTTCAAACAGGTTCAGGTACCAGGGGGATAAAGCCGAAACGCCTTCGGGTATCCATTCACCCCCCATCAGCGGGAAGGTACTGTAAATCACACCAGCATCCAGCCCAGCGACGAATCCACCGGAAACTATCGTCAACAGCACCAGTATCAGCAACCCCAGGGAACCGTTACGCCAGGCCGATACCACAGATGGATCGCCTGATTGATCCTGTCGAACCGGTTTCAAATCCAGTATGGTCCAGAGTATGAAAGCGTAAATCAATATGGCACTGAGCAGGTGTGCAACCAGTCGATATTGGCTGACATGCGGATTATCGGCCAGTCCGCTCTCGACCATGTACCATCCGAGTAGGCCCTGGAGCCCACCGAGAAAAAACATGATGACCAGTTTCGGTGTTAAGCCTGGCTTTATTTTATTTTTCCACCAGAAATACAAAAAAGGCAGCAGGAATACCAGGCCGATCAGACGACCCAGCATTCGATGGGCATATTCGAACCAGAATATCGATTTAAACTCACCAACCTTCATATCCCGATTAATCATCAGGTATTCAGGGGACTGCTGATATCTGCCAAATTCTTCCAGCCATTGCTCGGACGTGAGTGGTGGAACTACACCATGTATGGGATGCCAGTTAACCATCGATAGGCCCGACCCGGTTAGTCGAGTGACGCCACCGAGTATGACCATCACAAAAATCAGTGACAGGCATACAAGTAGCCATTGAGAAATACGCCGGTCCTGTAATGAAATTGCAGACATAAGGGTAAATCGGAAGTTTAACGGTTCAAGGTCTGGTGGGCACGATAAAGATGATATCACTGAACATTATGATATGCGGTATCAATGCATCCGGCTGAAACATCTCGCGCATAAAAAAAGGCGCCTACGGGCGCCTTTCTCGTCCTAGCTGCTATAGTAGTTTTTATTTTGCAGCAATCTCCTCCAGTTGTTTAGCTTTAAATGACTTGGCCGTCAAGGGCCGCGTCTTTAACTGATCGGCCATAGGCCACAGATTTGAGCTGGCTGTAGTAAACCACAGGCATGTTAAAGTTGCTACCAATTTTCGGTTTATTTCACCCTGATAAATCTCAACAGTGGACTGACAGAGCGGACAGGGGGTCACAATCATGTCGACTTCCTGGTCAATTGAACATTCTGATTTTCAATGCGGAGCTTTCCATAGTCTGCCCAGGAATTCTTCGGCGAATTCAGGTATCGATGTGTCTTAACTCGTCTTTTCCCGGACCCACCAGATCGTAGGCCTGGGCGAAACCCCTGATAAAACGACCGCTTTGAGGCTTTATCTGGAACAGATGGAAGTCCTGAAGGGGTTTTATGACATCAATGAAACCACCAAACTGGTTTTTGAACTCGGCCATGACGAGCTGAAATTGATCGGTTTCACGGTCAATCCTGATCACCTTAGCCTGCAAAATGATGCGCTGTCGGGCAAACAGGTTATTGCTCTTTTCCTCGGCTTCGATCAAAAGCAGGCTAATAGCGGGATTGGCAATTAAATTCCTGGTATGCCTCGCCAGTTCGCTAAGATACAGGTAGTAGTAACTTTCAATCCACACATAAGGCGCGTAACTCGCTTCTGGATTACCGTCTGCCCCAATGGTTGCCAGCTGAACGGTTTTCAGACTCTCGCGCAGGGCTTGAAATTCCTGTCGCAATTTTTCGTCATCGTCTTCCTGATTCACAATTTTCATTGCCGGCCCGGGGGGAACTTAAGAAAGCGACTATTGTGCCATGCCTGTGATTCTCTATCTAACAAATCTGATGCGGATAAAGGTTGGTACTGACTGGTCATGCAGGACAAAAAAAACCCCATATCGCAATGGGGTCAATACACAAGATAAATCATATGGGGGTACGAGGGTCATTATAGGTAGATGACAGGTGATTAATGAGACCTGGGTCTCAAATCGAAAAATCGGTGATCAAGTCCAATCCCGGTGCTGGCCCGTATCGCTACTGATGGCTGGATTGATACCCCCGGATATTGGTATCAAACCCAGCCTCGCGGATTTTCTCGGCCCGTTCTGATATATAACGCTGGAAACACCGACCAGTGATTATAAATTGAGCGGGTTATTGACGTCTATGCCATCCATAAACGGTTTATCCCGATCACTATGCGTTATCTGGTAAACCAGTCCAATCCATCGACCGACTACCGCGCAGGCGGTATCGTGCCAGGTGTTGTGCAAACGATTCAAGATCAATGCTTCTGGAAACTCGGGTAAGTCAGTTTTATTTTTCATCGACAGGTTCACCCGTACACGGTATTCGTTTAATACTGCCGCTATAAATTCGTCAAAGTAATTATCTGGAAGTGGTGGATAGATTTTCGTTTCACCACGCGCATAGATGTCAATTTCGCGCTTATATTCCTTTAATAACGATATCGAATCGTACTCGGGGTGGCCCTGAAAAAATACCGTACGAAAACCATCCGGGCTGGTAGCAAGGTGGGCGCAGCCGTCATCTCCGATCACTAGTAATCTCAATCCGGCGGCCTCAAACTGTTCCGGAAATATCGCATTCCAGCGTGAGTGGGGCACATCAAACCTGGTATTGATATCTGCTACCAGTGGGTGGTGCGGTTCGATCACGGTATGCTCGAATACACCCCATTTCTTAAAACCCTGCATCTTCCGTTTTTGCCCGTATCGAAACTCGAGTACCGCGTGCGTCGCCAGGCAGGAGCATAAGGTCGAGGTTACGTTTTCATCGGCCCAGTCGACAACCTCGATCAGGGAATCCCAGAAAGGCTCACTCGGTAATTCGTTGCCGACGACGTTGGCGCCCGTGATAATCAACGCATCCAGACCCTGTTCGCGCAGCTGTTCAAAGGTTTCATAATACTGATCGATATGTTCCCGCGCAGACTTACCCCGCGCTAGATCATCGAGCGTAAAGGGGTGTACATAAAACCGGGCGATTGGATTACTTTCCGCAATCAGCCGAAAAAACTGACGTTCTGTGGCCGCCAGTGCCGCGTCGGGCATCATATTCAGTAAACCAATATGTAACTCCCGGATGTCCTGCTGAATCGCTATACCTGGTTTGAGGACGATGATCCCCTCCTCGGTCAATTTTTCAAATGTGGGCAGATTGTTATGCGCGACCAACGGCATCAGTTTTGCCTCTCGATCGCGAGTTCCAGTAGTTGTAAAAAGTCATCCTCATTCTCTACCTGCGCGGCCTCGTCCGAGGTTACCGTGTAGCCGTGTTGCGCAATGGCATCATAGCGGGGGATTCGTGAGTGGAACAGATGCGGAAATATCCAACGCGCAAATTCATCCGGATCAATTTGTGCAGCATATTGAATGCCGTTTTCCTTTAAATAAATGGCTAACTGCTGCTCCAGGAATTCAGGACGGTAATACAGTGGTTTGGGGGAACTCTGGGAGCGGTGAATCAAAACACTCTCCTGTTCCTGGTCGGTAACCTTGATATAAAGAATCAGGGTACAATCGATTAGTGTCTGAATCATACCCGGTTCATCGATTTCACAAACACTGCCACCCACATCATTGATAAAGTGGGGGTAGCCGTAGATATCCTGTGCTTTCTGTATAAATTCCTGCACGTCCATCATCGCATCGACCTCGGCCTGGCGATAAATTGCCTGGCGCTGAATGAAATCACCCAGCTCGACGCCACCGAGCTCTGGATTGCCCAGTTTACCCACGAAACTCAATACCGGACCCAGGTCATTGACGCGGATAACATTGCGAAAATATATCCAGTCCTTACGCAATAAGTCTTTCAAAAATGGTACCTGCATCGCCTGCTGCTTGATCATATCGAGAATATGTTCATCCAGGTAACGGGTCCCGATACGATAATCCCCCGAATAGTGAAACCAGTCGGTCCCGTGTAATTTGGCTGACAGATGTGATTTGCCCACCCCCGACATACCCAATAGCGTCACCTTTTTATTATTCCAGGCGCGAAACTCTTCGACGGTAAATTTCAAATATAACTCCAGTAAGGCAGTTTGGTGATTATGCAATATCGTCATTTCTGACGAAACCACGAGTATTCACATTTATTCCAAAATCACCAGTGAATTAAGCCGGAGGATTGCATAACCGGTGGGGCATCTAGAATTAGCTGCCCTGCACTGTCAATCATGCCTGTATTGGTGGCTTCATGCGATAGCCAAATAATCTGTTGCCATTCTATAGACGTTATAGTCAACTATGCCACTACTCTGATCAGGTCATAATGGCAGGTTCAGGTTTCCAGTAGTATCAATTCAGGGCACCGCCCTCAGGGATATTCCAGGGCCTCCGCTGCACTCACGAGAACGACTTAGCCAGGCTGAAGGTTATCGCCGCGGTTTTTCTGGAGAACCTGTTGATACCGATCTTTTACTGATTATTCGGAACATGCAAAATAATTTATTACTCACACGGCAGCAGGCTGACAACCCACTCCTCGGCATCAGCGCGATGTTGCTCAGCGTGTTGGTGTTCTCGATGATGGACGCCACGGTCAAGTGGTTAGGCGGTACTTTTCCTACCCAGCAAATCATGTTTTTTCGATGTCTGGTGGCGACGATTCCGGTAGCGGTAATAATCTATTCGCGCGGTGGTATTGCAGTTTTAAAAACCCAGCAGCCGAAATTGCATTTGTTACGAAGCCTGCTTGGCATTTCAGCCATGGGCTTTGCATTTTACGCATTTTCACTGATGCGACTGGCCGAGGCTATTTCAATTTTGCATACCACGCCGTTGTTCATGACTGCCCTGTCGATGCTGATACTGGGCGAGAAGGTAGGCAAACATCGGTGGACCGCAGTAGTGGCCGGATTTATCGGCATGTTGATCGTGATCCGACCCGGCGAGGGACTTCTGCATAGCGGCAGTTTGTTTATGTTAATCGCCGCGTTATTAATCGGATTTACCACCATCATCATTCGTTACCTGAGCGCTAAAGACGACCCGGTTTGCATCACTTTTTATTTTACCCTGTTCGGTATAGTTGTAAGCGCCATTGGAATCGCATTGTTTGGATGGGTGCCACCGAGGCCGGTTGACTGGTTTTTTTTAGTAGCAGTGGGACTGTTTGGTGGCGTAGCCCAGTACCTGATGACCTTGAGTTATCGTAATAGCGAAATTGCCATCGTTGCCCCATTGAAATTTTTGTCGATCGCGATTGGCGGCCTGTTTGGTTATTTCGTCTGGGCTGAGGTCCCCGATTTCCAGAGTCTAGTCGGAATCACCATTATCGTGGCCAGTGGACTGTATACATTACACCGTGAAATGATCCATCGCAGGATGCAAAATTGATGGTCGATTTGAGTCCGGATAGCAGAGCTGTCGATTACAAAATTAAGGCCTACCTGTTGCTCACCATCACCGCCGGGTGTTGGGGTGTCAATGCGATACTGGGAAAAATCGCGGTGGGTGAAATTTCACCGATGCTACTGGTAACTCTGCGCTGGCTCAGCGTGGTGATTTTACTGCTGCTGTTTGCCGGAAAATACCTGAGGCGGGACTGGCCGATACTGCGCAATCATCTTGGTTATATCTGCCTGATGGGCACGCTCGGGTTTACCGCATTCAATGCCCTGTTTTATAGTGCTGCGCATTATACTTCTGCAATCAATATTGGAATTTTACAGGGGGCTATCCCGGTTTTCGTATTGCTGGGCACCTATCAGTTATACCAGTCGAGAATTACAGGCCTGCAGATTTTCGGCGTAATAGTCACCCTGGTAGGCGTAGTCACTGTTGCTTGCGGGGGCGATTTATCGCAGTTAACAAGTTTGTCGATCAATCGCGGTGATTTATTCATGTTGCTGGCCTGCCTGTTTTTTGCTGGCTATTCGATTGGCCTGAGTCGTCGACCGATGGTTTCGGCGCTGGGCCTGTTTACCAGCATTGCTATCGTCGCGTTAATTGTTTCATTACCTTTGCTCGCTATCGAAATAGTTAGCGATAATTTTCTCGCACCTACCAAAACCGGCTGGCTGGTAGTTGCATTGGTGAGCTTGCTTCCCTCACTTATTGCACAGGTGTTTTTTATTCACGGGGTTAGCCTGATCGGACCGGAAAGAGCAGGTGTATTCGTCAACCTGGTGCCGGTAATTGCATCGATTATGGCGGTGGTCTATTTACGCGAGTCTTTTGAATTGTATCATGCTATCTCGCTGGGACTGGTCCTCGGTGGTATCGGCCTGTCGGAATTCGGCAAGCAGGCTTGATTTTATATTCTCGTATTGATCAATACTTGCCAGTGATATGATGCCAGCAATAAAACTTACTATAGAAGAGGATAGACATGTCTGATAACCGTTATGCCGTGATTCATTTCATCGATGGAAGCAGTAAAAAAATAGAGTTTCCGGCACAGTCGGACGATATCAACGTTTCGGATAAAATTCAGAAACTGATCAATAACTCAAGTTTAATGATTGAGGTGGAAGGTTCGCTAATGATCATTCCGATGAGCAGTATCAAATACATCCAGTCGTATCCAGGGCCCAATATTCTGCCCGATTCCGTGATAAAAGGCGCAGTTTTGATCGACTGATCGTCGTTGGCTTCGAACCAACGCGATACTTCGGCCCGATTCGACAGGACCCGGAAGTCAGGCCCTTATGCTCCGCTTGCTTGAATTCTATTATTAACTAACTTTTAAGGCTTGTACCAGATGGGCGAGGTATAGGCGCGTTCGGTTGTCGTCATCGCAGCTTCTTTCGGCATTTTCACCTTGAAGTACTTGGCGTCATAGGCAGTCCAGCGCGGTGTCGGAATCTCGATCACCCTTACATAATAAAAGGCATTCTCCCTGGCATCAAAATCAGGATCTTTCCATACCGCAACCAGCTCGGTCGCTCCGATGGTATTGGTCCATGTGGCATCAGCAATGTTTACGGTGTTGCCGACCGTAGGCAGCTTGCCGCTGGCATCCGGCTCGCGTTTATCCGACCAGGCGACATCGTATACCTTTTCCCGCATTACACCTTTGGCATCCACCCAGCCTTTGATAATCTGGATGCGGTCGAGGTTACCGCCGATCGGATCCTTCAGCGCGGCAACCAGGAACGCAGGCGCCGTCTTACCCTCAGGGGCTTTTGCCAGGGTTCCACCCATCGGTACTCCCTTGGCGTAGCCTGCCTGGGCGGGTAAACGGCCGGTGGCGTCTTTATCTTCGAACTCCCAGCCGCCGAAGAAACGCACAATTATTCGGCTACCTGTAGTCGCGTAGACTTCTTTGCGCTGCATCGCGTCAAAGATCGATGCACGCGTATTTTCCTCGGCATAGACAGCGGCCCAGCCCGATGCGACCGGTATGTATCCCTTGTACTCGTAGTCCCCCATCTTCGCCATAGGATGCGCGTAGCGTTCCTTGCTTGGTTCGCCACCCGAATGTTTACCAAAAAAGTTATCTTCTTCCGCCGTTGCCAGCCCGGTATGGCTGTCGGTTGAACCGATCATGCCAAACTGGTAGGGGTTGGTGCCGAGCCTGTCTTCCAGGCGCAATCCAGTCTGCAAAGCCGAGCGCGCATATTCAAAGCGCAGCATCTTGTTTTCTTTCAACACGCTCAAATCGAGGTTGCCGATTGCCCAGTTTTCGTAGTCGGCAAACTCGTCGGTTGGCGACAGAAAAGGGTGTGTTTCTCCGTCCCCTTTTATTTGAGTCACTTCGTAAAGCGGTTCCCTACGTGCGCGGGTCTCGACATACTCTTTGCCAATCTCTTTGCCAAAGGCTTCCATCTCGGGGAACATGATGCCGTTACTCAGGTTGCCGTTATGGGCGATGGCCAAAACCTGCCCCGCAGTTTTTTCTTCGTAGTTATCCATCCATTTCCACAGATCGACCGGGTTGATACTCCCCAGCGGCGGCGTCGCGGTATAAGGCTCAAGCAACTTTGCACGATCGGCATTATCCCGGTAAATCACGACGCGGTGCAAGTTGTTACCCTTGTCCAGCGAGGTCCATTCATATCCAATAATGGCGCTAAACTCGCCGGGATCGTTGGCCTCTTCGGCAGCATCGATAATACTGTCCCAGGTCGATCGATATACGTTTGTTCCAGGCAAAGATGCCAGGGCAGGAGGAAATTTTCCCTGCGAAAAATCAGCAATAATTTCTCCGGCAGCTATTACGCCATCCTGGCCCCCTGATGTTACCAGTTTATTCCATCTCCGCCCCTTTTCGTCAGCCATCACATAGGCAGCACCTGCCAGTAAATTGGGAAAGAAGCCCATGTTGTCCGAGTGGTCGGTTACCACCAGGAAATCAAGCGGTCGCGATAACCTGACCGGTTGCCCAGTGGATGAAACTACTTCCTCTCCCTTGGCGAAGCGATAGGAATCGGGCGGCAACAGGCGGGCACCAAAAGCCCCCGCATCGAATGAATTGGCCGTGTGTAAATGAGTGTCACCCCAGAGCGGCAGATCGGGAAAATTGCGTTGCGCGTAAGGAGAATAAGGTTTTATTATTTCTACGGCACTTAGCGACGTCTCGTCGTCGGTGACGAGACCCCCGCCACCTGAATATACGCTCTGGCTAAACGCCATAGCCAGACACAAGGCTGCCGCATGTATCGGGTATTGCGGTACTCGACCGGTTACTGGAAAAAATTTATTTTGTAGCTTGCGCATTTATTATTTCCTTATTATTTGTTGTTATTGACGTTCTAAAATAAATTTAACATAACCCTGATAGTGTGTATACAATCGCTATTAAACCGGCCACCAAAACGGGCTGATTGTTATTGGTCGCTTTTTTTTGACCTTAAAATTTGAACCTGGGGGCAAAAGACCATGCTGGCTTCTATTTTCATCCTGTTTGAATTGCTGGGAATACTCACCTCGCTCCATGCCGTCCTGCAAACCCGTACCTCGCAGGGAGCCGTTGCCTGGGTTGTTTGCTTGTTAGCATTGCCTGTTGTTGCTGTTCCAGCTTACTGGGTGTTCGGTCGAAATCGGTTTAACGGTTATGTTGTTGCCTGGCGGGATGCATCGTTGAACATTAACGAGGAGATTAAAAATGTGCGCCAGCGTTTCCATCCATACCAGGTAAAGAGCGACTCCGTGTTTCCCGAATATGAAGCGATTAAGAAACTATCCAATTTTCAATTTACCCGTGGTAATGACGTCGAGCTTTTGATCGATGGTGAAGCTACATTCGACAGTATGTCTGCCGGCATCGAAGCGGCAAAGTCGTACATTCTTTTCCAGTTTTACATTATTTGTACCGATGACACGGGAAATCGATTTAAGGAACAATTGGTGCGTAAAGCGGCCGAAGGTGTCGCGGTCTACGTGCTCTACGATGAGTTGGGTAGTAATCGACTCAATTTAAAAAGGATAGCGGGCTGGTCTGAATCATCGATCCAGATAATTCCATTTAACACCCGTAAAGGTTTTCAAAACCGTTTCCAGCTCAATTTTCGCAATCATCGAAAAATATTGGTTGTCGACGGAATTTCGGCCTGGGTAGGTGGTTTGAACAGTGGAGACGATTATCTGGGTAAAAACAGGAAGCTTACACCATGGCGGGATACGCACTTGCGCATCGTTGGTCCCGCCTCGCTGATTGCGCAGACCTTGTTTTTCTCT
>PVMS01048245.1_pt1 | contig 23200 bp, 27 predicted proteins | sample 1853461 | NCBI WGS metagenome assembly PVMS01 (sample SAMN08582032, study PRJNA380276) | Marine sediment metagenome, whole genome shotgun sequencing project. | isolation source: ocean sediment barecode stripped | collected 2017 | reverse complement strand
TATTTCATCAAAAATAAATTGGTAATTACCTGCAAGGAATTCTCCTCGTGATATGACCATATCAATTTCATCTGCTCCCTGATCTACAGCATATTTGGTATCACTTAATTTTACTTCTAGATTTGTTTGACCGCTTGGAAATGCAGTTGCAACTGATGCTACCTGTATATCACTTCCATTTAAAGCAGCTTTGGCAACACCCACTTGTGATGGATACACACAAATTGCAGCAACAGTAGGAATATCTTTTAGAGCATCATGAGGGTGCAAGGCCTTGTAACAAAGTTGCCGAACTTTTCCTTTGGTATCTTTTCCCTCAAGAGTCGTTAGGTCAATCATGCTTAAAGCTAGTTTCAAACCTTCAATTTTAGAAGATTTTTTAATGCTTCGTGCACAAAACCGAGCAACACGCTCATGAACACCAACAGTATCATATGTTGGTAAATCATTTAAATTTGGAATCATTTATTTTAATTAGATTTCAAATTTACAAATTAAATTGTGATTTTTAAGAAACAACAGTCTTAGATTAACATCGAAGTTAATTAAACAATAGGGGGGGTTACAAGATAACTTTTCAATGATTCTACAATTAAATATGAATGAATCAATTAATTATTCAACCTTAAACACAATTGGCAATCCATAACTCACACCAACAGGTCGGCCTCGTTGTTTCCCCGGAATCATTTTAGGAAGTAGTTCAATAATTCTTATAGCTTCTTCTTTTAATTTTCTATGAGGAGCTCTTGCGTTAATATTGGTAATATTTCCTTTATTATCAATTTTGAATACTACAAAAATTCTTTGAATACTCCCTGGTTCCAAGCCTAAATCAGATGCCAGGTCTGCATTGAATTTTTTCAATATAAACTTTGAAATTTGTGCTGAAAAGCATGCTCTGAGTGCTTTGTTATTCCCTTTACAGCCCGGAAAAACAGGAACTTCTTCAATTACAATAAATGGTACATCTTCTTCAATTGCTTCTTCTTCTTCAACTGTAACAATTTCATTTTCAATATTCAAAATTATAGCGTCAGACTCATCAGTCTCAGTAGTTTCAATTATTGTTTCCTGAATATCAATTTCGTCTTCTACCTTTAAAATTTTATCTGGCATAATCACTTTAACCTGAGGTTTAACCTGAAGTTCTTTTGGCTTGATCTCAATTGTTTCTTCGGAATCCTCCATGTTTATAAAAGTACCTGACAAGCCTTTTATTGGGCTTGGAAAAGACTTCATTTTCATGAATTCGTATACTATAAAAAGGGAGAGAACCAATCCTAACTGAATTAATATTTTGCTGTAATTTTCAAGAATTGCGTCTGGATATTTTTTAATTTGCATGGCTACCTTGTTTAAGTTTAACAAGAACAACTATAAGGAACTGCTTTACACAGTAAAGTTTATAATGCAAGAAATTGCAACACAAGATGTAAACATAGTAACAACATCTTGCAAGATATATCCATCATTCTAAAGTTACGGATTTTTTAAATTAAATACAAGTTTTCATATGTTAAAGAGGCTGTTTCAAAAGACTCATAATCAGATTTATTCATTACTTTTGACTTTCAAACTTTAAACTTTCAAACTTTCTTTTACTTTTGTTCAATGATTATTACCGACACACACGCACATTTATATAGCGAGCAATTTAAAGATGATAGAGATGAAATGATCGAACGGGCTCTAAATGCAGGAGTGTCTCGTTTTTTTATTCCAGCTATTGATTCTACTTATTTAAATTCCATGTTGGATTTGGAGAAATCTTTTCCAAACAACACATTTTTAATGATGGGCTTGCATCCAACACATGTAAAAAAAATTGTTGATGAAGAATTGGCATTTGTTAAAAAGTGGTTGGATAAACGTCATTTTTATGCGGTTGGAGAAATTGGAATCGACTTGTATTGGGATAAATCCTTTTTAAAACAACAACAAATTGCTTTTAAAATGCAAATACAATGGGCAAAAGAAAAAAAACTCCCGATTGTAATTCATTGTAGAGACGCTTTTGATGAAATTTTTGAAGTATTAGAAGAAGAAAAAGGCGATAATCTTTTTGGAATATTTCATTGTTTCACAGGAAATTTAGAACAAGCTCATAAAGCAATTTCTTACAATATGAAATTAGGAATAGGTGGAGTAGTAACTTTTAAAAATGGCAAAATCGATCAGTTTTTAAATACTATCCCTTTAAAAAATATTGTTTTAGAAACTGACTCGCCTTATTTGGCTCCAACTCCTTTCAGAGGGAAAAGAAATGAAAGTAGTTATATTATTAATGTTTTGGAGAAAGTAGCATCTATTTATAATTTAACTTCTCAAGAAATTGCAGATATAACCACACAAAACTCAAAAAATGTTTTTGGAATCTGAACACATAGCATATTATAAAACACCCATAGGTACAGCCAAAATAATTGGTACTGATAATGGGATAATTTCTGTAACTATCACCGAAGATAAAACTGAACCTTCAGATTCAATTTCAAGATGTTTAGAAAATTGTATCGCTCAGTTACACGAATACTTTGATGGAAATCGCACACAATTCGATCTAAAACTTAACCCACAAGGAACAGAATTTCAAAAAAAGGTCTGGAATGAATTATTAAATATTCCTTTTGGAAAAACACGATCCTATTTAGAACAAACAAAAATGCTGGGAGACCCAAAAGCAATAAGAGCAGTGGCATCGGCTAATGGGAAAAATCCTATCTGGATTATCATTCCATGCCACAGAGTTATTGGAAGTGACGGATCATTAACCGGTTATGGCGGTGGTATATGGCGTAAAAAGTGGTTATTGGAACACGAAAGTCCGTCTCCCCAGCAATCATTATTTTAAATTATTTTGAACAAATCCAATCATTTCATTAACAGCATTTTTGTTCTGAAAAATCAATGATTTTTGAATGGGCCTTCTCATTACATTCTCATGAGCCAGTTCTTCATATCAACTTCTTCTTTTATAAGTGCTTTAAGATCCTCAATTTTAACTCTCTCTTGTTCCATGGTATCTCTGTAACGAATTGTTACAGTATTATCTGCTAATGTATCATGATCAACTGTAATACAAAAAGGAGTTCCTACAGCATCCTGCCTTCTATACCTTCTTCCAACGGCATCTTTTTCGTCATATGCAACATTGAATTCCCATTTTAATTCCTCAACAATTTTACGTGCAATTTCCGGTAAACCATCTTTTTTTACCAGAGGGAAAACAGCTGCTTTTGTAGGTGCTAAAACCGATGGTAATTTTAGTACAGTACGTATTGTCCCGTTTTCCAGTACTTCATCTTGCAAAGAGTTTGAGAAAATCGACAAAAACATTCTATCTAACCCTATGGAAGTTTCAACAACATAAGGCACATAGTGTTCATTCAACTCGGGATCAAAATACTGTAATTTTTTACCTGAATATTTTTCATGACTTGATAAGTCAAAATCTGTTCGTGAATGAATTCCTTCCAACTCTTTAAAACCAAAAGGAAATTTAAATTCAATATCTGTAGCTGCATCGGCATAATGAGCTAGTTTTTCGTGATCATGAAAACGATAATTCTCTTTACCCACTCCAAGTGACAAATGCCATTTCAATCGCTTTTCCTTCCATGTTTCATACCATTCTTTTTGAGTTCCCGGGCGCACAAAAAACTGCATTTCCATTTGTTCAAACTCCCTCATACGAAAAATAAATTGTCGTGCAACAATTTCATTTCTAAAGGCTTTCCCGGTTTGTGCAATCCCAAAAGGAATTTTCATTCTACCTGTTTTCTGAACATTTAAAAAGTTTACAAATATACCCTGAGCAGTTTCCGGACGTAGGTATAAATCAATTGCAGAATCTGCTGAAGCTCCTAACTTAGTTCCAAACATGAGATTGAATTGCTTTATATCCGTCCAGTTTTTAGAACCTGATAAGGGGCAGCCAATCCCTAATTCTTCAATTAAAGCTTTCACATCAGCTAAATCTTCATTTTCCAATGATTTACCCATGCGTTTTAAAATAGCTTCGCCTTTAACTTTATATCCTAAAACTCTTGGATTGGTTGCTAAAAATTGCTCTTTGTCAAAAGCTTCTCCAAAACGTTTTGCGGCTTTTGCAACCTCTTTTTCAATTTTAGTATCTAATTTGCCAACATAATCTTCAATCAACACATCAGCTCTATATCTTTTTTTTGAATCTTTATTATCAATAAGAGGGTCATTGAACGCATCCACATGTCCTGATGCTTTCCAAGTTGTTGGGTGCATAAAAATTGCAGCATCCAATCCAACTATATTTTCATTCATTTGAACCATTGCCTTCCACCAATAATCCCTTATGTTCCTTTTTAATTCTACCCCATTTTGAGCATAGTCATATACTGCGCTCAATCCGTCATAAATTTCACTCGATTGAAATACGTAACCGTATTCTTTTGCATGTGAAATTACCTTTTTAAATTTATCTTCCTGATTTGCCATGCTGCAAAAATAATAAAGCTTTTAATTCTAAAAAATAAAAAAGTGGAAATAGCCGAAACTATTTCCACCCGTTAACATTAAATAATATTAATCTGGAGTTACTTTCTTTACTTCAACGTGATTTGGGTTACTCCTGCAATTTTATTTTCTATATAAATATTAACATTATAAATACCTCTTTCCATATAATCTCTATCAACTTCAACTAATGAAATAACATCAATGGGCTCATTTAAATAAGTAACACTCGTTGCATCGCTATAGCTAATTTGAGTATCGTCAAACAGCATAAACTCTCCTTTGCTTGCAACAGTATTCCCTTTTGAATTCACAATTTGAATATATAACTGACGCTCACCTTGTTCTGATATTTCATTTTTTTCAATAGTAAAATTAATTCTAAATGCATCTGTATTTCTCGCTCTGGAGGTCTCAACCAATTTACCATTTGAACGTTCTCGCATTGATAATATCTTAGCAGTATTGACTTTTAAAACAGAACCTATTGCAACTTTTTCAGATAAATCAATATTTTCCAGGGATAACGTATCATTTATTGCTAATTGTGCTGATATTTTTACATTAGCACTGTCTAAATCTATGCTCAACAAATCATTGATATTCTTTAAAGAATCCGTTATAAAGAACAGCCGTCTGTTTGATTCTTCAAGATTTGCAATTTGTTTTCTATAACGAAATATTAAATTGATGTTGGTAGCTTTTAAATCTTTAATAGAATCTCTCATTGCAATAATTCTATCTCTTTCAAATGCCAATTCATTAGACATAGAAGTGTTTTGGCCGATAGCTTCTTCATATTTCACAATCATGCTATCTAAATTTTGTGCAATTTCTGCTTTTTCTTCTTCAATCGCATCTGTTAACTTTTTATGCTCATTTTTATTATAAAATGTATATGCCAGTGCCGCAATTAACAATACGGCTAATACAATAACAATTATTTTACTATTTGATTTTTTGTTTTCTACCATTTTTCAATGTATTAGGGTTGTAAAAAATTAACGCAAATTTTCCTAATAAATTATAAATTTATGAACAAATAATTTTTTGAGGGATCATTTTTTTTGCGGTTGTACAAAATTATAGATTTTAAATCATAAATCATAATTATTTAATCATAGTTTCAATTTTAATAAATTAAAGTTTAAAATTGTACTTTTAAATAAAATTCTGCTATGAAATTTTTAAAAGATATCTTACATATCTTTTTTCCAAAAGTATGTATGTGCTGTAATGAACATTTGGTGAACAATGAAAATACTATTTGTTTAATGTGTCGGCATGATTTACCCTTAACTCATTTTAGTTCGGAAACATCGAACCTGGTTGAACAGACTTTTTACGGAAGAATTCCCATAAAGTATGGTACCGCATTGTTCTATTTTTTGAAAAAGGGAAAAGTACAACAATTAATACACAATCTTAAATACAACAACCAACAACAAGTAGGAGTTCTTATTGGAAATTGGTTGGGAGATGAAATAATAACCAGTAATAGGATTAAAAACATTGATTGCATTATCCCCGTTCCGCTACATAAGAAAAAACTTAAAAAACGCGGGTATAATCAGGTTACAACGTTTGGGGAAAGTCTATCAACAAAATTAAATATTCCTTTTTATGAAAATATTTTAATTCGAATTTCTTCAGCTAAAACCCAAACTAAAAATATACGTTTTGATCGATGGAAAAATGTTCAGGAATTATTCTATGCTCAAAATAATTTAATTTTAGAAAACAAACATATCTTGCTAATAGATGATGTAATTACAACAGGAGCAACACTTGAAGCCTGCTATAAAGCACTCAACAAAGCCAATTCTGTAAAAATAAGTATCGCGTGTATGACTTATACCAAGTAACAATTTATAGACTGACTAAAATAAAGTTGTTCAAAATTATAATACTGAATATATTCGAACGTTTTTTAAATAAATTAATTGTTATTTTGTGTCTAAAAACAACATATGAGATATTCTTTATTTAAGTTTTTTATTCTTTTGTTAGTATCTAGCATTTTTTTTAACTGTGCCAGAAGAGGAACTCCAACAGGTGGGCCCAAAGACTCTATTCCTCCTATTTTAATTAAAGCTATTCCAAAAGTTGAAACTATCAATTTTGACGTAACTAAAATAAAAATATACTTTGATGAATATATTAAATTGGAAGATGTAAAGAAAAAATTAGTTATCTCTCCTCCTCAAAAATATGATCCAATTATAACTCCCCTGGGAACAGCGAGTAAATTTATCTCTATTCAAATATTAGACACTTTAGATCCGAATACTACTTATGCATTTAATTTTGGAAACAGCATTGTTGATAATAACGAAGGAAATGAACTTGAGAATTTTAAATACGTTTTTTCGACTGGAAGTTATATCGACTCTTTAAAAGTTACCGGTGAGGTTACAGATATTGTTATTAAAGAGAGTGCCAAAAATATTGATGTTATGCTGTATGAATACGATAGTTCTTTTACCGACTCTATTATATTTAAAGAAAAGCCACGATATATCGCGAATACTCTAGACAGTACTTTGTATGAATTGAGTAATTTGCGTGAAGGCAAATATTTGCTAATAGCTTTAAAAGATGCAAATTTTAATAAAATATACAATCCGGAAATTGATAAAATTGGCTTCATAATGGATACAATAACAATTCCAACAGATAAAAAATTCAATTTCTCAATTTTTAAAGAAATTCCACTCTTTGAAATGACGAGACCTAAGGAAGCAAATAAAGGCCATATCATTTTCGGTTTCTTAGGAAAGGCTAAAGATGTAAATATTGAACTCTTAACCGAAACACCTTCAAACTTTAATGCCAAAATCAATTTTGAGAAAAACAAAGACACCATCAATTACTGGTACACCCCATTTGAAACGGACTCTTTGAATTTCTTGGTTTCAAAAGATGATTATTCCGAAAATTTTACAGTAAAAACAAGAAGTTCAGATATAGATTCTTTAAAAATTTTAAAAAGTACTAATAACGTTTTACATTTAATTGATACATTTTCAATTGAGACCAATACTCCAATTATAAGTGTTGACAAGACATTGATAAAAATAATCGATAAAGATACATTGTCGGTAGACTTTAGTACCATACTATCAAAATCCAAGACGAAATTATATATAAATTTTGATAAAAAACACGAGCAAAAATATGCTCTAGAAATGCTCCCCAATACAATTACAGATATTTTTGGGATTTCGAACGACACAATATCCGTTAATTTAGTTACCAAAACTCCTGAAGATTATGGGACTATCAATATAAACATTGTAAGCTCTAAAAAATCAGCATTTATAGTTGAATTATTAAATGAAAATAATAAGGAAACAGCAATTCGATTTGCAAAAATTGATAAACCACAGATTGTAAGTTTTACACTTGTACCTCCTGGAAAATACTTGATTAAAGTTACTTTGGACGTTAATAAAAATGGAATTTGGGATACTGGAAGCTTCTTGGATAAAAGACAACCTGAATTGATAAAGTATTTTGATGAGGTGATTGATTTAAGAGCTAATTGGGAATTTAATGAAACATTTAACTTAGATTAGTCATAATTACTATTGTGATTAATGAAGTTTTTATTACATTTAAACAAAACAAACTATTTTATTTTGTGATTAAGATTATAAAAATAGCAACCTCAATACTTTTTTTGATCATTACAACTAATTTGTATTCCCAAAATGAATATAGTCATGAAATTGGCTTTATATCAGGTTCTGCATCATTTACAACAGATTATGGACAGCGCAATCATTTCAAAAGTAACGTTGGCGGAAATATTGGTATAGGTATTGGACTAATTTATTATTTAAATTTTACCGATTACAGATATCGCTGGAATCAAAGAACTAATTATTGGGCAGAGCATTTCAGGATTCGAGGTGAATTATCTTATATGTCTGCCGAGTTAGATCATTTTGGTAAATGGGCGCAAGCCCAAACCGATGGAGGAGAAAAACTTCGTGCACATCACGGTAAAACATATTTAGTGAATTTGGGTGCTCAATTAGAATTTCATTGGGTGGATATTGTTGACTATGGGTCTCGAAGAATTCCCGATTTAAAATGGTCCCCTTATTTAAGTATTGGAGCATTTCTTGATTTTTATGATCCATCCATGTATTCCGATTTAGGAGATTGGAGAGATCCCGGTATCTTATATCCAAAATGGGATATTAATATTGACCCTAAGGCTGCTCGTGTAACATCAGGAATAACAATGTCCGCTACACTTGGAGTAGGCACTCGACGAAGATTAGGGGAATATTCTGATATAATAATTGAATCTCGCTGGCAATATTTCTTTTCAAATTATGTTGATGGGCTTCATTCCAGACCTGACCCTGCAAACAAATACAATGATTGGCTGCTTTGGATTCATGTTGGGTATATATATTACCTAAATTAAACTCAAAGCTTTTTCCAAGTCAGTTATCAGATCATCTATATCTTCTATTCCAACACTCAATCTAATTAATGAATCTACAACTCCTGTCTTTTCTCGTTCCTCTTTCGGAATTGAAGCATGTGTCATACTAGCAGGATGCCCGCATAACGATTCTACACCTCCTAAGGATTCTGCCAACGTAAATATTTTTAAGTTCTCAACTATTTTAAAGGCATCTGTCATGTTATTTCCTTTAGTCACAAATGACACCATTCCTCCAAAATCTTTCATTTGCTTTTTGGCTACCTCATGATTTGGATGATTTTTAAATCCGGGCCAATATACTTTTTCAATTTTAGGATGATTCATTAAAAATTCAGCAATTGCCTTTCCATTTTCACAATGTCGTTGCATACGCACGTGTAATGTTTTTATACCTCTTAGGACTAAATAACTATCCATTGGACCACAAATAGCACCACATGAATTTTGGATAAAATACAATCTATCGGCTAATTCTTTATCATTGACTATCAATGCTCCCATTACTACGTCAGAATGACCTCCTAAGTACTTAGTCGCTGAATGCATTACTATATCCGCTCCCTGGTTTAATGGGTTCTGTAAATAAGGAGTTGCAAAAGTATTGTCTACTGCCACTAAGATATGATGCTTTTTCGCAACTTTTGAAATGGCTTCCACATCAATAATATTCATCATAGGATTTGAAGGAGTTTCAATCCAAATCAGTTTTGTCTTCTCTGAAATATAACTTTCTATAATTTCAGCACTTTCCATTCCGATAAAACGAAATTTAATTCCGAAATTTTCAAATATTTTAGTAAAAATCCTATACGATCCCCCATATAAATCATTTGTTGAAACAACCTCATCTCCCGGATTCAATAATTTAATGACACAATCAATTGCTGCTAAACCGGATCCAAAAGCTAAACCGTACTTTCCGTTTTCAATACTTGCAAATGAATTTTCAAGTGCAGTTCTTGTAGGATTTGCAGTCCTTGAATACTCATATCCTTTATGATCTCCCGGTGATGCCTGTGCATAAGTAGATGTTTGATAAATAGGAGTCATTACAGCTCCGGTTGAAGGGTCATACTTTTGATTTCCGTGTATGGCTTTTGTATTAAATTTCATCTTCTGTTTTCTTAAATTCCTTCATTTATTTGATGGCAAATGTACTTATTCTTTACTTAATTTTTTTATCAATTTACCAACGGTCAATCCTTGACCTATAATTGAGAACACCACAATAATATAGGTAACTACCAAAAATAAATCACGATGCATATCCTGAGTCAAACTTAAGGCCAGTGCAATTGATATTCCACCTCGCAATCCACCCCATGTCATAATTAAATTTGTGTTTGGCACAAAATCCAACTTTTTTGCAAATATTTTTATGGGTAACATTAACGATAAATAACGCGCCAACAATAGAATGGGAATGCATAGTAAGCCGGCTAAAATAAATTGATTGTTGTAGGTTAGCACCAAAATTTCCATACCAATCATTACAAATAAAACCGTATTTAGCAGGATATCTATAAGTTCCCAGAATTTATCTACATACTGCTCTGTAGTTTTACTCATTGAATTTTCCCGAACCGTATCATGACCTACAATTAATCCGGTAGTTACCATAGCCAAAGGAGCTGATAAATGTAAATACTGTGCCAGAACCGTTCCACCCATAACCGCTGCAATGGTAATTATCACTTCCACGTCATAATCATCTATTGATTTCAACAATCTGTAGGTAATCCATCCTAATAATAATCCCAATGCAATTCCTCCAACTACCTCAACCAAAAACATTTCAGCTATATGAATAAAAGTAACTTCCGCTCCTCCTTTTGCTATTTGATAAATGGTCAAAAAAACGACCACTCCAATTCCGTCATTAAACAATGATTCTCCTACGATTTTCGTTTCCAGTTTTTTTGGAGCTCCTACCTGTTTTAGAATTCCCAATACAGCTATAGGATCTGTCGGAGAAATCAACGCACCAAATAACAGGCAATACACAAAATCTACCTCAAGATTCACTAACATCAATAGATAATAAACAAAAATCCCTACTAAAAAAGTAGAAGTCAGTGTGCTAAATGTAGCGAATGCTAAAATTGGTTTTCGCTGCACTTTTAATTGTTGAAAATTGGTATGCAGAGCACCCGCAAACAATAAAAAACTTAGCATTACGTCCAATAATACAGTTTCAAAATCTATTTGTGAAATCAATAGTCTTTCCTGCTCCAAAAGCACATCGTTAAATAAACTTGTAATAAGGATTAATAAAGTAAAAACAATGGTAATTACCATGAGTCCAATAGTTGTGGGCAGCTTTAAAAAACGCACATTTATATACCCAAACAAGGCGGAAATAACGATCAATATTGAAACTACTGCAAATAAACTCATATTATACTAATTTTATAAGTTGAAGAATAATACCTAAGTGTATTCCTTCATGAAAGGTATTAAAAACGATGCCATCATCAATTGAATTCAAAGTTAGATGAACACTTAAAGTATACTCATTATAATTCTTAAATATTCCTTTATTAAAATCTTGTTCCAATTTTTCAGGGAAATGTAAAAATTGCGCTGAAATTGTTTTAAATTCTTCTTGAGAAACGAAAAATGACGGAGCTGTCCCAATTTGAAAATTTTCTATCATTTCTTCAGTGACATCACAGTCCAAACCGGATAGTTTGTAACATAATAATTGTTGTGTTACTATTAAATGAGCAATATTCCAAACGATGTTATTCTTGAATCCATCCGGAACTTTATTCAGCTGTTCTATAGTAAGGTTTTCAATATTTTTTAAAATAGATTGTCTTGATGTTTTTAATATTTCAAAATGTTTTTGCATTTAAGTTGATTTTTTATAAAAGTATTCAAATTTATAATAAAAACTCATTAATTTTACTTTAGCCCTGAATTATTGAAGATGAAATAGATATTACTAAATTTAAATATATGAAAAAAATATACTACCTGAAAACATGTGATACTTGTCGCAGAATTTTAAAAGAAATGGATACGACTGGCTATTTACTACAAGAAATTAAAACAGAGCCTATAACGGTAAAACAATTAGAAGCTCTTCACAAGTTAACCAAAAGTTATGCTGTTTTATTTAATAGAAGAGCTAAAAAATATAAACAAATGGACTTAAAAAACCAGATTTTAACTGAAAAGGATTACCGTCAATTAATTTTAGACGAATATACGTTTTTAAAACGTCCGGTTATTGTAAATGGAACTGAAGTTTATGTCGGAAATACTAAAAAAAGAGTCGATTTTTCTTAGTTATTTGCAACTTCAATCTCCGAATTTTCAAGAATTGCATTAAAATCATTTTCTGAAATATTCGTCCTTAATCCAAGTAATACAAAATCACTGTCACTTTTAACTTTTAAAATCATTTCTTTAATAACATCGCCTTTCTTTAAAAAATAAAATTCGATTTTTTCTCCATTCTGACTAATTCTAAGTATTGAAGCATAATCATTGGAAGTAACAAACCTGTCAAACTTATTATCTAATGAAGTTGAATTATCAGAAAAGATCATGACTTTATAATGTTTTACTTTTTTAAATAAATCTTCATACTCTTTAATATCTTCTTTGGGTATAAATAAATTAGCGATAAAAGCTGGAGAACTTATTGAAAAATCCGAATCTTTTTTGTTTTCTTCATAGAATGAATTAAAAGAAGATTTTGTAGCGCAAGAAATTAAAAATAAGGAAATAATTAGAATGGCGATAATATTTTTCATAAAAAAGGTGTTTAACATTTGACGAATAAACACCTTATTTGTAACTATCCAATTGCTTATTTTTTAGCATATAACATTGGATTGGTATCCGCGTCATTATACATTTTCATTTGTTTATATACTTTAACGTACTTTTCTCCAATGGTAAAATCATTTAGTAAATCATCAATTGCAGTAGACAAATCAACACGCTGTTCAAGTAATACATTTAATTTTTCCTGACATTTTACTCTGTGATCTTCGGAAGCATTTTCACGAATTGCCTCTTCATTCATATGATAAATCTTTAACGCTAAGATAGAAAGCCGGTCTATCGCCCATGCAGGTGTTTCTGAGTTAATTTTTGCATCTGCTTTAACAGTTACATCCTCAAATTTCTTTAGAAAATAACTATCAATATATTCAACCATATCTGTTCTGTCCTGATTTGAAGCATCAATTTTACGTTTTAGAATTAGGGCTTCAACCGGATCAATATCAGGTAAACGAATAATATCCTCATAATGCCATTGAACAGTATCTATCCAACTCTTTCTATATAATAAATGTTCAAATGAATTTTTATCAAAAGGATTTTCAAATGGTTGATCGACACTGTCAATAATGTGGTATTTTTCAATTACTTCATCAAAAAGAAGGTTGTATTGTTTTGCTAATTTCATCTGTCTAAATTTATTTATTTTTTAGGTTGTTTGGAATTCATTAAACTATAATGTCGATTTATACAAAAAATATTACAGCTTGTTTCGTAATTGTTTTTCAAAATTTAAATTGACGAAAATCACAAAAATCTTCGTTCCACTAAATTAATTAATCGTTCTTCAAAATCTTCTTTGCTGCTCCAGTCATAATCTGGCTTTACCATTTTATTGATGAATTTTTTGGCTTCTTTTTCGGTTTTAAAAGAATTCAATTGAGAAATTACTCTATTGAAGTCTTCCTGACTTCCATCAAACAGGTGTTTTACAAATGCTATTCTATCATTTAAACCAATTTGAATATTATTTTTAAATAATGCGTCATTTAATGAACGTTGTTTATTTTGAGTTTGCTGCTCAACAACAGGATTTTCTTTAGTGACTTTTTCAAAAAGTTGAGTAGCCACATCTGCCGAAATAGCATCTTTAAACTCTTCTTCTAAAGAGATTTGAAGTGATGGCGCTTCAACTTCATCATCTTTTTCCAAATCAACTTCTATCTCAACTTGTTCTTCGATATGAATTTCATTATTTGAAGCATCCTCAATTATATCTATTTGTTCTGTACTATCATCTTCTTCTTTAATCTCATCAGGAAATACATCTTCTATTTTATGATAAATTTCCTCTTTACTCTCAGGTATGTTTGGACCGCTTTCAAAATAGGTGTCAATAAATTTCAACACAGCCAATTTTTCCTGTATATCTTGTGCTTTTTTATGTAAAGCTTTCAAATCATCTTTATTTTTCATTTGTAAAATACTGTGTGCCAGACTTACTAATTCGGCTTCTAATTTTTTGTGCATAAGTTGATACGTTAAATGATTTTTTGATTTGTTATTTTTAATAAATTTGTATGATTTTAAACAATATACAACTGTTGAAATCTAAATTACAAAAAGATACAATAACCTTTCAAGCGTGAAATTACAAAATGTTTCTTGAAAATACAGTAAATCATACCGAACAATTTGGCTGGATAGAAGTTATTTGCGGCTCTATGTTTTCTGGAAAAACAGAAGAACTGATTCGCAGATTGAAAAGAGCTAAATTTGCAAAGCAAAAAGTTGAAATTTTTAAACCTGCAATTGATATTCGATATGATGAAGATAAAGTAATTTCACATGATGCCAATGAAATTCGATCAACGCCAGTTCCAGCTTCAGCAAATATTAGAATTCTAGCTGATGATGTGGACGTTGTTGGTATAGATGAAGCTCAATTTTTTGATGATGAAATAGTAGCTGTTTGTAATGATTTGGCTAACAGAGGGGTTCGCGTTATTGTCGCTGGTTTAGATATGGATTTTAAGGGAAATCCATTTGGTCCCATGCCTGCATTAATGGCTACTGCAGAATATGTTACAAAAGTTCATGCTGTTTGTACAAGAACAGGGAATTTAGCTCACTACAGTCATAGAACTGCAGAAGGTGATGCCCTTGTTCTATTAGGTGAGACACAAGAGTATGAACCTTTAAGTCGTGGTGCATATTTTAAAGCATTGCAAGACGATAAAAAGAAAAAATCCGAGCGAAATAAAAATGGGGAATAACCACATCACAAAACTTGAAATAGATCTAAAGGCTATTGAATTTAACCTCAACTATTTTAAATCCAAACTTCATAAAACAACAAAAGTTTCAGTGGTTATTAAAGCATTTGGTTATGGTAGTAATGCTGTTGAAATTGCAAAATTTTTAGAAAATAAAGTTGATTATTTTGCTGTTGCCTATTTAAATGAAGGCATTGCCCTAAAAATTGCCGGAATTGAAACTCCAATACTAGTTTTACATCCTCAAAAAAGTAATCTTGACAAAATTATAACTTATAATTTAGAACCTAATATCTATTCGTTTAATCTATTGAATTCTTTTATCGAAATAGTTAAATTATCAACGGTTACAAACTATCCAATTCATATAAAGTTTAATACCGGATTGAACAGGTTAGGGTTTTCAGAAAAGGATATTTCAAAAATTTCTACATTAATCAATCTTCAAAAAGAAGTAGCAGTCAAATCTGTTTTTTCACATATTGCTGCAAGTGAAGATTTAAATGAAAGTGAATTTACTCTGAAACAAATTAACTCCTTTAAATCTATCGCTAAAGCGTTTAGCAATCAATTAAGCAATACCCCTTTTAAACATATGCTAAACACTTCAGGAATTATCAATTATTCTAAGGAAGCACAGTTTGACATGGTTCGTTTAGGAATTGGGTTGCTTGGTTTTGCCAATGACGAAAAAGAAACCACAAAACTAAAAAATGTACTTACATTAAAATCTGTTATTTCCCAAATTCATACGATCAAAAAAGGAGAAACAGTTGGGTACAATAGAGCATATAAGGCACAATCAACTATTAAAACCGCAACCATTCCAATTGGACATGCTGACGGGATTTCAAGGCAGTTAGGCAATGGCGTTGGCTATGTTTATATTCATAACAAAAAAGCTCCGATAGTTGGTAACGTTTGCATGGATATGATCATGGTAAATATTAGCAATATTGAGTGTAAAGAAGATGATGAAGTTGTGATTTATAAAAACCAACAACATATAGAGGATCTGGCGAAGGCTGTACATACTATTTCTTATGAATTCCTTACAGCAATTTCACAACGAATAAAAAGAGTACTCCTATAAAATTACTAACTTAGCTAGAGAAAAAATTAACTAAAATTTATAAAAATGGGAATGTTTAAAGAATTCAAAGATTTTGCTATGAAAGGAAACCTTGTTGACATTGCGGTAGGATTTGTTATGGGTGCAGCATTTAAAAGTGTTATAACTTCCTTTACCGGAGGTATTGTATCTCCATTGATTGGATTGATTTTCAATGCAGATTTCAAAGATTTAAAATGGGTTATTAATGAAGGGGTTGCAGATGAAGCTGGAAAAATAACAGGAGAAGTAGCGGTTCTCTATGGAAATTTCTTAACAAATGTCATTGATTTTATAATTGTTGCTTTTGTAATGTTTATGATTATCAAAGGGATCAACAGAATGAAGAAAAAAGAAGAATCAGCTCCGGAAGCACCGAAAGGGCCTACTCAAGAAGAATTATTAGTTGAAATTAGAGATTTATTGTCTAAAAAATAAACCAAACTTTTTTATATCAAAAGAGGCTCTCAATAATTGTGAGCCTTTTTCAAGAAATAAGATTCTATTAACCTGAGGACAAAAAACAAGGCTTTATACTTTTTTAGATCTATATACATCGGCAATTGATGGAGCGATTTCGCTTTTATAATGAAGAATTAGTTCATCGCCCTTTTTTACATTTCCAGTTTTTAACACCTTAAAATAGATACCACTTTTAGTATTATTCCAGAATTGTTTCAATACTTTTTGAGTTCCAAACCGAATACCTAACTTCATGCAAGGTTCTCTGGGTTTAGTAACTTCCAATGTTGCTTCTCCTAATTTATAAATGCTCCCAACGTGAATTTTAGTTTCTTCCAGATTTGAAATGGTTAAGTTTTCGCCAAACATACCATATTCCCAATTTAAATTTGGATATAATCCTTTCCAATATTTATAATGGTTTTCAGAATACCCATACACGGCTTTATCTATACCTCCATGGTATCTTCTATCAATAACAGCATCGTTCTTAACATTTTCAATATCTAAAAAAATGGAGTGTTTCACCTGGAATTTAAATATGCCTGTTTCAACTGCTCTTCCTTTGTATTTTATTACTTTTTTTTCACCAATATTAACAGCTATTACTTTCATTTTTCTTGAAATTTCGAAAGTTCATCAGCAATTATTCTATCGTTGGATAATCTGGGTACTTTGTTTTGTCCGCCTAATTTTCCAACAGATTTCATATAGTTAATAAATCCTCCTTTTTGGATTGCAGTTATTTTAACAGTCTGTAAAATCTTCCCTTCAACCAAATCGCGATAATAACTGTTTTGTTTTTGCAATGAAGCATCAATTTTTTTTGCAAAATCCGATAAATCTTCTGGCTTATTTTCAAATTCAATAAACCATTCATGAAAAGGCAATCCGTTATTTGGAGTAATTTGAGGTGCCACTGTAAATTCACTTACACTAATTGAAGTACCTGTTGTTTGGCTGTTCAATGCATCTTCAATCTCCTTACTAATTACATGTTCACCAAAAGCTGAGATAAAATGCTTTATGCGTCCTGTTACTAAAATTCTAGGTGGACTTATTGAAACAAATTCTACAGTATCTCCAATGTTATAACCCCAAAGGCCAGCATTGGTATTTAAAATAATTACATAGTTTACACCAATTTTTACATCTGCCAATAAAATTCTCGTTGGATTTTGATTAAAAAACTCTTCGGAAGGGATGAATTCATAAAATATACCGTTGTCAACAAGAAGTAGCATTCCTTTTTCAGATTGTAAATCCTGGTAAGAAATAAACCCTTCAGAAGCAGGATACAATTCAATGGCATCCACTTTTCTGCCAATTAAATCTTCAAATTTATTGCGATAAGGTTCATAATTTACTCCACCATATACGAACAGATTAAAGTTTGGGAAAATTTCACCAACTTTTTTACCGGTTCGTTCTACTAATCTTTCAAAATACATTTGAACCCAGGAAGGAATACCTCCAATTAACCTCATATCTTCATTGATAGTTTCATCTATGATCGCTTCAACTTTAGTTTCCCAATCTTCGATACAATTTGTTTCCCAACTCGGCAATCGGTTTTTTAATAGATATTTAGGAACGTAATGTGCAGATATTCCAGAAAGTCTTCCTGTTTTAATACCATTTACCTCTTCTAACTCTGGACTTCCCTGTAAAAAAATCAACTTTCCTTCTAAAAAATCGATGTTATTTGTGTCAGATATATAATGCAATAATGCATTTCGGGCCGCCTTAATTTGAGCCAGCATTGCTTTTTTTGTAAGCGGTATGTATTTTACTCCTGATGTTGTTCCTGATGTCTTCGAAAAATAAAGCGGTTTACCTTTCCACAGAATATCTGGCTCTCCTGCAATAACTCGTTCAACATAAGGCTTTAAAGCCTCATAATCTCGAATAGGTATCTGTTTTTTAAAATCTTCGTACGAATTTATCTTGTCGAAATTATGGTCCTTCCCAAATACAGTATTTTGAGCCTGCTTAATTAAATTATTAAAAACTTTTTGTTGAACTTTCACAGCATCATTACTCTGCTTATAAATTCTTGCAGTAATTCGTTTTGCAAAAGGTTTCGCTAAAATCAATTTAATATTCATACTCATTCAAAGTCAATATATTTAGTTGGATCTACAGGATACCCTTCATTCCATAATTCAAAATGTAAGTGCGGCCCGGTACTAAATTCTCCCGAATTCCCCGCTGATGCAATAGCTTCTCCAGATTTCACCAAATCTCCCTGCACCTTATGCAAGGCTGTATTGTGTTTGTATATTGAAATAAAACCACGGGTATGTACAACTATAATTACATGACCCGTTTCAGCTGTCCATTCTGCAAAAATAACGGTCCCATCAGCAACCGATTTAACTGGAGTACCCATTTCAACAGCTATATCAACTGCAAAATGTTTGGTTTTCAAGTTATAACCATCGGTCAAAGTACCTACAACAGGTGCAAAAAATACGATATCTGCGTCTTTGGTTGCCTCATTAAAAATACTGTATCTATCAATTCGTTCTATTTCCTCTCTGAAATCCAGATCGACATCCGAAGGTCCTAAATCTATGCTGTCTTTATCATATTGTATCGATTGTAAAACGGAATCTTTATCAAATTGAACTTCAGAAATTTTACCTGTCAATAATTCTCTCACTTTTTGAATATAGAGATTGTTGACTTCCAGTATTTGTTCTAAAGAATCTGCTTTATACACTAATTGGGTGGCTTCTATTTTTAATTTTGTCGAAGAGTAACCAGGGATATATTCCCGAAGTGGTGTAAACGCAATTAAAAAAATGGTTCCGACTATTAATAAAATTACAATTAATCCCCCTAAAATAAATACATTTAATCGTGATAACTTAAAAGTTAATTTTTCTTCGAAAGTATCTTCATTAATAATTACTAAACGGTATTTACTAATTAATTTTTGTATGAAACTTTCTTTGTTTTTAGTCTTTTTTGCCATAATTATTAGAAACGTAAATATACAACGAAAATTTGTTTATTTAATTTCAGATTACTCATTTACCATTGTTGAAAAATCGCTAAAACTATGATTTATAAAAGTTCATTTCATCTATATATTTCCATACACTTTCCGGTAACATTGTACTGATGTCTTTTTTTTCTTTAATGGCTTTTCTGATAAACGTAGAGGAAATTTGAACTATAGGTGCATGTACCGTATTAACTTTGTTGTGCTTTAATAATTGGTGCCCTGATTTTCCATCAGAAATTCTTGGATACACGTACAATTCATAATTTTGAAGTATTCTTTCGTAGTTTTTCCATTTGTGAAATCCCTTTAAATTATCTTCCCCCATGATTAAACAGAAATGATGATTAGGAAATTTCTCTTCAATATGAACCAATGTATTAATTGTATAATTTGGTTGAGGCAGTTTGAATTCAATATCAGATGTATTTAATTTTGGATAATCATCCACAGCAATATTTGCAATTGCCAGCCTGTGGTGATTACTTAACATGGAACTTTTTTGTTTAAAAGGGCTTTGAGGAGTTATTATAAACCAAACTTCGTCTAAATCAGAAAACTCAGCCATATAATTTGCAATAATCATATGTCCAATATGTATTGGATTAAAAGTACCGAAAAACAAACCGACCTTCACGCTCATAATTTTTATTAATAGTTGTTTTGTCTATTTTATAAATTCTTTAATCAAATTATATGCTGAAATTTTCGCTTTTTCTAAATCATCATTTACTAAAATCACATCAAAATCTTTAGAGAATTTCATTTCTTTTTCAGCTTTTGCAACTCTTTCTTTTATTTTTTCTTCACTATCTGTTTTTCGGTTTCTAAGTCTGCGCTCCATTTCATCAATGGACGGTGATTGCACAAAAACCGATAAGGTTTGCTTCGGAAATCTCTTTTTAATATTTAATCCTCCAAATACATCAATATCAAAAATTACGTGTTTCCCTAAATTCCAAATACGTTTTATTTCCTTTTTTTAAGGTTCCGTAATAATTGTCTTCGTAAACCTCTTCCCACTCAATAAAATCGTTCTTTTCCAAATGCTCCTGAAACTGCTTTGAAGAAATAAAATAATAGTCCTTGCCGTGTATTTCTGAACCTCTTTTCTTTCGTGAAGTTGCTGAAACCGAAAAGTCTAGATTTAACTTCTCCTGCTCTAACAAATAATGCACAATTGTTGTTTTACCAGAACCTGAAGGAGCTGAAAAAACAATTAGTTTCCCTTCTTTTTTCACTAATCTTATATTTTATAATACGTTTAGGCCTTGTTCTTTAATTTTTTCAAGTTCATCTTTCATTTGAACGACTACTTTTTGCATATCTGCAAAGTTAGATTTAGAGCCAATAGTATTAATTTCTCTGCCAATTTCCTGCGTGATAAATGCTAATTTTTTTCCATTAGAAATAGTCGAATTCAGCTCTTTGATAAAATATTCCAAGTGATTTTTTAAGCGTACTTTTTCTTCTGTTATATCCAATTTTTCAATATAATACATCAACTCTTGTTCAAACCTGCTCTCATCAATTTTTGCTTCAAGTTCTGCAATGGCTTTTTTCATTTTATCCTTAACTTGCTCAATACGTTTTGGGTCCAATTCTTCAACTTTTTCTAAGAGCTTTTCAATATTTGACACACGTAAGACAAAATCGCTTTCCAACGATTTACCTTCATCACTTCTGTATTTATTTATTTTTTCAATAGTTTCATTAATTGAGGATTCTATCTTGGCCCACTCATTTTCATCCAATTCCTCTCTTTCTGTTTTTAATGAATCCGGTAACCGAATAGCCATTTTTAATAATTCAACTTCATCAGAATCAATAATATTTCTTAATTGATTCATATACTCTTTCACGGTATTGTAATTTATCTTGGATGAACTCTCTCCTCCATTATTTTCAATATATATTAAAAAATCTATTTTACCCCTAACTAATTCTGAAGCTAATTTTTTTCGAACATCTAATTCCTTTTCTCTATAATAAGAAGGAATACGTACATTTATATCTAAATTTTTGCTGTTTAAGGATTTTAATTCGATTGTAATTTTTTTTGTAGAGAATTGTAACACGGTTTTCCCGTATCCCGTCATTGATTGTATCATTTAATTTTAAAATTTAAGCAAATTTAATGCATTTTCTTGTTTAAGCATGAATATTTTATATTAATGATATACATTTTTTGTACTGAAACTATTATGTACTTTTGCTATACAATACTTAAATATTCATTTTACTTTGAATAAACCTAAACATTTATTGGTTATTAGACTATCTGCAATTGGAGATGTCGCTATGTCAATCCCCGTATTAAGAGCTTTTATTAAACAATATCCCCATGTAAAAATAACAGTGCTATCAAAACCGTTTTTACAACCTTTATTTGCCAATATAAAAAACGTACATTTTTTTGCAGCTGAGGTAAATGGAAAACACAAAGGTATTTTTGGGATTTTTAAATTATATAAAGAACTAAAACTTTTAAATATTGATGTCATTGCCGATTTACACAATGTATTGCGTTCTATAATTTTAAGAACTTTTTTTAGATTAACTTCCACAAAAATAGCTGTAATTGATAAAGGCAGAAACGAAAAAAAAGTTTTAACCCGTATAAAAAACAAGATCTTCAAACAACTAAAAACTACGCATGAACGTTATGCTGATGTTTTTAGAAAATTAGGGTTTCCCTTTACTATTTCAAATCCGGATTTTGCTCCAAAAAAAGAATTGCCTCCAGAAATTATCGCTATAACCGGTACAAAAAATGAAACTTGGGTGGGTATTGCACCTTTTGCACAATACAATTCTAAAATGTATCCATTGGATCTAATGGAACAGGTTATTGCTGATTTATCCAACACTCAAAACTTGAAAATTATGCTTTTTGGAGGTGGAAAAAAAGAAACTGATATTTTAAAAAAATTTGAAAATATTTACCAAAACACTATCAATGTAGCTGGTAAAATTAAATTAGCCCAAGAGCTTTATATAATCTCAAATTTAGATTGTATGCTAAGCATGGATTCCGGTAATGCACATTTTGCAGCAATGATGGGTATTAATACACTAACCATTTGGGGTGTTACACATCCTTTCACCGGATTTGCAGCTTTTAACCAACCTCTCGAAAATGCCATTTTACCTGATTTGGAGAAATATCCAGATATTCCTTGTTCGATTTATGGCAATAAAGTTTCTGAAGGTTATGAGGGGGTTATGAGGAGTATCTCACCAAAAATAGTTGTAGAAAAAGTTTTAAGCTCCATCAAATAAAGAATTTCTTGAAACCAACTATCCTCGAGCCATAGCCATAGAGGTATTTCGCTGGTTTCATTTCGACCTAAAGGTCAAAAACCGAAATTCTGTATGATAGATTCCCGTTTTCACGGGAAATCGAAGACCTGCCTACCGCCTTTAGATTAGCAAAGTGAAAGATTCTTCATTTTTAATAGAATTAATGATTACAATCTTTCTTTATTACTTTGTTAAAAAAAGAATGGGGTGAACTTAGCCTACCGCTAGATTTTTAGGTCTATTGCCTGTATCAGTCCCCATTCTTAATTAACCGGTTACAAAGGACCAAATAGAATTTTAGAATCCAACCTATTAAAGGTGTTAGTCAAAGTAACCATTTA
>PVMS01179203.1_pt1 | contig 23234 bp, 18 predicted proteins | sample 1853461 | NCBI WGS metagenome assembly PVMS01 (sample SAMN08582032, study PRJNA380276) | Marine sediment metagenome, whole genome shotgun sequencing project. | isolation source: ocean sediment barecode stripped | collected 2017 | reverse complement strand
GTCGGTTCCGGCCCGGCCGGACTGACCGTGGCATACTACCTGCGTTTAAAGGGCTACCAGACAACTATCTTTGAAGCACTTGATGTGTTGGGCGGAATGCTCCGTGTGGGAATTCCTGATTACCGGCTCCCGCCGAAAGTTCTTGATCAGGAGATCGATTACATTCTCCGCCTGGGCGTGGAGACGCGCACCGGCGTCAGGTTCGGTTCCGACTTCACCCTTAAAGATCTGGAAAAGGAGGGTTTTTCCTCTGTGTTTCTAGGCATTGGAGCCCATGTTTCCATGGATATGCACATCCAGGGCGAAAAGAAGACCAAAGGCGTAATCGATGCGATTCGTTTCTTAAGGGAGGTGAATTTGGGCGGCAAGAGATGCCCCGGCAACCAGGTAGTGGTCATTGGCGGCGGAAACGTGGCCATCGATGCGGCACGGGTAGCAAAACGCCTGGGCGCACACGAAGTTACGGTAGTTTACCGCCGCTCGGAACAAGAAATGCCGGCCTATGCCGAAGAAATCCAAGGCGCTATCGAGGATAGGATCAACTTTTCCTTTCTCACCGCTCCGGTCAAGATACTCGAACAAGATGGAAAGGTATCAGGCTTTGAATGCATACGGACCAAGTTGGGACCGCCGGATGCCAGCGGACGCCGCCGGCCGGTACCTGTAGCCGGATCTGAATTTGTTATCCCCTGCGATGCGGTAATTCCTGCCATCGGCCAAAAAATCGATACCTCATGGGCTATCCAGGAACCGGATCTGAAATGGTCTTCTCGCAATACCATGGAAGTGAATCCCCATACCATGCAAACGTCTATTCCCCATGTATTTGCCAGTGGCGATGCTGTTACCGGTCCGGCAACGGTGATCGAGGCAGTGGCCTCCGGCCACAAGGCCGTCGAGGCGATTCATCGCTATATCAATGGAGAAGATCTGAACGTTTATGCAGACCAGTTGGAAGACACGGAACAGCCAGGACAGGAGTGGCAGGGAATTCCCAAAGAGCTTCCCCAAAAAGCACGGGCACATCAGCAGCATCTGGACGCGAAGATCAGCGCCGCTTCCTTTGAGGAGGTGGACCTTGGATTTTTAGAAGCAGATGCACAACAGGAAGCCCTGCGCTGCCTTTACTGCGGTGTATGCTGTGAATGTATGGAATGCGTGCGGGTCTGTGAGCCAAAAGCGGTAGACCACGGCATGAGGGAAAAAGAATTAGAGGTAAAAGTTGGAAGTATCATCATTGCAACCGGATACGACATTATGGATCCCACACCTATGAAGCAGTTTGGCTATGGTAAATATCCCAATGTCTTTACCTCCCTCGAGTTCGAGCGACTCTGCAATGCTACCGGACCCACCGGCGGCGAGATCCTTATCAAAGACGAAAACGGGGAATTAACTCGAACACCGAAAAGCGTGGGCATTCTTCACTGCATCGGTAGCCGGGACGTGAACTATCACGAATACTGCTCACGTGTTTGTTGTATGTACGCCCTCAAGTACGCCCATCTGATCCATGAAAAGGTTGGCCATGACACTAAAGTTTACAATTTTTACATTGACATGCGCTGTATCGGTAAAGGCTACGAGGAATTTTACAAAAGGTGCCAGGAAGAAGGAACCAACTTAATCAGGGGTAAAGTGGCTGAAATTACCGACCAGGCTACTAAAACGGAAGAGGAAGGCAAGCTTATAGCTATTGCAGAAGATACGCTTTTGGGACGGCGTTTGCGAGTGCCGGTAGATATGATGATTCTGTGCGTCGCCATTGAAGCCCGCAAAGATGCTCTTGAGGTGGGCAGGATTTTTGGAGTCAACCTGGGAGCAGATGGTTTTTTCCTGGAGGAACACCCCAAACTGGGGCCGCTTAACACTGCTACGGACGGTGTCTTCCTGGCCGGGGCCTGTCAGGGTCCCAAGGATATTCCGGATGTGGTATCCCAGGCATCCGGGGCGGCTGTTAAAGCCCTTTCCCTGGCCACTCTTGGTAAAGTGGCGATTGCTCCCATCATATCTTGGATCGACCCTGAAGTATGTGCCGGATGCCAGACATGTATCGGGCTTTGTCCATATACTGCCATAGAATTCGATGCGCGTACAGGCGTCTCAATAGTTAATGAGGCACTTTGCAAGGGATGTGGAAGTTGCGCTGGATTCTGTCCCAGCGGCGCTGCACAGGTTAAACATTTCAATGAAAAACAGATTTTTGCAGAGCTCGAAGGGATTATTGCTTAGCTGCATGCCATAGAAATTTAAACACATAAAATGTTTCTCTCTTTTTGTTTGCGATCAATTAGAGTAGAAGTTACTAACCCATTATCTGCTATTACGGAGGAAAATATGGGAGACTTTGAACCGACAATCATAGCCTTTGTGTGCAACTGGTGTACTTACACTGCCGCAGACCTGGCCGGAACTGCCAGATTGGGTTATCCACCCAATGTGCGGTTGATCCGTGTCATGTGCACCGGCATGGTTGACCCCAAGTATGTGATCAAGGCATTTCTTGAGGGGGCCGATGCAGTCCTTGTCAGTGGATGTCACCCTGGAGACTGCCACTACATCAACGGAAACTTTAAGGCAAGAAGGAGGATCAAGCTTCTCAAAGAGATCCTCCCCCAATTCGGCTTTGGCGATGAGCGGCTCAGGTTGACCTGGATTGGCGCCAGTGACGGAATCCAGTTCGCCCAGACAATAAAGGACATGGTGACTCAGCTCAAAGCGCTGGGGCCAAACGAAGCCAAAGCAATGATGGTAATCTGATTGTCATATGTTCCGATGACTAATGACAAATTACTAATGACTAATTTGGAGTAAGCCGATGGCAAAAACGGCAATAATCGACATAAAGGACGGAGACCTTTTAGCAACTTTACGAGAGTTTTTTCAATCAATCCTCCAGCTGGAAGATATCAGCGCGATCCTGGTTCCACAGCATCTTCCCATGAAGAATGTGGTGATGCCGACTCTTGTAACCGACCCTGCACAACTTGATGAAGTAGACCCTCTGGCACCGGTCTTTCCTTTGAATGCAGCAAAAATCGTTTCACGGTTAACTCGTAAACCCGTGGGCGGAAAAGTGGCGGTGGTATTACGTCCGTGTGAAATACGCGCATTTATCGAATTGGTTAAACTCAAGCAGGGCCGGGTTGAAGAGGTGATTCTGGTGGGAATCGACTGCCTGGGAACGTACAAGAATGCCGATTATATTCAGATAGTCGGAGAGGAAAAAACAGAAATCACTTCGAGATTTTATTGGAATGTCTTATCAGGAAAGTCAGAACCTATTGAAGGGTTTGACCTGACCCCGGCCTGCAAGTCATGCGAACACCCTGTTCCCAGCAATGCGGATGTTTTAATCGGACTTTTCGGAGTAGATACTAACAAAAACCTGCTGGTACAGGCCCAGACCCCAAAAGGGGAGGACCTTTATGACAGCCTCGATCTTTCCGGGGCAGAGGAACCTCCAGAACGCGCTGGGGCCGTTGAATCCCTGATAGCTGAAAGAACGGCCTATCGCGATAAATTGTTTGCCGCAACCACCGAGGCCACCAACAGTTTGGAGAAGCTGACCACATATTTTGCCAATTGTGTAAACTGCTATAACTGCAGGGTAGCCTGCCCGGTCTGCTACTGCAAGGAATGTGTCTTTGTCACGGATGTTTTTAACCATGATCCAGTTCAGTTCCTGCGATGGGCCAACCGTAAAGGTGTCATTAAGATGCCCACCGATACAATCTTTTATCACATTACCAGGATTGCCCACATGAGTACTGCCTGTGTCGGATGCGGTCAGTGCACCAATGCCTGTCCCAACGACATCCCGGTGATGGAGCTGTTTAGAACCGTTTCATATCTCACACAGAAAGCATTTGAATATGAGGCCGGCAGAAGCATTGAGGATGATCCTCCTCTGTCGGTTTTCCGTGAGGACGAGCTTACCGATGTGGTCGGGATCGGAAAACCTTAGGAGCGAGGAAAGATGAACTTTGCACCCTTTGAAAGGACTTTTTGACAGGATTTACAGGATATTCAGGATATTTTTTATCCCATTTTCCTAATGAAAATGGGATAAAGCAATTCGCTTTCAAGCGGAGAATTAATTAATCATGTTAATCCCGTTAATCCTGTCTGAAATTTAATCTATGATGAGCAATTTGCTTTTTACACGTTCCTTTGGATGAAGAAGGTTTTGTTATGAAGAAAAAAATCGGTAGAGCACTGGTGGTGGGTGCCGGAATCAGCGGCATCCGGGCTGCACTGGACCTGGCGGAATTTGGTTATGGTGTAACCCTCATCGACCGGTCACCGTATATTGGAGGGATTCTGAGCCAACTCGATTATCAGTTTCCCACTGACCACTGCGGCATGTGCAAAATGCTTCCTCTGGTTGACAGGGATACATCGTCCCAGTATTGCCTTCGTAAAGGACTCTTCCACGAAAACATAGAAATCCGCCTTTCCACGGAACTTGCATCAGTAGAAGGCGAACCAGGCCATTTTCAGGTAACGCTCCGTCAGAAGCAGAGTCTTGTAGATCCTGTCCTGTGTGTGGGATGCGGCGATTGCGTGAAAGTTTGCCCAGTGGAGGTTCCGGATACTTTCAACGCCGGCTTGGCCGTGCGAAAGGCGATCTACCTTCCGGTTCCACATGCTATCCCCAACTCTTATACAATCGATATGATCGCCTGTACCAGATGTGGAGAATGTGAAACCATATGTCCCACAGGGGCCATCAAAGTTTCAGAGGAGGTAAGCAAGGATTTTCGGATTCTGGTGGTGGACGACGAATTAATCGTTCGGGATTCTCTCCAGGCCTGGCTCCAAGATGAAGGTTTTGACGTTGACATAGCCGCTTCCGGCCCCGAAGCACTGGAACTTTTGTCAGAACAACCGTATCAACTGATGCTTACAGACATAAAAATGCCTGGGATGGACGGTGTAGAACTCGTCGAAAAAGCCAAAGAGGAAATCCCTGATCTTTGCGTAGTTATGATGACCGCTTATGACACGGTTGAAACTGCCGTAGAGGCCATGAAAATAGGAGCGCTCGACTATCTCCTCAAACCGTTTGACCCCGACACCCTTATTCCCATGGTTCTCAGAATATACCAGGATCTTGAAGTAATTAAAGAACCCCCAATGGAGGTCGGTGCCCTGGTTATTTGCGGCGGCACAGCCTATTTTGACCCTGCCAGCGGCATAAACACATTTGGCTACGGCATGTATCCTAATGTGGTAACGAGTATTGAGTTTGAAAGGATATTGAGCGGAACCGGACCGAATCAGGGTCGCCTTGTGCGGCCTTCCGACGGCAAACCGATCCGCAAGGCGGCCTGGCTACAGTGTGTGGGATCACGTGACGTTCAGCTCGACGCAGACTTTTGTTCCTCCATATGCTGCATGCATGCTATCAAGGAAGCCCTTGTGGCAAAGGAAAGGACTGAAGAGGAGCTGGAAGCGACTATCTTTTATATGGATATGCGTACCTATGGAAAGTCCTTTCAGCGTTATCGCGACCAGGCGGAAACCAAGCACGGAGTCCGCTTTGAAAGGGGGCGTGTCCATACTGTGATCCAGGATGCAACCAGTGGCAACCTTATCGTCGCTCATGTTGATCATACCGGCGCTTACAAAGAAGAGACCTTCGACATGGTCATACTTTCCGTGGGCCAAAGGCCTGCCTCTGGTACGACGGAACTGGCCGAAATGGTTGGTATTACACTCAATCAAGGAGGGTTCTGTCAGGCCGAACCATTTTCATTGGCGCGAACAAATCTGGAAGGTATAGTGCTGGGAGGCTCCTTTACAGGTCTTAAGGATATCAATGAATCGATCATTCAGGCTTCTTCTGCTGCCTTGTCTGCATCCCGCGTGATTCATGCCTCCGGAGGTGGCCTTGCCCCTGAACTCACATCAGATGAGTCTTTGCACGATATCTTACGGGAACCGCCCAGGATTATGATAGCTGTCTGCACTTGCGGTGATGCCCTTTCAAAGCTTCTCGAACCGAAACAACTCGCCCGGCGTCTTGAGGCCGACCCGTCTGTAGACCAGGTTCTCTTTATTGAACAAACCTGCACCGCCGCAGGATGGGATAACTTTGTGGAACTGGTGGAAAAGCACAAACCGAACCGGATCATGATAGGAGCCTGTCTTCCCTATGTCTATGCGCGAAAAATAAGGGAACTGGGACGACATGTGGGTCTCGATCCAGCGCTCATAGATGTGGTCGATATAAATCTCATAGCTCAAAGCTCGAAGCTCGAAGTTGAACCCCCGTGAGCGGATGAGCTTTCAGCTATCTACAATGATTTATCGGCTATATTGGGAATGGGCCTTGCCAAACTTAAATGGGCTGATCCGGCCCCTGCGCCCAGTGTACAGATTCTTCAGCAGGCTCTGGTGGTGGGTGGAGGAATCGCCGGAATGACAACAGCCCTTGCCATCGCAGATCACGGCTTTCAAGTAGATCTGGTGGAGAAAGAAGAAATGCTGGGGGGTAATCTTAGCTGGCTGCAACGAACATTGGAAGAAAATACTATAAAGACTTTCCTTGAAGAAACAATGCAAAAGGTGGAAAAACACCCCTTGATCCGTGTCCATACCCAAAGTCGAGTAATCAGCTCCTATGGTCAGGTGGGGCGTTTTTATACCACTGTTGAGGACAAAACAAATGTGCCTTTCACTATTGAACATGGCGTGACAATTCTTGCCACCGGAGGAACGGAGGCCACAACGACCTCATATAACTTCGGCACAAGCGAAGCAATTGTCACCCAAAAGGAATTGGAGCAAAAGCTGGCTGACAATACCCTCGATCCAGGTCAACTTAAGTCTGTGGTTATGATCCAATGTGTCGATTCAAGGCAGGAGCCAAGGAATTACTGCAGCCGCATATGCTGCGCCACAGCTTTAAAACACGCCCTATACCTCAAGGAACAAAATCCAGATATCGCCATCTATATTCTTTACCGGGACATTATGACTTATGGATTTACCGAGTCCTATTACACACAAGCCCGCAAAGCAGGTGTAATCTTTATCCAGCATGATGTGACTGAGAAGCCTCGTGTTTCTGTAACGAACGGATCTGTTCAGGTGACCGCCTTTGAATCGATTATGGGACAAAAGGTTCAGATAGATGCCGATCTTGTTACTCTATCCACCGGCATTGTCCCCAAACTTCCCAAAGATTTGGCAGAAGCTTTTGGCGTGACCATTGATCAGGACGGTTTCTTTGAGGAGGCAGAAACGAAATGGAGACCTGTTGATTCGATCAAGGAAGGTGTTTTTGCCTGCGGCCTGGCTCACTCTCCCCGCAATATCGCGGAATCGATAGCCACTGCCGAAGCTGCGTCCCAGCGTGCCTTAAGAATTCTTTCCCATGAGCGAATGCCAGCTGGAAAAGTGGTGGCGGAGGTCCGTCACAGCCTTTGCAGCCTATGTGAGCTGTGCATCGAGACCTGTCCTTATGGTGCCCGAATCTACGACCTTGACCTTGAAAAGGTTCTTATAAATGCTGCCATGTGCCAGGGATGCGGATCATGTGCTACGGCCTGCCCCAACAGCGCATCGATCATTTCAGGATTTTCAGACCGACAAATGCTCGATATCATCGATTCGGCACTTGAAGGAACGTTTGATTAATGACAATTGACAAAGATATCGCCTTTCAGAAAAAACCTTAACGCCCTATTGCCAGAATTGCAAAGATTTTCAAGTTTGTTTTCAACGTCGGAAAACTATATAAAGGGAGGGGCAATGAACCAATCGGAGAAAAAAGAAGTCGAGCAGGGATCTGAAACTGCTCCTGCACCTCCCCCTGACACTTTGGCCCCGATCCGGGACATGGTTAATTCTTGTATCCAATGCGGCACCTGCACGGGCTCTTGCCCCAATTCCTTTGCCATGGATCTCACCCCGCGCCAGCTGTGGTATAATGTTCTTATGGGGGAAAAAGAGACTATTTTCCATAGCAAGACCTTTTCTTTATGTTCCGTCTGCTATTACTGTACATTACGTTGCCCTCGGGGCCTCCCCCTCACCGAAGCTATGAGTGCACTTAAGCAGATAGCTGCAAAAGAAAATCTGGTGCCATATAAGAAGAGTGTCCACTTTTACAAAAGCTTTATGGAAAGCGTGCGCCGTCACGGCCGGGTAAGAGAGATGGAGTTTATGACACTCTATTTTCTTTCCATGAAAAACCCCTTCATCCCTTTAAAATTTGCCCCATTGGGGATGAGACTCATTGGCAAAGGAAAGATTTCTCTGGAGATCCCTTCAAAAGGGATCGGTGCTTTGGACACGATCTTTCGTAAGGTACAAGAACTGGAGGATTGATGATAGAGATGCGGGGTTTGGATTTCGGAGAAAGAAAATGAAGTACCTATATTATCCAGGATGTTCCCTTGAAGGGACGGCTCGTGAATACGATCTTTCCACCCGGGCTTTTATGCAGGAACTGGGGGCTGATCTTTTGGAAATTAAGGACTGGACCTGCTGCGGGGCCAGTGCTGCCGAGGCCACCAGTTATCTTCTTTCTCTGGCTCTACCGGCCTGCATCCTGGCAATGGCCGAAAAGATGAACGGTGTCGGTGAGATTCTTGTTCCTTGCAGTGCGTGCTACCTGAACCTGAAAAAGGTTGAAGAAAAAAGCCGAAAGGATCCGGCGCTTCTTGATAAAATCAACACCATATTAGAAGAGGAAGAGCTTCAATTGCACGGTCAGGTACGGGTTCGGCACCTCCTTGACGTGGTGGCTCGAGATGTGGGTCCTAAAAAAATTATTGCACGCTTGAAAAACCCCCTTCTCGATCTGAGCATCGCTCCCTACTACGGATGTCAGTGCCTCCGTCCGTACTCTGTTTTTGACGACCCTGAAGCACCCACCTCCATGGAGCCGGTCATTAAAGCCGCAGGGGCAAAGATCCATCCCTGGAACATGGGGGGCAGATGCTGCGGAGCATCCCACATGACCACAAAGCCTGAGGTGGCTCTTGAGCTTGTGGCTGCGATATTAAAGGCTGCCCGGGGAGCGGACGCCATCGTTACGGTATGTCCCATGTGCCAGATGAACCTGGAGGCTTATCAGAAAAAAATTTCAAGGATGTGCAAGGAAGACATGAGCATGACCATCCTTTATCTTCCTCAGTTTCTTGGGCTTGCCCTTGGTCTGTCGGAAAAGGATTTGCGGATAGATCTGAATCTTTCCATTACAAAAAGTTTCCGGGACAAGTTACAAAGAGCCTGAATTTATTGAGAAGTTTCAAGCCCGAGACGTTAAATTGCTGTTTTACGGGCAATGGGAAGCCGGTTTATACTGATAGTCGGACAGGTGGCGGAAAGGGCAACCCGGACTACATTTGAACCTAGCAAAGCCTTTTCAGGATCACTCTCTTTGGAATGATGGGCCATAATTATCAAATCGGCATTCCTCCACCTGGCAAATTTAAGGATTTCGACATATGGCGTCCCTTCCCACGATTCATAAGAACACTCTGCAATCCCCTCTAATTCCGGGCCATATTTCTGTTTCATTCTTTCTGTGGCATCTTTAATGTTTTTTTCTATTTCAGATTGATTGAATATTAGTGTATCTTCATCTTCGTCAATGGGGAGAACATGAAAGATATGGAGCTTTGCTTCGTAGTACTGGGTCATCCAGGAGGCAAGATCGAATGCGTGCTCTGCCGGCCCAGAGAAGTCAGTAGCCAGGACAATGTTTGAGAAAGTTACCTTTACCGACCTTGTCGCCTCAAAATCCTGGTAAACGTCAAAAGCCTTGGCAACCAGCGTCTCAAGGTCAAACGGTTTTAGTAGATAGTCCACCGCCCCTATCTTCATGGCCTCGATGGCAGTCTCCACCGTGGCATAAGCGGTCATCATGACTACGGTAAGTTCAGGGTAAGGCTTATGGGCCCTTTTAAGGAGTTCCACCCCGTCCATCCCGGGCATCTTGATATCAGTTAGCATCAGGTTATACGGTCTGGAAGATAGTTTGTCCAGTGCCTCCTGGCCGGATGCGGCCATGTCGACGGAAAAACCTTCGTCTACAAGCCACTCCTTGATTGAATCGCGAACTATCAGCTCGTCGTCCACCACCAGAATCCGAAAATCCTTGCGGTCACCAACGGCCTCCATGGTCCATACCTTAGGAACTTGTTCGGAAACGACCATTACGGGGCAGCGTGCTCTTTGGCTCACTTTTTCCAGGTTGCTGCCGGCCGTCCCCCATCTTTTTGGTATCTCTTCATCGGTCTTTGTTTCATGAGGCCCCATAATAATCAGATCAGCTTTTTTCTTTCTGGCAAAACGCAGGATTTCGCTATGGGGCAGCCCTGCGACAACTTCGATTGTATAATCTTTAACCCCGAATTTTTCGATCTTTTCTTGATAATATTTATCAATTTCTCCTTTTATTTCTTTTACCTTCCCGGACGGCGCCGTGTGTCTTATTGCACCCCACCCTTCTGAATCCATGCCGTAGGCGTGAAAAATATATAATTCGGCGTTGCTTTGCTTTGCCAGAGCAAAAGCCATGTCCTCAGCACGTTCACCGGCTTTTGTGAGAGATGCGGCTAAAAGAACTCTTCTAAACATAGTTCCTCCTTTGGTATAGGAACGATAAGCATATAGAATTTAACATCTTTTCTCTGCAAAAACAATAAACAATTTACCTTCTTTTATTTCCAGTCTAACCAGTATTTTTATGACGCCATATCTTCCCTTTTCACCGCCGGAAGACTAATAGTAAAAACTGTCCCTTTCCCTACCTCGCTGTCGACTGTGATAGTTCCCTTATGCCGGTCGATGATGCCGTAAACCATTGATAGCCCGAGCCCGAGCCCCTTACCTTCAGTCTTGGTGGAGTAGAATGGATCAAAGATGTGAGGAAGATCTTCGTCTGCAATACCGCATCCGGTATCCTCTATCCTTATTTCCACCATCCCTCTGTTGGGATCAAAGGAACTGATTATGGTCAGTGTGCCGCCATCGAGCATCGCGTCGATGGCATTAAAGATAAGATTGATAACGCACTGCTGGGTTTGATTGAAATCACCCATAACCATTGGGATTTCCGGATTCAGGTCGACCTCGATCTCGACATTTTGAAGCATGAGTTTGTGCTGGCTGAGCAGAATGCATTTTTTCAGAAGCTCACTAATATTCATCTCGCTAAGTTCCAACTCAGATTTGCGTGAAAAGGCAAGCAGATTGGAAACAATTTTGGAACAGCGATGGGTTTCACTCTCAACAAGGGTTAGGTGTCTCTGAAACTTTTCTTGATTTTTTTGGTCCAAAGAGCCCCGCTTCATAACCTTGAGCATAAGGCGAATATAATTTAGGATGCCTGCAAGTGGGTTGTTGAGTTCATGGACAACGCTGGCAGACAGCCTTCCCAGAGAAATCATTTTGTGCTCGTGAAGCAGCCGGGTCTGATCGTTAAACTGCTGTTCCATCTGCCTGATCTTTCTTAGATCCCTGAAGAATCCCACCATGCCTAATTCTTTACCTTCGTCAAACATGACCGTTGCTGAGAGCTGGATCGGGATTTTGTTGCCTGTATTGTCTATAACATATGTCTCATAAAGAAAAAGCCGATTTTTCCCTCCATGTTCTTCGGAAAGTAATTCTTTTCTGAGTTCTTCAACCTCTACCGGTGTAAAAAGATCATTGAAGGACATCGCCTTCACCACTTCATTCTCGGAATATCCCAGCAAGTTCTCAGCCATCTGGTTGAAGACGATGATGATCCCATCCTTATCCGAGGCTACGATGGCATCGATTGAACTGTGAATTAGGTTGTGCTCAAACTCAAATCGTTTTAAAAGCTCCTGTTCCAGCCGCTTGACTTCGCTCATATCCTTGAAGTAGCCCACCGTGGCCACCTCCTGTCCCTCCTCATAGAGTATTGCTGCGGAGAGCAGGATGGGTATTAGCTGGCCGTTCTTGGTGAGAACCTCCGCCTCATAATTAATTAAACGGTCAGGACCGCCGAAATCAGGCCCGTAAATCATTTTTTTTATCTTTCGAGCTTCACCTTCGGGGTAGAGCTGGGTGACATTAATTCTGGAAAACTCATCCTGGGTATAGCCGAAAATGTTTTCACCACCCTTATTAGAAATTATAATGTTGCCGGAACGATCATTGGCGATAATCCCGTCTATTGATGTTTGGATAAGGTTTTTTTGTAAGTCATTGGCTTTCTTGAGCTTCTGCTCCATCTCTTTTCTCTGGGTTTGATCCACGGCAATCCCTTCATACCCTACCACATTCCTCTCTTGATCATAACGCGCATGAGCTGTGAGCAATACCGAAATAACCTTTCCATCTTTATGCTTTAAATCAACTTCATAATCAATTACATGACCTTCTCGCTCTATCATCTCCTGATATTTTCCGCGATCATCAGGCCTCAGATACAGATCTTTGGCTATATCTAATTTATAAAATTCCTCTTTGTTCTTGTAACACAACATGTCCATAAAGGCCTGATTGGCTTCTATAAATTTCCCCTCTTTGCTGGTCATGTACACGCCAACACGCACATGTTCAAACAATTTCTTGTAGTCTTCTATCGAGGCGCGAAGCATTTTTTCACGCTCTTTTATCTCTGTAATGTCTCGATATATGCAAAAGTGCGATATGGTTCCGTTCGCGGTTTTCAAAGGTAATTCAAAAATCTCAAAAGTCTTATTGATGTGGGGAAAGTAGTTCTCCCAGCGGAGTGTTTCTCCCTCAAATACCTCTTTTGCCCTGCACCAGGGACATATTTCATCACGATTAGCAATCACCTGATAACATTTCTTGCCAGTGCCTTCTCCAAAAGCGCTAATACTGGATTTGTTCATATATTCCACAGTATAATCATCCTCGATGATATAAACACCTCGCCCCATGGCATCAAAAATAGAAGCAAGCCTGTGAGTTTCTTGGTCGATCATTATATTCCCCACTTTGAGACCTTTGCAAAACGCCCCCTTTTGCCCAATTCCTGTGTCAGGCTCATATTTTAATCCTCAAAATACTATATGTATTCCTGTGGTTAATCCGCCAAAGTTCGGTGGCGGATTCGCCTTCCTTGAACTTGAACAAAATTGAGCATTCTTCAAAGGTCTCACTTTCTAACGAGTTGTTTTGTAAGTTATATGCTCGATCCTGGCAATTTAACATGTTGAAAAAATATTACAAACATTGTGAACTGTGAATTTATTTAATATGACATTCACCACACATGATCGGACCGGACTTCTTTTCCTGATGACATCTTTTACATTGCACATGATATATCTTAACAAGGGACATGGGATTTTCGCTGTCATCTAACTCATGACATTCTGAACATTCCATGTCTTCTGAAGATTCATCCTCATCTTTTTCGCCGTCCTCATAAACATGATGACAGATATTGCATTCCTCAATCTCTGCCGTTTCATTGTGTTCATCATGCATAAATGGAACAGATGGCCTCATCTTCTCTGCAAAGGCGCTGTCCTCAACATTTGTCACATCATCCTGTGAAAATCCGGATATAACCGCAAATGAGAAAACAAGCAGGGTTATTATAATATATAGCATCACCATCCTTTTTTCCATCAGGATTCCTCCTTATTTTGATGAGCTTGACCGAATTAAACTCACCCTTTATACCGGTTTTTCCATGATCTTATATATAATATCACCCAGAAAATGGAGCTCCATATCAAGGCCGTAGTGATGAATAATATCTTCAATCCCGCCATGACAGTTATGGCAAGGAGCTATTACGACCTTTGCACCTCTGGCCTTTGCAGCAAATAACTGCTCTGCCTTGATCCTGTTTCCTGTAATACGTTTCATCTTGTATGGAGGACCGGCGTTTATAACCCCGCCTCCTGCACAACAACAGTAATTATGTTCCCGATTCGGGTGCATCTCGATAAACTCTTCGCAAGTGGCATCAACCACATAACGTGCCATTTCATGAAGGCCTCTTCCCCGAGATATGTTGCAGGGATCTTGGAAGGTAACAGCCTCTTCATATTTTTTAGCGATCTTTATCTTTCCTTCTTTTATCAATTCGTAATAGAATTCGACTGCATGTGTAACCGGTATGGGCGGCATCTTCCATGCAAGCCATCGGTTGCCTACATCATATACGGATCGGAATGCATGACCGCATTCTCCCATTACGATCCGCTTAACCTTGAGCCGCATTGCTGTTTCAAAATGTGCCTTTTTCAACCGACCCATCATTTCATAATCTCCGGTAAACATGCACATGTCGCTGTTGTCCCAGCCGGGTGTTGCAGGCATTGTAAAGTCAACTCCGGCAACATTCAATATGACTGCGGCCTGGTATATGAGTTGAGCTCGAAACTTCGGTTCAGGCGCAATGACCGAGTAAAAAATTTCAGCCCCTTCCTTTTCAATGGGGATCTGTAAATAAGGTATCTCTTCCTGTGCTTCTTCCTCCTGCCAAAAGAGACTGTCAACCCATTCATCATCTTTCATCCACATCTGGTTTAATGTTGCTGAATGGCTGTGAGCAGTATCCTGCTGATACCGTGGAGTAACACCCAGCAAATGACAGATCCTTCGCACAATAGTTATTAAATAAGCAATATCAATACCAAACGGGCAATACATTGCGCAGCGACGGCACAGGTTACATTCTGTAGATGCAATCCGGGAAATTTGCCTTATAAACTCAGGGTCAACTTTCCCTTTTCTCTTTAATATTTCCCATATGGTCTGTTTAACCTTTCCGGCAGGAGAAAATTTCGGATCGTTATCATTTGAAAGAAAATAGTGGCAGGCTTCAGAGCAAAGCCCGCAGTGCACGCAGGTTTCAACATATATCTTTAGCCTTGCTCCGGTTTCTGTCTTCAAAACCTTGTTAATGACCCGCTCGATCTTATCCGGTGTCAGCCTTGCGATGCCCTTGTCAATACCTTCATCAACAATTTTTTCAATCTGGTTGTTATTTTTAATTGCAGGTTCAACCACGATATATCCTCCTCTCACAAAATCGTTTCACGATTTCATGTAACCTTTTATTACCAATCCTTTGCATGCCTGACAGCGCCAAACTCGGAGCCCATATACCCTCTTGTAAACGGGAAAAAAATCATATGGCTCAACCTGGTAAAGGGGATGGCCGCCAGCATGATTTCACCTGCAAGAATGTGGATAATTCCCATGACCCGGAAACCCGGAAACTGGTGATATGTCCAGAAACCTGTTATAAAGGGTGCAGCAACAATGGCCAGTATTACATAGTCAGATAAAGTTGTTAAAAACTGGACTTCCGGCATTACGATTCTTCGTACAAGAAAATAAACACATGCCGCAATGACAATGACAGTCATTGTGTCGGCGGCAATGTCCGACATGTACCACCAGCTGATATCCCATGATTCCTTCCAGAGAATTATATGTGCAAAAAGAAAAATCGGAATAAAAATAAGACATATATGGAATGTAAATGTGACGATTGTAAAAAACGGGTTTTTCCGCCATTTTACAGTTCCGAAGGGAATGATCCAATGCAGGATTGAACGAAGGGCATAATAAAAACTCATATATTCAAATACCATAGGTTCTTTTTTCCTGGCCAGCAACACCATAGAGATCAGCCTGTATAAACTTCCCCCGAAAAAAATGATAAAGGAGACCCATACAAGCGGGCCACTGACAAAATCATAAATTTCATGCATTTTTTTCTCCTTCAGCCGGTAATATCGGTTATCGGCAAAACCTGCCGGTAATACTTACCAGCATCGGCATCACCCTCGATTCCTTTTATCAGAATTTTTTCACTGTCCGGACTGAAAACAGGATCACCCAATGCCTTGTAGGAATCTTTAAAGGGTTTGCCGTCTATAACAAGAGTATAGCGTCCGTTCTTTTCTACTTTCGCTGCAACGCTTCTGCTGTCAGGGCTGAAAACAGGCTTCCAGGCCATGTCATATGCACCACCCCATGCTTTACCGTCAACAGCAATTGTCCACTTTCCGTCTTCTTTTCCAATGCAGGCAACCCGGTTTCCGTCCGGACTGAAAACCGCCTCGGTTACGAGGTCACCAAAGGTTAGAGACCATGGAGCACCGTCAACCGCTATAGTCCACCGACCGAATTTGGGTGCAACAATGGCAGCTATTTTTTTTCCGTCAGGACTATACATATGATGCCAGAGCTGGGCAAAGGAGCGGTTCCAAAATAAGTTTCCGTCTCGAGCAAGAGTCCACTTACCTGCTATCCTTACAGGCGCGGTGACAGAACCGTTTGCAGGACTGAATTGCGGCATCCAGACCGAAGTATAAATTTGATCCCAAGACACTCCGTCAACGGCAATGGTGTAATCATAAAGTGATGTTCTCACTTCTGCCGCCACGTGCTCAGCATCACTGGAAAAAGCCATGTCCCAGACGTTAACGAAATTTGTATCCCACGGCTTGCCGTCTACTACAGCGGAATAACAGCCTTCCTGAAATTTAAAAATTTCTCCTTCGGATACTTCGACCGTTGGAACGACACCGGCAACTCTTTTTCCGTCACGGCTGATAGTTAGATTACTCAAAGATGAAAACCTCGTCTCCCATGGTATATCGTTTGTCACAGCAAAGTATTCCATCTCTTTTTGAGCTGCCACCGTGATATTTTTGCCGTCCGTTCCGAACTTAGTATTCCAAACAAAGTCAAATGTATTTTCCCAGACATCACCGTCTACAGCTATTGTCCACGCTCCCGTATCCGACACCAGAGCTGTCAGCCGGTTATCAGGCCCGAATTTTAAATACCATATTTTATCAAACCTTCTTTCCCAGGGAGCATCATTTTCACAGACACTGAACTCCATTTCACCTGTTTTTACGACTGCCGCTACCTTTTCTCCATCCGGGCTGACATAGGGTTCCTCAATATTTTCAAACATACCCTTCCAAGTGCTGATATCCGCAATTAATTTCTTGCCTATCTCCCAGTCCCAGCCACTTATATTATGCATTCCCCTTTTCTCCCTTATTTGCGATACGTCTGATCTCGACTTGATTCACTTTTGCTAAAGTTCTACTTTATCAAAATATTAGAAAATAATGTGAAAAAATTGATGCTTGAACAACATTTTTTATTGAGATCCTTTTATTTAAAATTTCTGCAATTTTTTATACAATCCTATTACATTTATTCTACAACCTAAGTTGTTCGTTTTCTGGCTTTTGGACTTCAGTATTTACTATAATAGATGCTCGTATGATTAAATGGATCATAGCAAAAGTTGGCATAGAGAAATAAACATAGAATTAGGTCAGCGCAGCATGAAGTGTTTCACAATGGAAACTGATTCTTGATAGAGAACAGGTTTCAAGGATGTCTATTTTGAGATTTGATATATTAATACAGCTACGGTGTCAATATAATTATGAATTATCCCAATCGGTTATATCACATTGTGGCATTTATGGGTGGAATGTATTGTTGGAAAAAAAGGGGTGAACTTAATAGAACCTAAAGTAAGCGGCTTTCGTTTTGGAAGTAAAAAACCGCATTGATTAATGATTGATTAAAAGGTGAACGTCTTTTACCTAAGGTTATTTTAGGTTAAAACAATCGTTCACCCCACTTTCTGAGCAGTTTGTTAGAAATTTAGCGGACTATAATTATCTCAAGATTTGACAAAACAAAACCAGAGTTGTAAATCAATATGTGCGCGGATTATAAAAATAATCCTCCTTACTCTCGTTTTGTCAAACACCATAAACGTTTACAAATCGAACCTGGCCCTAAATGAGGTATATTATGAATAACTTGTTATCATACTTTGATAAGTTAAAGACAATAATTGGAAATTCGGTTTCCCTGAGCACCCTGATTAAGACCGTCCTTGCCCTTGCAGTTGCGTTTATAATCTGGCTGGTATTAAAACGCATCCTTCATTCTGTCGAAAAAAAAGTTCAGAAATACGAATTTGTAAAAGCTAACACCCAAATTTTTAGCTCCTTTAGCAAAGCGCTTTTCTATGCTCTGGTGCTTGTAACCGGCACCCATCTTATCAGGCTTTTAAAAGTTCAACTAATGGAGAAAGCCTTCCATGCGCTACTTATTATACTTATAGCTGCACCTGTGACAAATTTTCTTATCATCTCAATTAAATATCTGCAAAATAACCTGGCGGACAAAACAGAAACCAAGATTGATAATATAATTTTCGATCTTCTCAATAAATTTTCAGGTGTGATTGTCTATTCAATTGCAATTATACTGGCGCTTGATATTTTAGGCATAAATGTCATGCCCTTTGTGGCTGGTGCAGGCGTGGCAGGGATTGCAATCGGATTTGCAGCAAAAGATACTCTATCGAACCTTATCGCCGGGATATTGCTTATTCTCGATCGGCCCTTTGAAATTGGGGATCGGATCGAAGTATGGAGCGCCCCCGCAGGAAGTGCTTCATGGGGAGATGTTGTTCATATCGGCCTGCGTGCAACACAAATCAAAACAACTGATAATATAGTTATCATCATACCCAATAATGAAATCATGAAACGCGACATTGTTAACTACACCATCATTACTTCAAAGATCAGAGTCCGCGTTAATATCGGGATTGCTTATGACGCAGATATCGATAAAACAAAGGATATTATTTTAGACGTCGCAAATTCAACCGAATGGATTGCAAAGGATCCACCTCCAAAAGTTATGGTGAGAAACTTTGGAGATTCTTCTGTGGATCTCCAGCTTCGTGTGTGGATTGATGATGCTCGTAAACGTATGGACACAATTTCTTATATTACAGACAAGGTAAAAACAGAGTTTGATAAAGCGGGAATCGAGATACCGTACCCGAAGAGAGACATCACCATAACGCAGAAAACCTGATCCATCCCGGATTTCTCACGAGCTTAACCCTTACTTACCTTCAATCAGGGAGAGAATCTTTTTTTCGATATACCATACCCTGGAAAACTGCTACTGGCTCGTCACTGCCGTCAGTTACATTGATGTTATAAGTTGCCAATTTCGGGTTTATAGAGACTTCTTTTGCTTCTGCAAATAAAACTCCTTCTTTAACTGCTTTCAGATAAGAAATGCTAACATTTATTCCCATGGCAATGGTACCGTGTGAATTTGAAGCAACGGCAAACACTAGATCTGCTAAAGCGAATACCGCTCCTCCATGAACAGTATTTATAGCATTTAAATGGTGATTCTTGATTTCCATCTTGGCTTTCGCTTTTCCCTTCGCGACCTCTAATAACTCAATTCCAACATACTCTGCGAATTTATCATTTTTTATAAAGTACTGTTTCATTTCTTCCATTTCTTACACCCGCTTTCCATAATCAATTTTATTGATGTCGTGTCTTGATATGACCTTTTTCGCCAAATAGTCTCAAATTTATCACATGCACCCCGGCAATATCTAATTCCGGAGTGCCTTTTCTCTTACTTAAATTGTGGCTAACGAAAAGCTCAGACGCGCGGGAAACGCGTTGGTTTGAGTGATGGGTTAGGGTTTGATTGAATTCATCCTTTGTATTTGATGAAAGTCCCCTTGCTATACTCCTCAAAAGCGATTTGTAATTCTTCATGGGTGTTCATAACTATGGGACCATACCACGCGACGGGTTCACCAATGGGCTTGCCGGAAATCAGGAGAAATCTCACTTTATGCTCCTCGGTAAAAACCATTATCTCGTCACCATCATCGAAAAGAACAATCGCCCCGTTGCCGACAAATGGATCGCGCTGAATGTCAAAGTAGTTTATTCCTTCCACTTCGTAAGTGAAAGGATTTTTCTCCCTGCAGCAATATCCCTGGCCGTCGATTATGTAGGCGAAAGCCGTATGGCCCGGTTTCGTGGGGTGTCTGAATTCTGAATTTGCAGGAACTGTAACGTCAATATACTCAGGATCAATTACAATATCCTGTACCGGACCTTTAATGCCGGATACTTCACCGGCAATGATCTTGACGGTCGTATCATTGGGGAGTTTGACTTCGGGTATTTGTTCGTTAGCTACATCTCGATACCGCGGATCCATCATCTTTTCCCGGGACGGCAGATTGGCCCAGAGCTGAAATCCATACATTTTTCCTTTCCCGTCACCTTTTGGCATTTCCTGGTGGATGATCCCACTTCCTGCGGTCATCCACTGTACATCCCCCGAGCTAATAATTCCTTTGTTTCCAAGACTGTCACCGTGTTCTACATCCCCTTTCAGAACATAGGTGATTGTTTCGATCCCGCGATGAGGATGCCAGGGGAAACCTTTTACATAGTGGTCTGGATTATCAGAACGGAAATCATCAAGAAGCAGAAAAGGATCGAACAAGGGCACTTCACTGAATCCAAAAACCCTTTTCAGGTGAACGCCGGCACCCTCAATTGTTGGCTTACTCTTGATAATTTTCTTGATTTTTCGAATTGCAGGCATCTAAGTATCCCTCCTTCATGAAACACTAACGAACTCTTCAGTAGCGCGACTTTTCGCGTCCTCTGCAAGAAATTGTTAGACCACCTTAGTTCGTTGATGCTGATTTTGCTATGCCGGCCAGTGCTTTTTCTATTTTTGATATGACTTCTCCACAACCGGTGATATTATGCCTTTTTTTTAAATATCTGGGATCGTTATACGATATCCATACCTTAGCCTTATCATCTTTCCAGATTAATGCTTTTTGGGGTAAATCAATAGCAACACTTTGCTGACATTTCATAAGGGGACTTCCCACTTTTGGATTGCCGAATATTATTAGTTCTGTATCTCGCAGCGCGATGCCGACCTTACCGGCACCCTCGGAATGCTTTATTCGATTGAATATTGTCATTCCCTTTTCCTTCAATATTCTCTCCATTCGATCTGCAGTTTCTTTTACATTAAAGGCACTTGGGACATTAATCACCCCGTCTGCTGCCTCTACGGGGATTGCAATGCATAATATCAACAATGCAATGAGAATTAATTTTTTCATTTTTTTTCTCCTTTCGTCGGTTTAACGACTAGCTAAGGGGCGCGGCGGCGGTGTCCCATTGAGCACAACGAACGGCTTAAGCGCATTGTTATGCACCTACATCTGACCATACTGCATATTCGTTACCATTGGGATCCCCGAAATGCAATCGACGCCCACCTGGAAATGAAAATATGGGCTTTATGATTGTACCGCCCGCATTTTCTATTTTTGATTGGGTTCGCTCTAGAACCTTACTATAAAAAACTATGAGAGCACTACCTGCCTCAGTTGAAACAGATAAATCCGACTTATAGAAACCACCATCAAGTCCTTCATTTGAGAAAGCTGTATATTCAGGACCATAGTCAACAAATGTCCAGCCGAAGGCAGAAATAAAAAATGCTTTTGTCGCCTCAATATCTTTTGCTGGAAATTCTACGTAATTTATTTTTTCATGCTCATTCATCACTCAGCTCCTTCTATTTACATAACGGGCGCGGACTTTGGCTGTCGCTTTAATGTCATCTCGCAGGGCGGGTTAATTGATTTGTTAGCATATATTGTTTCTTTCAACTTCTATTGGAATTCCTTTTTCAGTTTTTAGTCAATTCAAACATTTAACATTGAAGAAGACTGCGGAGCAAGTTGCTGTGAAAGTGTTCATTTTAGGGATCAGAATGATATTGTTTCTCCATCTTCCGGGATCATTAACCTGGAGGATGGTATAGCTACGCTGTCTGACATTTGGCGAAGCATCTTTCGACTAACCGTACAGTGGTCCAATGACTCCATGTGTATTGCAACTACTATAGCATCAGGACTTGAATTGACTGTAGTGATGGTTTGCTCTCCATCCATAATAATAGCTCCGTAGCCCGGAATAGTGGCGCCACCTGAGTGTGTGATTATGATTTCGGGGGTAAACATTTTTATGACGTTTTCTACCTCCTCGCACCAGATGCTGTCTCCTACCCAATATACGGTTGGTTCCCCATCGGCCTGCAATACGAACCCAGATACCTTACCCATGCGTTCGAGTATTTTACCTTTGCCGTGTTTACCTCCTGTACACGTTATGGTAATTCCTTCCCATGCGTGTGCGTTGGAGGTCTCAAGGGGAAAGATGTTCTTAAACCCTTCTTCTATCATTCGACTTTCATCTCCTGATTGACAAAATATTGGCGTTTCCTTTGGTAATGCTAAGCTTGCAGCCATGTCAAAATGATCAGGGTGATAATGAGTGACAATAACACTCTCTACCCCTTTTACAATATCTTCTATCTGTAACGGCAATTCAATCGTTGGGTTTCGTGCAATACCAGCAAAGGGATCAAACTCATCTTTTGGTGATAGCATAGGATCAGTGAGAATAGTTCGTCCCGAATAGGTTATTTTCATTGTTGCATTCCGGATTAATTGAATTTTCATGTTTTTCTCCATAAAGCTTTATTTTTTTATGCTAACGATTGAGCTCACTGGTTTATAAGAAGCGGAGCGGAGTAAAAATCCAGTGAAGCGATTTGTTAGCTGAAATTTGATTTTATATAATATTTTCATTTATCAAGTAATAGTTTGGTATTATTTGTTTTATATTTCAACCACCAATGATCGGTATTTGGCTTACCTTGTAAATTGATTTTTTCCCCGACTTCAGGCGTGATTAGGGTAACGGATTCTTGTTCGGAGAAGGTGACCAATCGTACAATGGGTTCATACCAGGGATGAAAAGCCAAATCAAAGGTTGCCCAATGCAAAGGAACCAGTAATTGCCCTCTGAGATCCAAATGCTGTTGTCCTGCTTCTTCGGGTGTCATATGAAGTGCTCGCCAAGTGCCTTTGTCATTGTACGCCCCAATTTTAAGGAATGTCACATCAAAAGGACCCAGTCGTTCGCCAATATTCTTAAATCCATCAAAATAGCCGGAATCACCACTAATAAAAGCCCTCTTTTCCTTCCCGACAATCGCCCAGGAACACCATAATCGTTGATTCGCATCAAATAGTCCGCGACTGGCATAATGAACTGTCGGCGTGGCATGAAACTTCAGAGAACCGGAAGAATAGGTTTCCCACCAATCCAACTCAGTGATTTTAGTAGGATTTATTCCCCAACCCTCTAATAGTGCACCAATGCCTAACGGTACTATAAACCGTTCGACCTTTTCATTAATCGTAACAAGAGTTGATTTTTCCAAATGATCATAATGGTCATGGGTGATCAAGACGACATCGACGTCTGGAAGTTCCTCTGCTGTGACCGGAGACGGATGAAACCGCTTGGGGCCAATCCAGG
>PVMS01119199.1_pt1 | contig 23238 bp, 6 predicted proteins | sample 1853461 | NCBI WGS metagenome assembly PVMS01 (sample SAMN08582032, study PRJNA380276) | Marine sediment metagenome, whole genome shotgun sequencing project. | isolation source: ocean sediment barecode stripped | collected 2017 | reverse complement strand
TTCGCCGGAGATTCCCGATCGCGGGGCCGTCGAGTCGGATCGCCTCCTCGATGAAGGCAGCGACCGATTCCGGGGCGCCGCGCAGCTTCGACCAGGCGTCTTGCATTTGCGCGGCATGCTGGATGGTCGCGCCGACCAGGCCGACCGTGGTCTCGATGCCGCCCACCACGAGCTGGAACAAAATTGCGACCGCCTCCCAATGTTCGAGCCCGTTCTTCTCGCTACCCGCTTCGAGGACTGCCCGAGCGAGATCCCCCATGATTTTCTCGCCGGGATGGGCGAGTTCCTCTTCGAAGCGTTCATTGAGATAGGCCTGAAAGTCTTGTGTCGCCGCCCCGTCCTGTGCGCGCTCTTCTCCTATTGCCGCCCCCCCAGACATGCGCATTACATGGTCGGTCCACGCCTGCAGCTTTGGACAGTCTTCGAGGGGCAGGCCGAGCATGCGCGTCATGAGTTCGAGGGGGAGAGGGACCGCGAGTGCCTCGATGATATCGACTTCGGAAGCGTCGCCGATGTCCGTGACGCAGCGCTCGGCGATCTCCATGGCAAGATTCGACATGCGCTCCATGCGCGATGGCGAGAAAGTTCGACCGACGGCACGACGATGGCGTGTGTGCATGTCGCCATCGGCGACGCCTAACACGCGAGATTGAGGTCGCCCGACGAGGTCGGTCTTCAGGAGTCGCGCACGCCCCGAATCGTCGCGCTGGACGACGGCGAGGAGTTCAGAAGAGAACGTCTCGGAGTCCCGGCTCACTTCGATGAGGTCCGCGTATCGGCTGATCGTGAAGTAGCCGGCATCCGGCACCTCCCAGACGGGGGCCTCCTTTCGAAGCCAGGCCCAGCAGAAGGGAAAGGGATTCTCGATGATTTCGGGAGCGACGGGGTTCCACATATCGGTCTCCTGTCCTGGATACATCACGGTCCGAAGAACGGCCGCAGGGAGTGTCTATGCGCGAGGTCTCGTGGATCGGCCGCCCCGAGTCGTCTGGGCGGCTGGATCGCCCGCCTGCATCGAACTACGGGCGGCCTCCTTGGCGACTCCAACGATGAATATGACATTTCTACTGGTCGATCCCGACAAGGCTCGGCGCGACACAGGCGCGTCATCGCGGTCGCCCCTCACTCGGGCGGACAGCAAAGCGCTTGCGATAGGACGAAGGGGTGAGTCCAGTTTCGCGCTTGAAGACACGTCTGAAGAAGGGAGCATCGTCGTAGCCGACCGGTCCCCGATCTCTTCGACCCTCGCGTCGCCCTCCTCGAGATAGTGTCGTGCCGCTCGGACCCGCAGCTTCTGCAGATATTCGACGGGCTTGAGCCCGGTCGCGGCTTTGAATCGCCGAATGAAGTTTCGCGGACTCATCCCGAGATTCTCTGCGAGCACCTCGAAGCGGATCGACGATGGGGCACGGGCGCCCGCATGTCCTCCAGGACCCGTGTTGTTTGCCACATGCACTGAAAGACGGAGCGTTTTCCGGACCGTGTGGATCGATTCACGGAAGGCTATGACATCGCTCAGCTTTCGACCGCGGAAGGTCGAAATACTATGCTTCAGGGACGATCCGGCGTATGCTAAACCACCCGGACGAGGAGAGCTGATCTGGCCGACTCGAATTGGTTCTATTGCCCCGGGCCACGGCCTGATGCCAAGACCCGACTGTTCTGCTTTCCACACGCTGGGGGAGCAGCGGCCGCGTTTCGGGAATGGCCTTCTGGCCTGCCCGAGTCGGTGGATGTGTGGGCCTTCCAGGCGCCAGGGCGCGGCTGGAGGATGAGGGAGTCCGCCTACACTGACCTCTCGAAGCTGGTCGAGGACGCGTGCGAGGTTCTGCGTCCGCATCTGTCTGACTCCTACGCGTTCTTCGGGCACAGCATGGGCGGAATCGTCGCCTTCGAGGTGGCGCGCCGACTCGCCCGGGAGGGCTCGGAGCCGGCTGCACTCTTCGTGACGGCCCGCCGAGCGCCTGGGCTGCCGAGCGCCGATCCTCCGCTAGAACACCTCAGCGATTCCGAATTCATCGAGGCGATCGAGGAGCGCTTCGGCGGAATCCCCGATGTGATTCGGGACTCCCCAGAGATGCTCGAGCTGTTGCTGCCGACACTGCGGGCTGATGTAACGGCCATGGGCCGCTACCGCTACCTTCCAGGAGCCCTGCTTGGCAGCGCCGTATACGCGCTTGGCGGTATCGATGACCTCAGTGTCTCCGAGCACGAGTTGTCGGCCTGGAACGAGGTCACGCGCGGTCCCTTCCTGACCCGCATGTTTCGGGGCGGGCATTTCTTCGTTGAAAGCTCTCGTTCCGACGTGCTCGATTTCATCACGGCGGAGCTCGATTCACTATCGATTGCCTCTGACTCCTTGGCTTCGGCTGGATAGGAGAGCATTCTCGCCCTGTATAAGGCTCGAGAGAATCCACTCGATGCCCAAGCGAGAGTCAAACGATGACTGAAGCGATTCTTCAAGCCGCGCTGCTCAGCCATGGATCGGTGCGCGATTGTGTGGTTCTTACGGATGCACCCGCAGGCGGGCGAGCATGCACAATCGCGTATGTGATCTCGGATGGTCCGTTGTCACGTGATCGCCTGGACGCCCATGTCCGAGCTACGACGCGCGAGGTGGAGCCGGCCGACGTCTACGTGCCGGTGGTCGCGATTCCGCTTGACGATGAAGGCGGCGTCGACGAGGCCTCGTTGCTTGCGGTGGCGGTCATCGACGACTCCCTGCTGGCGCGCTGTCAGACACAGCTCACAAACCACCCGGGCGTCGAGGATGCGGCTGTATTTCTGGAGGAGCGTCCGGCGGCGCCCCAGTCCCTACACGTGGCGAGCCTAGTTCCCGGCTGGACGCGGCAGGGCGAATCCGCCGATACGGCGAATACCACCGAGGAAGGGGCCGCGCCCGCAAGTGGTCTGAACGAGGCCCCCCCGGCCGAGTCGTTGGGCACCGAGTTGGATCCGCCTGATGGCTATCCCCAGACCTTGGGTGCAGCACTCGTGCGGGCGGCCGAGCAAGACGCCGTCACCGAGATCGGCTACTTGCAGGCAGACGGCATCGGTTCCGCAGAGACCTACGCCGAGCTGAGTCACAGGGCAAGGCGGATCGGAGCCGGGTTGCGCAAGGCCGGGCTCACCCCCGGCGACCCCGTCGTAATGCAGTTGGTGGCAAACTCCGATTTCATCGGTGCATTCTGGGGCTGTGTGGCTGCTGGAGGCGTGCCCGTTCCGGTCGCGGTGCCCGCGAGCTATCGCGAGGATGCTGGTGCAATCGAGAAGCTTCTCAACGCCTGGGAGCTGCTCGGACGCGGCTTGGTCATCGCCGACCGCAGGGGCGCAGAGCAGCTGCAGGAGATCGCACGCGGACGGCGGTTGGGAGATTTTCGCACTGCAACAATCGAAGATCTTTCGGCGTTCGAAGACGACGGCTTCTGGCACTCGCCCGACCCCGAAGACGTCGCCCTGATGATGCTCACCTCGGGGACGACCGGCGCGCCGAAGGCCGTGATGCTGAGCCATCGCAATTTGATTGGGCGTTCGATTGCGACCCAGGCGATGAACGACATGTCGGGGGATGACGTCTCCCTCAACTGGATGCCCCTCGACCACGTCGCCGGTCTCGTCTACTTCCACCTTCGCGACGTCTTCCTGGGATGCCGGCAGCTGCACGCACCCACCGATCTCGTGCTGCAAGAACCCACTCGCTGGCTCGACTGGCTGGAACAGCATTGCGTCACTGTGACCTTCGCGCCGAATTTTGCCTATGCGTTGGTCAACGACCTGGCCGACGAGATCGCGGCCCGCTCGTGGAACCTGGGATCGGTGCGGTACTTCATGAACGCCGGCGAGGCGATCGTCTCTGCGACGGCTCGTCGGTTCCTCGAAATACTCGAGCCCCACGGTCTGGCGCGCACTGCCATGTTGCCCGCATGGGGTATGTCCGAGACCAGTTCGGCAGTGACATTCGGAACGACGTTCACACGAGATTCGACTGCCGATGGCGATCCCTTCGTCGAAGTCGGTGCGCCGCTGCCCGGCTTCGACATGCGCATCGTCGACGGAGATGGACGCGTTGTGCGAGGCGAGACTGTGGGCAACCTCGAGGTTCGTGGCGTGTCGGTCACATCCGGCTACTTCCAGAATCCAGAGGCAAACGCCGAGTCCTTTACATCTGATGGTTGGTTCCGCACAGGCGATCTTGCGCTCCTTCGCGATGGTCGGCTGACGGTGACGGGTCGCACGAAGGACGTCATCATCATCAACGGCATCAACTACTACAGCCACGAGATCGAGAAGGTGGTCGATGACCTCGACGCGGTCTCTCCCACATTCAGTGCAGCCTGTGCGGTTCGAGATCGCGGTGCCGAGACCGATCAGCTGGCAATCTTCTTTCACTCGGACACCACCGACGAATGGGGGCTATCGCGTCTTTTGAAGGAAATTCGCCAGTCGGTCGTGCGTCGGATCGGCATTCTGCCGCGGTACCTGATCCCGGTGGCGATGGACACGATCCCGCGGACCGGAATCGGAAAGATCCAGAGGCCCCTGCTCAAGAAGCAATTCGAGGCGGGCGAGTTCGAAGAAACGCTTCAACGTATGGATTGCCTCGTGGCTGGCCCCGAGACGGTGCCGGCCTGGTTTCATCGGCCTGTCTGGATTCGCCGAAAGGTGTCACCCGCTGCCGGCACGAGCGGGGATTGTCTCGTGTTGCACGATTCCAGCGAACTCGCCGAGAAGGTCCGAACGGAGTTGGAGAGAAGGGGGCACGGCGTGGTGTCCGTGAAACCGGGACCAGGCTTCGAGCGGATCGGCCCTGCGAACTATCAGGTCGACCCGGAGGAGCCGTCTCACTTCGATCGCGTTCTGGAGGCGGCGGCGGCGGATGGCTCCCGGATTCGGTCGATCGTGCATCTCTGGCCACATGATTCCAGCCGCCTGGGGCAGGGGGGAGTCGATGATCTCCGCGACGCCGAGCGACATGGGGTCGAAGCCGTTCTGCACCTGATCCGGGCCCTGGACGCGGATCGCGATGATGACGCGCCGCGCAGATTCCTCGCGGTTACGCGACGCCTCTACCGAATCGTGGAAGATGAAGTGCCCTCGTACGCACAGGCAGCGCTGCCTGGCCTGACGCGGACGATGTCCCAGGAGCTGCCCTGGCTCGAGTCCAGGATGATGGATTTGACAGGCGAGGAGTCGGACGTCGATGCCAGGCACGTCGTCGATGAGCTCGAGTCATGCCGGGTCGATGCCGAGGCCGCGTATCGGCACGGTCAGCGCTGGGTGCGGCGGCTGGCGCAAGTGGAAAAGGCAGAGTTCGCTGCTTCGAGTCCTCCATTTCGGAGACACGGTGTCTACCTCGTTACAGGAGGTCTGGGGGGGCTTGGCGGACAGATTGCGCGCTACCTCCTCACCGAGTTCGAGGCTCGCCTGATTCTGGTCGGACGCCGCGAGCTTTCGGCCGAGGCCCGGGACTCGGATGGTGAGTCGGAGGATCACGAGCGTCTGAAGCTGCTCGGTGAGCTCGGCGATCTGCCCGGAGAGATCGAGTACTGCCCGGTCGATATCTGCGATGCCGACCGACTCGGCCGCGTGGTGGAGGCGGCCGAAGATCGCTGGTCGGCCCCGCTTGCCGGTGTCGTGCATCTGGCGGGCAGCTTTCACGAGCGGCTGCTGCTCGAAGAGTCGGTCGAGAGCTTCGGGGTCGCCGGACGGGCCAAGACTCTCGGAACCGAGCGCCTATGCGAGCTGGTGCGCGCACGGCCGGGCTCGTCATTCGTGGCCTTCTCCTCTGTCAACGCCTTCTTCGGCGGCTACGGGGCAGGCGCTTATGCCGCCGCAAACGCCTTTCTCGATGGAGCGGTCCAGAACCTCATCTACGAACACGGCGTCGACGCCTACTGTTTCGCCTGGAGTCTCTGGGATGAGGTGGGCATGAGCCGCGGCTACGCGCCGAAGGAGGCCGCCAGACGACGAGGCTTCCACATCATCTCACCGTCCAGAGGTCAGCACTCGTTTCTCGGCGCCCTGCATTCGGGCCAACGACATCTGGTGATTGGACTCGACGGCGACAATTCCAACATCCGTCCGCTGATCATGCCCCTCCGCCCTACGAGCCAGCGTCTCGTTGCCTTCGTGGCTCCCCGAGAGGCGGCAGCGACGGCCGTGAGTCCCCCTATACAGGATCGGTTCGATACCGAGACCCGTTGTGAGATCCGACCGGTGGCCGCGATTCCGCGCATCGCCGGCGGAGAGGTGGATCGGACCCAGCTGCTCGGAGAGGAGGGTCTGGAGGGGGAGACTCGGCGCCGCCTTCGACCGACCTGGAATTGCTGATCGCGGGAGTCTGGAAGGAGGTGCTCGGCCTCGATGCAATCGGCATCAACGAGAACTTCTTCGACCTGGGCGCCGATTCGGTCACGATGACGCGGGCGCAGCTGGAGATCCACAAGGCGGTCGAATCCGACGTCGTGCTGACGACTCTCTACGAGTATCCGACGATCCAGCGATTTGCAGCTTACGTGGCCGGCGCCGGTGCGTCTTCGGCACCCATGATCGAGGAGAGCGAGCAGCGCGGCGCCGAGCGACGCGAGCGTATGAAACGGCGGAGACGACGGACCGGCGAGAGCCGAAGGCCATCCGGAGACGAGGATGGCTGAATCGAACCCGACGAATGATCTGGACATCGCGGTCATCGGCCGCGCCGGTCGATTTCCAGGTGCCGAGAGCGTCTCGCAATACTGGCGCAACCTCGCCGGAGGCGTGGAGTCGATCGAGCCCTTGACGGACGAAGAGCTGGAAGCAGCCGGGGTCGATCGCATGCTCATCGACGATCCCAGGTACGTGAAGGCGGCATCTGTGCTCGACGATGCGGACATGTTCGATGCTGAGTTCTTCGGGTACAGCCCGAGAGAAGCCTCGCTCATGGATCCCCAGGGCCGAGTGTTCCTGGAGTGCGCGTGGCATGCGATGGAAGATGCGGGATATGCGGGCGAGGCGTACGGGGGTACGGTTGGCGTTTGGGCGAGTCAGTCTGCGCCGACGTACCTGCTCCACAACCTGGGTGGTGGCTTCGATTTTCGTGATTTCGTGCTCGGTGGTCGCAACATTCAGACGCTGATGGGAAACGGCGATGACTTCCTCGCTACCCGGGTTTCGTATCGGCTCAACCTGACCGGACCAAGCATGCGCGTCCAGACGGCATGCTCGAGCTCACTGGTCGGTATCCATCTCGCCAGACAGAGTTTGCTGAACGGCGAGTGCGACATGGCTCTGGCCGGCGGCGTATCGATCTACCAGCCCCAGGGCGTTGGCTATCTCCACGAAGAGGGCCTGGTGCTCTCGCCCGACGGGCATTGCAGGCCCTTCGATGCCGCCGCAGCCGGGACGGTCTTCGGTCGAGGGGTGGGGGTGGTCGTCCTGAGGCGGCTCGAGGATGCGGTCTCGGATGGAGATCACATCAGGGCGATCATTCGAGGATCGGCGCTCAACAACGACGGTTCCGGCAAGGTGGGCTACGCCGCTCCAAGTGTTCGCGGACAAGCCCGCGTGATCGCCGAGGCGCTTGCCGACGCCGACCTTTCCGCCGACGACATCAGCTACGTAGAGGCGCATGGCACCGGGACGCCGCAAGGCGATCCCGTCGAGCTGGCCGCGCTCAGCCAGGCTTTTCGCAGGACCTCTAGCCGGACGGGCTTCTGCGCGCTGGGGTCCGTGAAGTCGAACATCGGACATACCGACGTCGCCTCGGGCGCAGCGAGTTTCATCAAGGTCGTTTCGATGCTCGAGCAGCGTCAGATCCCACCGACTCTGCATTTCGAGCGCGCCAACCCCGAGATCGATTTCGAGTCGAGCCCGTTTCGGGTCGCGACGCAGCTGACCGATTGGGCCACGCGGAACGGTGAGCCTCTGCGGGCCGGTGTCAGTGGCTTCGGCATCGGTGGCACCAACGCCCATCTGATTCTAGAAGAGGCACCCGTCGTGCCGCGCCGGGAGCAGACCCTGGAGCGCGGGACCCACCTGCTCTCGCTGTCTGCGAGGAACCCCGGTGCATTGGAGAGACTCGCTGGGAGCTATGCGGAGGCGTTCGAAGCAACCCCCGACCTCGACGCCGGCGATATCTGCTTCACGGCGAACGAGGGGCGGGCCCACTTCTCGGATCGCATGGTGGTCGTCGGGCGCTCGACCGAAGAGCTCGGGCAGCGCCTGCGCGAGGCTGCCGGTGGCGATGACGTGCCGGGTGTGTGGCGCGGGCAGATCGAGCGAAACTCGAGGGCACCCAACACTGCGTTCTTGTTCACGGGTCACGGAGCGCAATACACGGGCATGGGTCGGGAGCTCTATGACACCCAGCCGACGTTCCGGGCCTCCATGGACGAGTGCAACGCTGTTCTCGGCTCCTTGCTCGACCGGCCCCTGCTCGAAATTCTGTATGGCGCAAGGGAAGACCAGCGTCGGCTCGACGGGTTCGAGTACGGCCAGCCAGCCGTGTTCTCGCTGGAGTACTCCCTGGCCGTGCTCTGGCGATCCTGGGGAATCGAGCCCTCGGTCGTGACGGGGCATAGCCTCGGTGAGTACGCAGCGGCTTGTGTCGCCGGTGTGTTCGGGCTCGAGGACGGGCTTCGGATGGTTTCCGAACGTGGCCGTCTCCTGGCATCAGTGCCAGCGGCTGGTTTGATGGCGGCGGTCTTCGCCGACGACGCCACAGTGAAGCGTGTTCTCGAGGGGTTCCCCGACATCAGCATCGCGGCGGTCAACGGCCCCGCCAACGTGGTCCTATCGGGCCCACGGGCCGCGGTCGAGTCGTCGCTGGAGGCGTTCGCCGCCGAGGAGATCATCTCGCGTCCGCTCGCAATCTCGAATGCGAGCCACTCACCACTCGTAGATGGGATCCTCGATTCCTTCGAGGCCGTGGTCGAGCGGGCCGAGCTGCGTGAGCCCGGGATTCCGGTGGTGTCGGCCCTCACGGGCGCGCTCGCGAAGCCCGGCGAGCTGACGAAATCGCGGTATTGGCGTGATCATCTCCGACACGCGGTGCTCTTTCAGCACGCAGTCGATCGCCTGTTGAGCCAGGGGGTGACGGACTTCGTCGAGATTGGTCCCCACTCGACACTCCTGGGCATGGCGCGAGAATGCGTGCCACCGTCGTTCGGCCATTGGCATCCATCGCTCCGTCGCGATCGAGGCGAGTGGGAGCAGATGGCCGAGAGCGTTGCCCAACTCCACCTGCGCGACGCTCCCCTCGATTGGGCCGCCTTCGACCGCGGGTACGTCCGGCGTCGCGTGCCGCTGCCGACGTATCCCTTTGAGCGGAAGCGGCACTGGATCGAGCCAGGGTCGATGCCTGGATCCCGAGTCGCCGAAGTGTCGGAAGGGCCGCACCCCTTCCTGCGTGGCCGCGTTCGATCACCGCTGATCGAGGACACCGTGTACGAGGGGCGGGTCGGTGTGGCCGTCGCGCCATCCCTGGAAGACCATCGCGTGCTGGGCGACGTGATCTTCCCGCTCACCGGATACATGGAGCTTGCGCTGGGGGCCGCCAGGGCTGCGGTGGGCGAAGGGGTTGGTCGACTCGCCGACATCGTGGTGGCCGAGCCACTCGTCCTTCCGGCCGCGGGACATCGCGACGTGCAGGTCGTTCTCCAGACTCGGGCGACCGGGGACATCCACTGGCAGATCTTCGCTGCCGTCGACGCTGGGGATGACACGACTTGGACGCGGCATGCCGAGGGCTACGTGTGCGACACGTCTGACACCCCATCCCTTTCGGGTATCGACCAGGCTTCGCCGGTCGGATCCGCGGTATCCGATGCTCCGGTGATGGACGAAGAAACGCCTATGCCCCCCGCTCTGGCCGAAATCCAGAGCCGTTGTCCGCAAGAGGTAGAGGCAGGGGATTACTACGAAGGGCTCGCTCGAGTCGGGATCGACTACGGACCGACTTTCCGCGGAATCAGCCGCCTCTGGCGTGGAGACGGTGAGGCCCTCGGTCTGATCGAGCCGCCTCGGGGCCTGGAGGAGGAATTTCCGGGGTTCATCGCACATCCTGCGCTGCTGGACGCTTGTCTCCAGCTGGCGATGGCTCCCTTCGATGGGCTGGTGGGCGAATCCGACGGGATGCCCTTCCTGCCGATCGGAGTGACAGGATGCAGGATCGACGGACCCCTCGCCTGGCCGCTATGGAGCCATGCTCGCGCGGTGAGTCGGGATGGTGACGAGGCCGCCCGTGAGTGTGAGGTCGTCATTCGGGACCGCGCCGGCCGCACGGTCGTGCACGTCGAGGGAATCCTGCTCCGCCGGGCCGATCCCGCAGCGTGGGCCCGATCTGCGGCGAAGCGGGTCTCGGACTGGTTCTACGAAGTGTCGTGGAATCCTGCTCCTCTACCTCTGATCCCTCTGGCCGCGGAAACGCGTGGGTCTTCGAGGCCGGAGCCGCTCGATGCGGTTGGTCAAGACGAGTCGCGATGGCTCATCTTCGTCGACCCCAGCGACGCTGCAAGCAGTCAGGTCGTATCGTCGCTGCGAGGGCGAGGCGACCTGTGCGATCTCGTCTTTGCAGAGGGCGACTCCGCCCCGAGCGACGAGGACATTCTCGTCGTGAGCCCCGAACGAGCCGAGGACTTCAGCGCGTTGTTCTCCGGAAGTCGACACGAGGGGCAGAGTTGCCGGTACAGGGGCGTTCTATATCTCTGGGGTCTCACACCGGAGCTCGCCGACGAACGATCTCTCGACGCGCTGGGACGAGCCGTGAATCGCGACGTCGTCGGGTTGCTGAGCCTGGTGCAGGCGATGGCAGCAGCCGAAACCTCGGTCGCCACCCCATTGTGGGTCGTGACCCGCGGTGCGAGGCGCGTGTCGATGCTCGAAGCTGTGCCCGGCTTCGTTCATGCACCGCTCTGGGGTCTGGGGCAGGTCGTCTCGCTCGAGCACCCCGAGCTGCGGTGTACTCGGGTGGATCTCGATCCCGAGCCCGACGGACGGAGTGTGGAGATGCTGCTCGCCGAACTGGATGCCGAAGTAGGTGCCAAGGTAGGCGCCAGAGTCGCCGAGGATCAGATCGCCTTCCGACGCGACGAGCGGCTCGTGCCACGACTGATCCGAGCCGCACCCGACCTGAATGACACCGTGGAGCCGGCCCAGTCGGAAGCGGAGATGGACTCAGGTACACCTGGATCGTCGCGGGCCTATCAGCTCGAATCATCGCAGCCAGGGTCGCTGGATCACCTGCGACTGGCACCCGCCGTGCGCCTGCCCCCCGGCCCTGGCGAAGTCGAGATCGCTGTGGCTGCCACCGGCCTGAACTTCAAGGACGTGCTTTGCGCCCTGGGCATGTATCCGGGCGAGCCCGGGCCGCTGGGTGCGGAGTGCGCCGGAGTCGTCGCCAGAACGGGCGAGGGCGTCGACCGGTTTCGGCCAGGCGATCGGGTACTCGCCTTCGCGCGTGGCGCATTCTCGTCGTTCGTGAACGTGCCGGCCGAGCTGGTCGCGGCGAAGCCGAGTGCCTGGTCCTACGATACCGCTGCCTCACTGCTCGGCGCGTTTCTCACCGCCGACTTCGCCCTCCACGGATGCGCAAGGATATCCAGTGGAGATACGGTCCTGATTCACTCGGGTGCGGGTGGCGTGGGTCTCGCCGCGATACAGCTGGCCCGCGCGGCCGGCGCCGAGGTCTTTGCCACCGCCGGAAGCTCGGACAAGCGGGAGTTCCTTGCCCGGCTGGGTGTGCGGCACGTCATGGACTCGCGCAGCATCTCGTTCGGTAACGAGATCATGGAGGTGACGGGCGGTCGGGGTGTAGACGTCGTGGTGAACTCCTTGGCGGGTGAGTCGATCGACGAGAGTCTGCGCATCACAGCCGAAGGCGGCCGCTTCGTGGAGATGGGCAAGAACGACGTCCGAACCCGTAAGCAGGTCGAGTCCCTAGGCAAGAGCATCGACTACCACGTGATCGATGTCGAAGAGGAGTGTCGGACCGACCCCGAGGCGATGGGAGATCGAATCCGATCGCTCGTCGAGAGGCACAGCACGGGTGAGCTTGCTCCGCTGCCCATCCGATCCTACGCCCTGTCCGAGGTCGACTCGGCGTTCCGGCACATGGCTCTGGCCAGGCACATCGGAAAGGTGGTCGTGCACCACGACGTGGCCGAACGATGCGCAAGCGGGGCGTTCGATTCGCCTCGTGGAGCGTGTCTGATCACGGGGGGGCTCGGGGGACTGGGTCTGCTCATTGCGCGCTGGTTCGTCGATCGTGGTGCGTCACACGTCGTTCTCATGGGACGAAGTGCGCCAACCCAGGAAGCCCTGGAGGCCATCGCCGAGATGGAGGCTCTAGGAGCGTCGATCGTGGTGGAGCTCGCCGACATCGCGCGCGAAGAAGAAGTTCGTGCCGTACTCGAACGCATCGACGCGTCGGGCGTGCCGCTCTCGGGCGTGATCCAGGCAGCTGGCGTACTCGACGACGGTGTTCTGTTGCAGCAAAACGCTGAGAGGTTCGCCCGGGTGATGGCTCCGAAGGGCCAGGGCTCGTGGATCCTCCACCGCCTCACCGCCGATCGCGATCTCGACTTCTTCGTACTCTTCTCGTCGATCGCTTCCGTGCTCGGCTCGCCTGGGCAGTCGAATCACGCCGCAGCGAATGCTTTCCTCGACTCACTGGCGGGCTATCGCCGCGCACGCGGTCTGCCCGCGCAGGCCATCAATTGGGGCTCTTGGTCGGAGTTGGGCGCGGCGGCCGAGAGTCATCTACAGGTTCGTTTTTCGGCGCGTGGACTCGGCTCGATCTCGCCTCGACTCGGTCTGCGTTCTTTCGAGCTAGCGCTCGAGCAGGGCTCGTCGGAGATCACGGTCGTTGCGATCGATTGGACGCGGTATCCGATCACACCGCTGCTCGAAGATCTCGCCGTGGCCAAGCTGGAGTCGGATGCGCCGCGGAGAGCCTTGCTGCCAACCTGGTCCGAACGGATCGAGGGTGCGCCCGCCGGTCAGGAACATGAGATTCTCGCTGACTTCGTGCGAAGCCGCGTCGCGCATGGTTTGGGCCTCCGACCCGAGGAGCCGATCGACCCGGCGCGCCCTCTGAGCGAATTGGGTGTCGATTCGCTGATTGCCGTCGAACTGAGGAACTCGCTGTCGGCGGCCCTCGAGCTGGATCGGGTGCTGCCCGCAACGTTGCTCTTCGATTACCCATCGGTCGGAGAGCTGACCGGCTACCTCGCCCGCGACGTGCTGAAGCTCGGTCTCGAATCCAATACCGAGCCGCGGCAGAAGCCCGCTGAATCCGACTTCGAGGAGATCTCTGCGCTTTCGGACGAGGAAGCCGAGGCGCTGCTGCTGCGCGAGCTGGAACAAACCGAATGAGCAATCACGACCGCCACACGGGACCGAAGGCCGACATGTCGCAGAGTTCTGAATCCCGAGACCAGCTCTCCCCCGTGCAGCGCGCGCTGCTCGAGCAAAGGAAATTGCGAGCTCGTCTCGACGAGACCGAAGCCCAGCTCCGTGCGCCGATCGCAGTGATCGGACTGGGCTGCCGGTATCCGGGGGCGCCAGATCCAGCTGCGTTCTGGGATCTGCTTCGAAACGGCGTGGACGCGATCAGTCGCACACCGCAAGACCGCTGGGACATCGAGGCGCTCTACGATCCTGACCCGCACGCCCCGGGCAAGATCGCAACGCGCTGGGGCGGGTTCCTCGAAGACATCGACCTGTTCGATGCCGCCTTCTTCGGTATCTCGCGGAGAGAGGCTGCCAGCATGGATCCGCAGCAGCGCCTGCTGCTCGAGGTCGCGTGGGAATCCCTGGAACACGCCGGCCACGCCTCTCGCGCGGCGGGCACGTCGACAGGCGTATTCGTTGGCGTGGCGTCGTCCGACTTCGCCCAGCTGGAAGCCCAACAGGTCGACCTGGAATCATTGGATGCGTACTCGGCAACCGGTTATTCGCACAGCATCGCTTCGGGTCGGATCGCATACGCATTTGGGCTGGAAGGGCCGGCAGTGACCGTCGACACGGCTTGCTCCTCGTCGCTGGTGGCTATTCACCTGGCGTGTCAGTCCGTTCGCTCTGGCGACTGTCGCATGGCGCTCGCCGGCGGGGTGAATCATGTCCTGGCTGTCGAGAACATGGTGAGCCTGTCGAGGGCTCAGATGTTGGCGCCGGACGGGCGCTGCAAGACTTTCGATGCGGCGGCCGACGGCTTCGTGAGGGCCGAGGGATGCGGGGTACTGGTGCTGAAGCGACTCGCAGACGCGCGCGCCGACGGGGACCGGATACTCGCGGTGATTCCTGGCTCAGCTTCGAATCAGGACGGGCGCAGCAGCGGGCTGACTGTGCCCAATGGCCCCTCGCAAGAGGCAGTCATACGCAGGGCACTCCAGAACGCTGGGATTGCGCCGTCGGAGGTTTCATACATCGAGGCCCACGGGACGGGCACCAGCCTGGGCGATCCCATCGAGGTGCAGGCCCTGGGCGAGGTGCTCAGCGAGGGGCGCTCGGTCGACGACAAGGTGAGACTCGGCTCGGTCAAGACGAATGTCGGCCACACCGAGTCCGCGGCAGGGGTGTGCGGCATGGTGAAGGTCGTGCTCTCGCTCGTGAACGACGAGATTCCCGCGTCGCTCCACTTCAGCGAGCCCAATCCGCATATTGCGTGGGGCGACTATCCCTTCATAGAGGTGGCGGCGGAGCGATCGGGCTGGCAGGGGCCCGGACGCGTCGCCGGCGTCAGCTCCTTCGGATTCGGTGGGACGAACGCACATGTGATCGTGGCCGAGGCCCCCGCTGAGGCCCCTGGCCCCGACGGGGCGGAGTCCGAATCTCGCGAACGGCCTGCTCATGTGCTGGCCCTGTCGGGCCGCACCGATTCTGCGCTGCGCGACCTGGCGTCCCGATACGAGACGGCGCTCTCGGATGAGGATGGGCAATCTGCCTTCAGCTCATTCGCCGACGTCTGTTACACCGCTGGAGCGGGTCGACGTCATTTCGAGCACCGGCTGGCCGTGGCCGCGGAGTCGGCAGAGGAAGCTCGCGGTCGGCTAGCGGGCTTCCTGGCGGGGAAGAGCTCGCCGTCTCTGGTGACCGGGGCGAGAAAACGGGGTGACGTTTCGCGTGTCGCCTTCCTTTATACGGGGCAGGGAGCGCAGTCGGCCGGCATGGGGCGGGAGCTCTACGAGACCCAGCCGACCTTTCAACGTGTGATCGACGAGTGTGCCGAGATCCTCGAGGAACGCCTCGATCGACCGTTGCTCGGCCTGCTCTACGGGGATGCTGAAGAGGCGGCCTTGCTGGGCGAGACCGCATACACCCAGCCTGCTCTGTTTGCCTTCGAGTATGCGGTGTCCGAGCTATGGCGCTCGTGGGGCGTGGTCCCGTCGGTCGTGATGGGCCATAGCCTCGGAGAATTTGCCGCAGCAAGCGTGGCTGGGGTCTTCAGCCTGGAGGACGGCCTCCGCGTCGTTGCAGAGCGCGGTCGTCTGATGGCCTCTTTGCCCCCGATCGGCATGATGGCAGCAGTGCTCGCCGACGAGCAGACGGTGTCGCGCATGCTCGAGTCGCATGCGGATGTGGAACTGGCCGGTGTCAACGGACCCGCGAACGTGGTGATATCGGGTCCGATTCAATCGATCGACAGTGTGGTGGCCGAGCTTCTCGAGAGTGGCATCGAATCCCGCCGGCTCGAGATCTCGAACGCCTTTCACTCCGCCCTCGTGGAGCCGATCCTGGGCCCCTTCGAGGCGTTCGTTGGCGGAGTCGAGCTGCATGAGCCCCGGATTCCGATCGTTTCGAACGTGACAGGGGAGCTGGCGAAATCGGGGGAGGTGACGGACCCCAAGTACTGGAGAAGACACCTCAGGCAGCCGGTGCTCTTTCACCAGGGTATGCAGACACTGGCCGCCGGCGGCGCCGAGTTCTTCGTGGAGACCGGCCCGCACGGAACTCTGCTCGGGTTGGGTCAGGAGTGCGTGGAGTCCGGCAAGGGCGTCTGGCTGCCCACCCTTCGGCGAGGGCGCGCGGATTGGGAGCAGGTGCTCGAGACCGTTTCGCAGCTCTATGTCGGGGGCGTCGAGATCGACTGGCGCGGCTTCGACTCGGCCTACCGCCGTGGCCTGGTCGATCTACCCACCTATCCCTTCCAGCGCACGCATCACTGGTTCACCAGGCGGGAAGGGCGCGCGATCGAAGAGCCATCCGAGCCCGATGTCGACGAGCGCGAGAATTGGGACCGCACCGTGGAGGCTGCGAAATCGCAGTCTCGATCGGTTCCGATCGATCTGGACCTGCCGCAGTACGCGACCCGCTGGCGGATCCTGGACCAGCTCACCGTCGCGCACATCGTCGATACGCTGCACTCGCTCGGGGCCTATCGGACGGCTGGCGAATCGTACACGGTTGCCGATCTGCAAAAGCAGCTCGATATTCCCCCTGTGTACGGCGAGCTGCTCCAGGAGTGGCTCGAGCAGCTCGTTGACGAAAGTCTGCTGGAGAGCGTGGGCGATCAATTCCGCTGTCCGTCGCCACTCGATCCCTCGGTGCTTGCGGAGCGGTGGCGCGAGGCCGAGGCACAGCTCGTCGATCTGCCCGTTCTTCGCGACTATCTACGACGTTGCGGCGAACGGCTGCCCGAGTTGATTACCGGGCGCGCAAACCCGCTCGATACGCTCTTTCCCGATGGGTCCTTCGCGACGGCCGAGTTCTTCTACCGGCACTGGGCGCTGCCGCGCTACTTCAACGGAATCGTGTCCAGTGCGGTTTCGTCGTGGATCAGGGACGTCGCCGGAGATCGCGTCGCGATCGTCGAGATCGGCGCCGGTAGCGGCGGAACCACGTCGGCCGTGCTCCCGACGCTTCCGCCGGGAGCCGTCGACTACTGGTTCACTGATCTGTCGGAGCATTTCTTCAACCGGGCTGCCCGCGAGTTCGCCGACTATCCCTTCCTGCACTTCTCGCGCTTCGATGCCGAACTCGATCCGGCCTCTCAAGGGTTCACCGAGGGTGGTTTCGACATCGTGCTCGCGGCCAACTCGCTGCACGCGACTCAGGATCTGAACCAGGCACTCGAGCACGCCAAGCGACTGCTGCGGCCCGGCGGGTTGTTGGTGCTCTACGAGGTGACGCATCCGCTGAGCTGGTTCCCGATGTCGCTCGCCCTGATCGAGGGGCTGCAGCGGCATGCGGACGAGCTTCGTCCCAAGGGCGCGATGCTCGGGCCAGCCGAGTGGGATTCGGCACTCCGCGGTGCGGGATTCGATGACGTCGCGCTCTTCCCCGAGGCCGATTCGCCTGCCGAGATCCTCGGGCACCATGTCATTCTGGCCCGCAATCCGAGAGCGGCCGTTGCGGAGGATGCCTTGACGACACCCGGGAGTGCCCACGCATCGGCCCAGAGACTCGCCGGTCCGGTTGCCGGGAGCCCGTCGGCTCCCTCGGTCTCGGCCGAGCCCGAGATCGGCTCTGGACTCCCCGCTGGCGAGGACGACTCGGGGCTCGGCGCAGAGTCGGCGCCCAGTCTCGCTGCGCAGCTTCGGGACGCTCCGATGTCCGACCGAACGCGCCTGGTGGTGGACTACGTGAGAGAGCACGTGATGGAGGTGCTGCGCCTCGAGGAGGATGAGACACCGGATCGCAAGGACCGCCTGATGGACCTCGGTTTCGACTCGCTCATGGCGGTCGAACTGAAAGGGCGCCTGGTCCAGGCGCTCGACGGCGCGGCCGATCTGCCGTCTACGTTGATCTTCGATTATCCGACCATCGAGGCGATCTCCGAGTTGATCAGGAGCCAGCTCGAGGATCCGGCTGAAGAGGCCGAGCCCAGAGAGGCTTACAACGAAATGGCGGCGAAGGACCAGGCCGAGGATCGAGAAATCGCAGAGCTGTCGGAGGACCAGGTCGAGCAGCTTCTCATCGAGAAGCTGAAAGGGCTGTAGCAGGCAAATGAGCAAAGACCCGAAAACGACGAGCGAGCTATCACCTCTGAAGCGGGCGTATCTCGCGATCGAGCGCCTGCAGGCGAAGGTCGCTCTGCTCGAGGACAAGGAGCGCGAGCCCATCGCGGTCATTGGATTGGGGTGTCGACTTCCGGGTGCGCCGAATCCTGACGCATTCTGGGAGCTGCTCAGGGACGGCATCGATGCCGTGACCGAGGTGCCGAGCGATCGCTGGGACGTTGATGCCCTATACGACCCCGATCCCGAAGCGCCCGGCAAGATGACCACGCGCTGGGGCGGTTTCATCGAACGCGTGGACGAATTCGACGCAGGCTTCTTCGGGATCTCTCCACGCGAAGCCGCGAGCATGGACCCCCAACAACGGCTCTTGATGGAGGTCGTCTGGGAAGCACTGGAACACGCGGGCGTGCCCGGTCATGGGCTCGAGGGCGCTTCGACCGGCGTTTACATGGGCGTGGGCACGAATGACTACGCGCTGTTCCAGGCTCACCGCAACCGGCCCGCCGACCTCGATGCGCACTACGCATCGGGAATTGCGAATAGTGTCGTATCGGGAAGGCTCTCGTATCTGCTGGGTCTCACCGGTCCCGCGGTCACTCTCGATACGGCCTGCTCCTCATCGCTGGTGGCGGTTCACCTGGCTTGTCAGTCTCTGCGCAGCGGCGAGACAGAAATGGCTCTTGCGGGAGGAGTCAACGTCATCACGTTGCCCGACAACGGAATCGCATTCTCGAGTTCTTCGATGATGGCACCCGACGGAAGATGCAAGACCTTTGACGCGCGGGCGAATGGATTCGTACGCGCTGAGGGCTGCGGCGTCGTCGTGCTCAAGCCGCTCTCGAAAGCGCGCGAAGACGGGAATCGTGTGCTTGGGTTGATCCGCGGAAGCGCGGTCAATCAGGACGGCGCATCGAGTGGGCTCACCGCCCCGAACGGCCCGTCGCAGGAGGCGGTCATTCGCAGTGCGCTGGGCGCAGCGGGCGTGTCGCCCTCCGACGTTACCTATGTCGAGGCTCACGGAACCGGGACGAGTCTCGGCGACCCCGTCGAGGTCCAGGCACTGGGAGAAGCCCTCGGTGAAGGCCGCGCAGCTGGAGACAAGGTGAGGATCGGGTCGGTCAAGACGAATATCGGTCACTGTGAGGCGGTGGCCGGTGTTGCTGGTCTGATGAAGCTGATCCTCTCGCTACGCAACGCTGAGATCCCGGCATCGCTGCACTTCACGGAGCCCAATCCGCACATTGCGTGGGAGAAGTACCCGTTTCTCGAGGTCGCGAGCGAGCGGGTGAGCTGGACGGGCGAAGAACGCGTCGGAGGCGTGAGCTCGTTTGGCTTCAGCGGTACGAACGCCCATATCATCGTGGGTGCGGCACCGGTCGACGAGATAGAAGAAGTCGGTGTCGACGTGCCGCATCGCCCGGTGCACCTGCTCCCCATTTCGGCGCGGAGCGAGGAAGCGCTGCGCGATCTCGGCTGCGCCTACGCGGAGGCGCTCGAAGACAGCGATGCCTCGATGGCGGACGTGTCCTTTACCGCAGCAGCCGGACGAAGTCATTTCGATCATCGGCTGATCGCGGCCGCCGGCTCTACGAGTGAGGCCCACGGGCTCCTGGTTGATCATCTGGAAGGGCGTTCGCCGTCGGCGATAATGGCCGGCGTGATCGGTCGGGGCGATGCGCCGCGGGTGGCCTTCCTCTTCACCGGACAAGGGGCGCAGCACGCGGGCATGGGTCGAGATCTCTACGAAACCCAGCCGACGTTCCGGCGCGTGATGGACGAGTGCAGCGAGATCCTCGAGTCGAGGCTGGAGGTTGGTCTACTCGACGTCCTCTACGGGGAGGCCGATCAGGCCGAGCTCCTGAGCCAGACGGCCTACACCCAGCCAGCCCTCTTCGCGATCGAGTATGCCCTGTCCGAGCTGTGGCGTTCCTGGGGTGTAGAACCGTCCGTAGTGATTGGCCACAGTGTTGGCGAATACGCCGCAGCCTGTGTCGCAGGGGTCTTCAGCCTCGAAGACGGCCTCGGCCTGATCGCCGAACGGGCGCGTCTCATGCAGGCGGTACCGGGCTCCGGCGGCATGGCAGGTGTGTCAGCCAATGCGGACGAGGTCGCCGAGCTGCTCGCGCCGTGGTCCGACAAGGTGGCAGTGGCCTGCGTCAACAGCCCGCAGACGACCGTCGTGTCGGGCGAGATGGACGCGCTCGAGGCTTCGCTCGAGGCGCTCGAGACCGCGGGCCTGAGATGCAAGCGACTCGTCGTCTCTCATGGATTCCACTCTGTGCAGATGGACCCGATGCTCGATGAGTTCGCCGCCGCAGCCCGGCGCATCACCTACTCCGAGCCGCGTATCGGCCTCGTCTCGAACCTGACAGGAGAACTGGTCAGGCCCGGCGTCGTCACCGAAGGAGACTATTGGGCGCGGCACGTCCGCTCCCCCGTGCTCTTCCAGCAGGGCATCGAGGCAGTTGCCGCCGGCGGTGCCGACTTGTTCGTCGAGGTCGGGCCCCACGGTACGCTGTGCGCGCTCGGCCAGGAGTGCGTCGAGTCGGAACCCGCAGCGTGGTTGCCCAGTCTTCGGCGCGGCCGGGCGGATTGGGCACAGGTCACGGATACGGTCTCTGCGCTCTACGTGGCTGGAGTGGACATCGACTGGCGGGGCTTCGACCGCGACCAGCCCCGGCAAATCGTCGACCTGCCAACCTATGCTTTCCAGAGGAAGAGGCACTGGCTCAAGCCCGCCGGCGCCGGCGGGGTACTGGGTGGCGGAACGTACGCGGCGGGCGGGATGATCGACCGGCACCCCGCCGTCAGCGGGGGACACCCTTTGCTGGGCGAGCAGCTCCAGTCTCCGCTCGTCCCGCAGGTGATCTTCAATGCGCGCTTCGGCGTCGAGTCGCATCCGTGGCTGAGCGACCACCGGGTCTTCGGCACGCCGATCCTGCCGGGCGCTGCCTTTCTCGAGATGCTTCTCGCCGTGGCGCGCCGGGTTCTTCCCGAAGGACGTCATGCGGTACAGGATCTGACGCTCCAGCACGCCCTTCCTTTTCAGGAGAGCGAGCTCGCGTCCCTGCAGATCGTCGCCACGCCTGAGGCCTCCGGAGATTGGTGGGTCGAGGTTCTGAGCCACGTGGATGGAGACCCCGCTCGTGCGTCGTCGTGGATGACTCACGCGTCGGCTCGCCTGAGCCTGGAGACCGGCGGCGAGGCACGGACCGTGGCGCCCGTACTATCGGATATTCAGGCTCGCTGCGGGGCCGAGGTCCAGATGTCTGGTCTCTACGAGCGCATCGCCGCACGCGGCATCGAGCTTGGGCCAGCCTTCAGGGGGCTCGTGAGTCTCTCGCGCGGTGAAGCCGAGGGGCTTGCACATGTTCGATTGGCGGAGCAGCTGACCCGAACGGTGGGCGACTACGAGATACACCCGGCGCTCTTGGATGGTGCCTTTCAAGCCGTGTCTGCACTGATGGTCTTCGAAGACGAGACCGATCCGCCGACCTTCCTGCCGACGGGTGTAGATCGACTCGCTCTTCATGAGAAACCGGGCCACGAGCTCTTCAGTCATGTCCGCTTGCGAAGCGGCGATCCCAGCGAATCACAAGTGCTAGTGCTCGATCTGGATCTGTTCGACGATCGAGGCCGGCTGATCGCCGAGCTCGAGGGCCTCCGGCTGCAGCGAACCGAAGCCGGAAGCATCGGCTGGGCCGATCGTGCCCGGATATCGCGCTGGCAGTACCAGGTGGACTGGCAACCCCGACCGCTTGGCCTGGCTATGCGCGGGGCGGCTCGAGTAGCGGCGCTCGCTTCGCCGGCGGATGTGGCCGAGCAGGCAGCGCTCGAGACCGACAATCTGGCGCGCGAGCACGGACTGTCGTCGTACGGTGAGTTGCTGCCCGAGATGGACGCTGTGGTCAGCTCGGTCGTCGTAGGCGCCCTCGAAGAGATGGGATGGAACAAGTCGGCCGGCGAATCGCTGCACCCCGAGACCCTGGCAGATGCTCTCGACGTGGCACCGCAGCATCGCAGGCTCTTCGGCCGTCTCCTGGCCTTCCTCAGTGAGCAGGGGGTCCTGGAGAGAGAGGGCGAAGGCTACCGGGTGGTCGCGATGCCCTCGATCGACGGGATCGAGGCTCGTATCGACGCGCTGCTCGTGCAGCATCCCGAAGGCGAAGCCGAGCTCACCTTGGTCGGCCGGGCCTATCCTCGCCTCGCGGCTTGCCTGACGGGAGCCGAAGATTCCTTGGAGGTTCTGTTCCCGGGCGGGAGCTTCGACGTCGCTGACATGCTGTATCGCCGCTCGCCCCCGGCACGTGTGTTCAACGAGCTCGCGCGAGACACGTTGCGCGCTCTCGTCGAGGACTGGCCTGCGGACCAGACGCTCAGGGTGCTCGAGGTGGGGGCGGGCACGGGCGGAACCACGTCCTTCCTGCTGCCGGAACTTCCGCGTGAACAGACGGAGTACGTCTACACCGATATCTCGCCACTCTTCGTGCAGCGGGCGGAAGAGCGCTTCGCCGAGTTCCCGTTCGTGGAATATCGGGTGCTCGATATGGAGGGCGACCCCGCTACCCATGGCTTCCCGGCCGGATCGTTCGACCTCGTCATAGCCGCGAACGTCTTGCATGCCACATCCGACCTCGCGCGTACGATGGGGTACGTGCGAGATCAGCTCGCTCCTGGCGGTGTGTTGATGATGCTCGAAGGCCAGACCCCACTGAGCTGGGTCGACGTCACGTTTGGTTTGACCGAGGGCTGGTGGGCGTTCGCCGATACCGACCTACGCCCGGACTATCCACTCCTCGATCGCTGCCGATGGCAGGCGCTGCTGGCCGACGTCGGCTTCGAGGAATTCACAGCGATTCCCAGTGAAGAGAACGTCGGTGTGTTGCTGGATAACGCAGTAATCGTGGCGCGCCGCCCAGTCGCAGACGGCAAGGGAGACTCGCCGGCCGACCGAGAGGGTTCGGTAGCGACCGGGACGGATCGTGCAGGTTCGGTCATCGTGTTCTCCGACACCGGCGGTACGGGTCGTCGCCTGATCGAGCAGCTTCGAGAGAGCGGCAAGTCCGTCGTCGAGGTCATCCGGGGACGACGATTCGAACGGCTCGACGACAATCGGTACTCCCTCGATCCGACGCGGCCGGCGGACTGCAGTGCGCTCGTCGATTCGCTGATGAAAGCTGGATCCCTCTCGCCGGGTACGATTCTTCACCTCTGGTCCCTGGACGATGGATCAAGAATCGACTCGCCCACCGATGAGATCGTTTCGGCGCAGGACAGCGGCGTACGCAGCGTTCTCCACCTG
>PVMS01097739.1_pt1 | contig 23242 bp, 18 predicted proteins | sample 1853461 | NCBI WGS metagenome assembly PVMS01 (sample SAMN08582032, study PRJNA380276) | Marine sediment metagenome, whole genome shotgun sequencing project. | isolation source: ocean sediment barecode stripped | collected 2017 | reverse complement strand
GATGGCAGCAGATGCAATTGTTTACTTACCGCAAGATATTTTAACTAAAGTTGATCGTGCTTCGATGGCATATTCTCTAGAAGCGAGAGCCCCTTTTCTTGATACTGAGGTCATAAAGCTAGCATATTCTTTGCCAGCACATTGGCATAGGAGACAATTAAAAGGAAAATGTATGTTACGGGAGACATTTAAGGAATTGCTCCCTAAGAGTATATGGTCTCGCAGGAAACAAGGATTTGCAGTGCCACTTCATGCGTGGTTTCGTAAAAAACTTGGTTTAGAATTCGAAGCGTTGCTTGAAGATTCACATGTCCCGCTAAATAAAAAATTTATTCGCACAATGTTATCCGAGCATCGCCAATGTTCACGTGATCATGGTTACAGGCTTTGGGGTATTTATATTTATCTATTATGCCAACATCAAAAAAGCCAACTAGAATTCTGACGAGTTACTATCGTCCTAAACCAGGCGGCCTGTGTAAACGTTTATTCCGTACTATAAATTCACTTCTAATAGAAGGTCACGAAATCCACTATTTATCAGTAGTGAAATTTCCTATTGATCATAAAAATTGCTATTTTCATCGTTTCCCTTGGCCAGAAAGTAAGACAGAGACATCCACGTTTTGGATTTGTTTTCATTTGGCCGCGCCATTAATACTTCTTTGTATTGGTATAAAGTATAAAATTACACATTCATTTGCATTTAGTACTAACTACGCTTTTTTCTTGCAACCATTGCGTAGAATTCGATCAATTCCATTGTCTTTATTTCTAAGAGGGGATGCAATTGAAAATCATATAATTAAAGGTAAGCATGCATGTTTATTAAGACTTGAAAAGGTGATTGAAGGGATTGCTATTCAAGGAGTAAATTTATATGGAGTTTCAGAAGCTCTAATCAATGTCGTTTTACAGAGGCATAACAGAGTCAAGCCATATAAGTCGGGCGTAATTCGCAATGACATTGTTGAGCTAGCTAATCGAAGTAAACGGATACTTAATAAACCACTAAAGCTGGTTTGTGTGGGTATATTAGAAAAGCGAAAAAATCAGATGTTGCTTATAGAGTGTATGCAATCGATTTGTGCGAAAGAAGCGGTGCTGTACTTTTATGGAGTGGGGCCAAAAGAAAGCGAACTAAAAGAACTAGCAAAGAAGCTCGGGGTGAGAGATAAGGTTTGCTTTAAGGGATGGGTGGAGTCATCGATAATCTGGCCGAATGCAGATCTTTTACTTCAGCCTTCTATGCATGAGGGCGCACCAAATTCTGTTTTGGAGGCATTAGCAAGTGGTGTGCCGATTTTAGCAAGCAATATACCAGAGCATAAAGAAATACTTCCATCGTATAATCTTATAAATATTGATGGCCCTAAATACTGGGTTGAAACAATTAATGAAATCTTATTTGATGTGGATACTAGGTTGACCAAATTGCTAGAAAGCCAAGCTCCTTATGCTGAAAAACTATGCTTTGACTGGGAGAAGGAAATGCGTAAAAGAATTTTGGCAGAGGTATAAATTTCATTAAGAAAGCTTTTAAAAATATCAGAATTATAAAGTCTATTGCTTCGGTGACTATTCTTAACATAGTTGCTCGTGCTTTTCATCTTGCGTTGTTTTTGATAATTGGAAACTATTTCGGTATCAGTCCTGAAACGGAAATAGTGTTTTTTTTGTATGCGCCATTAGTGCTAATTATGTCAGTTGCTTTAGGTGTCACGGATGTCGTCGTCATGCCTACCATACATAGAGCGGAAACAATAAGTAGTTCTGGTGTAGTAGAAGCTGCATTTTTTAGATGGGCGCTTCTAATTGTGCCAATTGCAACTATTGCAATATTGTTGATCACATGGATTTTTGTAAAAGAAGCTAATGTGAAAGTAGTTTTGTTATTGGTACCGATACCAGTATTATCTTCATTCTCATCTATCTATATAGGTTTATTAAATGCTCAAGGTAAGCATAGTCATGCTGTACTCGGGCCTATATATGGGTCAATAATTTCAATATTTGTTGTATTTATTTTTTCACCATCAGCGGAAAGTTTGGCTTTAATATTTTTATTATTTGAATGTGGAAAAACTGCGGGGCTTCGGTGGCATGTAATGCCTGTAAATAGAAAAATAACTGGCATGTCTAATAAAAGCAGAAATCTTCTGCGAAAAGCATTAAAAGATGGCAAGTGGCAAGCTCTTGGCTCATTTTTAATAGCACTTAATCCATTGATAGATATTTTATATGCGCGTTCACTAGCAATGGGTTCAATTACAAGCATTGAATATACAAGTCGTCTTTGGAATCTTGTTCCACTCTTTTTTACAGGCTTGATCGTCACAGCATATGCAAAAATGAGTCGCTCAGCTGCTAGTAACTGTTTTGATCAATATTACGTAAAGAAGACGGCATTTAATGCAGGAGTTTTTGCAACTATTCTGAGTGTAATTGTGATTATATTCAGTAAGCCTCTAATTGTAATTTTATATAGTTACGGGTCGATAAGCTCACAAGACCATTCTATATTGTCAAACCTGTTATCATTTTATTTATTAGGTGCTGCGCCCTTTATTGCAGGTATGGTATATTCCCGCGCTTTTAGTGCTCAAGGACGAGTTAAAATACTTGCACATGTTGCATTAGTTAGTGTTTTGTGTAATTTGGGGTTTAATTTTATTTTTATTAAATATTTGGGGCTAAATGGAATTGCGTTTGCAACAGCTATGTGTCATCTGGTTAGTTTGGTGCTTTTCATTTGGTTATTTAATCATACAAAAAAAGTTTTATAATTTGATTATAATTCCCTGGGCTGTTGGCAGGTGAACTATATGTTCTTCTTTATTCTTCATAAATTCTTCGGCGGCTTTATAAGCGCCGGGACATGTAGTTGCTCCATAATCATCCATAATAATTACACCGCCTGATGTCATTCTTGGGTAAAAAAAAGTTAAGCTGTCAAGTGTCGGTTGATAGAGATCAACATCAATGTGAACAAGCTTAAAATGTTCATATTTTACTTCTGAGAATCTTTCAGGTATCCAGCCTTTATAGGTAGAGATATTTTTAAATTCTTTAAGTGTCTCTTTTAGTTTCAATTCTGAAGAAGATAAGTCTCCTTGTTTCCAATATGCGTGAGCGCCCATATTTTCCTGATCAGATTTATCAGGGTCTGAGAGGCCCTCGAATGAATCAAAAATCATAAAAGGTGTATCTGGTGACTCGGACGCAATAAAGTACGCTGATGCTCCTTCGTAACAGCCACACTCTGCCATATATCCAGGTATTGAACTTGTGTATTTTGTAAATTCTTTTAGTACGAATTTTCTATCTTGAGAATATGGATTGCCTGGAGATAATTTTTTGTACGTATTCAAAAAAGCGTGATCTTCTCGCCAAAGTTTATAATCATCACTAAGAGGGAAATCACCAAATAAAGATGCAGCTATACGCGCGCATTCTTGCCTTACACGTCTTCTTTTAAATGGATCACGTGATAAGAGCCATGTTGCAGATTTTAAAATACGTTTTATGCTATACATAAAAGTAAATAGTCTGTTTATAGGTTGAGTGCTCTAAGTTAGATTTTATTAAAAAATATATTTTTTCTTTATTGCAACTTATGTCCATGATATTTAACATTTTTGGAATACAAATTCATTGCATCCAATGCCAGTTTTTATTTTAGTATTTAATGACCTGAATCCCCGATCATAGAAAAAGTCTAGGATTTCTTGTGCACTGGCAGTTTCAAATGGATAGCCACCGACCCAATCAATGGAATCATTCCATAAGCTCATTCCGCGCTCAGAGCCTTTATACCAGCTGCCAGGAGGAGTTGCTTTTAAAATTCCACTAACTGTACGATTTATTACAGCAATAGTGTGGTAAGCAGCTGCAATGATGAGCTTTAACGGGTTGCTAGATTTATTGTAGATAGATTTTATAGATGCCCAAATTTTGCTTTGATAGCCTTGATTGTTATAAATACTAATGAATAGAAGCCCATTTTTTTTTACCGGGATGGTGATATTTTCTAATGCTTGCCACATATTACCTGTGTGGTGTAACACCCCCCACGAATACACAACATCAAATTCTTTTAATTCTGTCATCCATTTTACATCTAAGGCATTTCCTTCCAATATCTTCCAATTTCGAAAAGGGCCATATTTATTATTTAAAAGATGAGCGCATTCTGTACTATCCTTATCTACGTCAAATGAAACCACCTCTTCTGCTTCTAATTTTATTGCTGAGAGTGAAAAAAGTCCGCTACCACATCCTGCATCGAGAAATCGCAAATCCTTCAAGTCAGTTTTACCGAGCATGTTGCATAGTGATATTTTAGCGGCACTGATACGCGTAGGATCAATTTTTTCTATATAATTTTGCCAATTTTTTCCAAATTTAAATGTAGGTGTGGCGTTGCTCATATCATTTGTGTCTATTTTGAATAAAGAAATAAGAGTTTTGATTCAAATGTATATTTAAAATTTAGATTTATTTGCGAAGTATTGCATGATAGCCGAATGGCATTAACTCATCCTGTCCTCCAAAAAACGAAAAAAACCAGCCAAATGCATTAACTAATGGGATAAAAAGAGCCAGTAAAGGGAATGCAATAATAACTAATGGGTTATAGCCAGCGCATAGATTTAGAAACTGTTTTGTTGCTGCAATATTGCAAAGTAAAGCAGCTGTCTCAGATGGTTTTCCTCGATATCCATCTTGTATAAGTGAAAAGCCGTGGCGGGAAAATAATTCATGCAGGCCATATTTTGTCCAGCGATGGAAGTCAAAAGGTGCATCATGAATTGGGTATAGAAAAGGAACTGTAACGATTAGCGCTCCCCCATTTTTTAGTACGCGATGCGCTTCGGCTATCGCGGCATTAGGATTGGGAAGGTGTTCTAATACCTCTAGGAGTGCAACCGTTTCAGCACAGCCTTCTGCGAATGGTAGATGTTGTGCATTTCCGTACACTTCTGGCTTGGTATCGTATAGTTTGACAGCAGTTTTGTAATAATCTAATCCAAAGTATTGGCAATTATCTGGGATAAAATGTTTTAGCTTTTTATCCGCGCAGCCAATATCTAACACTAGTCCTTTTGAAGTGCTTCTAATAGTTTTTCTAAATTGTTTCAGATCGCGAAAACTAAACCATTGCGGATGTAGCGGGGTATATTTTAAGAAAGAGAATATTTTTTTTATTTTAGTGTCAGTCATGAATGATGGTTGACAATTAAGTTGCAACTTTCTTGCTGTTGAAAATTGAGCTTGCAATTAAAAAACTGTGCCGTGTCAATTAGTGTTATTTTTGTACATTAGAACAGTAATTTGCTCAGATAATAATCCCATAATGAAGACTATTATTGATATTATTAATAATAGCGCGCTCATATTGGTAAATCGATCAGCAGTAAAGTATGTATAAGCATAATTGGTTAGTCCTGCTAATGAAAACAATGCACTTATGGGGAAAAATATTTTTAGAGGCGCATATAGCGTAGTAATTTTGAAAATTATTAAGAAAAATCGAAGGCCGTCCTTAGTAATTTTTAGATGGCTTTTACCAATACGCTTTTCTGTATTAATGGGTACATAACCTACCGTATATCCATTTCTGAAAAATGCCATCGTAATTGTTGTTGGATAAGAGAATCCATTTGGTAACAAATGGAGGAATTCACGAAAATATGATGCAGATACTACGCGAAATCCTGAAGTGAGGTCATGTATCTTATGGCCAACTACTCTGGAAGCCAACCAATTGTAAAAAACATTCCCCAGTAACCTTCTTTTGCCAGCGTGAGACAGCAGGTTGCGTGCACCTACAACCATTGCATAGCCCTCAGCATACTTATCGAGCAACCGAGTGAGATCTTCTGGTTTGTGTTGCCCATCCGCATCCATAAAGACAAGTACTTCAGATTCAGCAGCACGCGCACCAGCCTTGATTGCTCCCCCATTGCCCAGATTATAGATGTTAGTGATAACTGTTACGTTGTGTTCGTTACAGACTTGTAGGGTGTTATCCGTAGAGCCATCATTTACAATGATAATTTTACAGTTTGGAAATGATTCTTTAAGCTTTGGGAGCAGCTTGATTAAAGAGGTTGCTTCATTTTTTGCTGGGATAATTATTGAAATAGAACTATTTTTGTTCATATGATTATAGAGAAAATATGTAACTGAAATTTAATACTGCAGAATAAAATAATGTATCAATCCTAAGTATCATAAACTTTCGAGATTTGACCGTTCTAGAGTTTATTAAACTCTACGGCGAATGTGAAACACTTTCTAATATTGTATATGCTTTATTAATTGATGCAGCATTAAATCCATATGTATCTTTATCTTCCAATATTTTAAGCTCTATTAGAGCCTCTTTATAGAGGCCTTTTGCAAGATAAAAATTAATTAGTTCAATACGGTAGTTAAGAAAATCAGGGGATTTTTTTATAGCCTCTTTTACTAAGCTTAGTGCGCTATCATAGTCATTCAGCAGCTTGTCGTGATACGCGGCCATACCAAATAGTAGTCTTGATTCAGATATATTTGAAAGATTTTTACTGCTAATTGCAGCATCAACTATACGGAAATATTCATCTGAGGATAATTTGCATGTGCCATCTAATATTCGGTCTGTAAGTATGATTAATGCAAGCTCTGATTCTGTGTTGAAGGGATTAGTTTTGAGTTTTTTTGTAATCGAATCAAGAGCATCATTAGGTATAGCGCTTGTTTGCATGCAGGTCACGATAGATCTAGCAATGATAGGTGTAACAAGCGAGGGGTTTATTTTTTCTGCTTTGTTAAAATAGTATAAAGTCTTTTCATAGAGCTGTTGTTTTTGCTCAGGCAATTGTGATTTTAGATAACTCGCTTGGTAGAACCCTCCTATGGTTAAATTTGCTCGCACTGAGTTCGGGTGCGCTTGAACATCTTGCAAGGCTAAAGAAATAGGACTTGCCCAATAATTAGCACGTATAAACGTTATACTTCCAAGAGCTAATGCAAGTATTATACAAAGTGATGCCATAATTCTAACTTTATTCTTCTTGCGAAAGTAAATGAATAAACCATAAATAGCCGCAAAAATAATGCCAAAAGAAGGCAAATAATTTCTATGTTCGAAAGCAATCTCTAAAGGCAGAAACGTAGACTCTAAAGAATGTCCCAAAAAGAACCAAAATAGACCGAAACTTAAAAATGCATATTTATTGCGATAACAAACACCAAGTGCAAGTAAAAATACTATAAATAAACCTGAAAGAAGTGTTGTGAATGGGCTTAGTAAGGATTTTGATATGGTGTATGTATCACCAGAGTATAACCCCATGCTAGTGATGTCTGGAATTACAATTGCTTTTAAATATCCTATTACAACCCGCATCTCCGTTAACAGTCTTTCCACAAGCGTGAAATCGCGGTTATCGTAAGAGAGCCAATCGGGATTAAGCAACACATATGAAGTGCCAAGGGATAGTGGTATTGCAAGCGTGCAAATATAAATTACGTATAAGCTATTTGCGTTTTTTTTATCATGGCAGTAAAACTTAAATATAAATATCTCAATGCATAATAAGTAAAGAGGAATCAATACACCAATTTCTTTGCTCAGCAATGAGAGCAATCCAAATATCGCGACTGGGTATAATTTGAGCCAGCTTACTGTAGTAGAGAATTGTTTGGTTCTGACTTTGCAGTAGCTAAGTATGGCGAGAAGTGAAAATAATGTCGCAAGGCTGGTCATGCGTTGCACTACATACAACACGCAAGTTAGCTGTAATGGATGAAGCATCCAGATGGCGCCAATGAGTAAGGCTAAATACTTCGCCTGTGTTTTATCATTCTGGTGCGAAAATAAACGCAGTAATAACAGGTAAGATAAATAAATAATGCACAGGCTGTTGAGTATATGAATCACTAGATTAGTGATTTTCATCATTGGGGCACTATATCCAGTGAAGTACGTGTTTAACGCAAAACTCAGGATGGATAGTGGGCGTTTAAGTGCATTGGTTTGGCCGCTCCAAGCAGCTTGCCAGAGCTCTACAGGATCTAAAGATTGTAAATGAATGCGTGGGTTATTTACGATGTTGTAAAAGTCATCAAAATGAAAGCCACCATATAAACCTGGGTAATATACGGCTATGACTAACAGTATGAGAAAGTAGCTGAGATACCTGATTTGTTTATTTGTTTCAATCATGCAAAAAGAAACGCCCCACAATGTGGGGGCGTTTGTGATCCATAGGTTTTACGAAAAACTAATATGGTTCTACACTTTTTAAGACTATTTCAACAAACCATAAAAAGTCGTTCATGTATAATGCTTAGCGATTAACCGCGGCAAGAACCCGGAAGAAATCTAGGATTCATTCCATTCGTACCTGGGCCACATTGCCATTCAAATACCGGGCTACCGATATCAGATGTGCCCATTGCGACACCACTACCGTTTAATGGTGCGAGTTCGACATCATCTGATGTGCCAGCCACAATATCATTGTTATTCAAGTTAGCTGCATTTGCTGTCACTGTGATAATGCCAGTAGCGCTAGTGTCGATTTCTGATACATACTTCGATGGATCGGTAGATTCACAGCCCCATGCACTTGCAGCTGGAAGTGCTGTACCAGATGCGGTCTGATACACTTCTGTTATCGTGGTACGACAAGCTGATGCAGCCAAAACCACTTCAGATACTTTTGCACGTAAGGTGTAATCTTGATATGCAGGCAAAGCGACTGCAGCCAAGATGCCGATGATCGCAACTACGATCATTAATTCGATTAAGGTAAAGCCTTGTTGTATTTTTTTCATGGGAATCTCCTATCCTCATTAAATATCTAAGTTGAACGTTAAAAACCCAGCAGTCCTTGCTGATAGAGTCTTCAACGACTCCAACTTCGGAAAAACTGGCGATTACTATCCGCTACGCTTCTAGCAATCCTACCTGTAGATATACAGGGATCATGCCAAAATACCATATACTGGATAACTCTCTTAAAAACAGTATGTTCGATGCTAGATTACTTGTGGAGGCTCAATAGATAAGCGGTAATTTGTGACAACTGATTGGAGTCTCTTGTTCAACAGTGACAAAAACTGTCAGTTTCTGGAATGCTAAGTGCTTATTCTAGCTCAAGTTTTTGTAGGCGATAACGAAGTTGTCGGAAGGTAATACCTAGGAGCTTGGCGGCTGCAGTCTTATTCCAGCGGGTTTTTTCGAGTGCTGCAATAATCGCTTTACGTTCTTTTTGGATTAAGTAATCTTCCAGTTGATCTACCGAAAGTGTAATCGAAGATTCGTTGGGGTCTGCCTGGTCAGAGGCCGTAGTGGATTTTGATTCTGGTAAGTCTAAATCCGCTGCCGTAATTTTTTCACTTTCACACAAAGTTGCAGCGCGCTCTAGAATATTTTCAAGTTCACGGATATTTCCAGGAAAAGAATACTCTTTTAGTTTCTCAAGGGCGTCTTCTGTAAGACTGAATAGGGTGTCATCGTTTTGTGCAGAGATTTTAACCAACATAAACTTTGCCAGGATAGACAAATCAGACATGCGTTCGCGTAATGGTGGTATGTTGAGTTCAATTACATTGATTCGGTAATATAAGTCTTGGCGAAAGTGTCCAGTCTCGACTTCTTCCGCGAGGTTTTTATGAGTGGCGCTGAGTATACGAACATCCACCGGAATTTCTTTTTGCCCACCAATCGGTTTAATGGCTTTTTCTTGTATCGCACGTAATAGTTTTACCTGCATATGAATTGGCAGTTCGGCAATTTCATCTAAAAATAAAGTGCCACTATTTGCCGCTTGGAATAGCCCCTCTTTATCGTTTACGGCACCGGTGAAACTGCCCTTAATGTGACCAAAGAATTCACTTTCCATCAGCTCGGCAGGGATCGCGCCACAGTTAACCGGCACAAAATGATTTGCTGACCTTGGTCCGAGTGCATGAATTTGTTTAGCGACTAATTCTTTGCCAACTCCAGACTCACCTCGTAAATAGACAGGGGCTTGACTGCGTGCCAATCTATCAATTTTTCCGCGCAATACTTGCATCGCTTCAGATTCGCCCAGTAGTTTTTGTTGTTTAGCGCTGGTTTGGCTAGACTGGTCGATAGGTATATTCGCTACTTTTAAGGCGCTATCTACCAAACCGCGGAGCAATTTTAAGTCGATAGGTTTGGATACAAAATCAAAAGCTCCTGCTTTAAGTGCTTTAATAGCCGCTTCCATGCTGCCATAAGCGGTGATTACCGCAACCGGTATATGTGGAAATTGGGCTTGAATATGCTCGACTAATTCGATGCCCGTGCCATCGGGCAACTTCATGTCAGTTAAACATAAATCGAATTGTTCATTTTCAAGCAATGCTTTTGCTTCACGCACATTCGCTGCAGCATAGGAAACTAAGTTCATGCGACTAAGCGTAATTTCTAGCAATTCACGAATATCGGGTTCGTCGTCGACGACTAAAATATTTTTCAAGACTCTGATTCTCCAAAATTTACTTGTGAAGAAAATTCTATTCTGAAACAGCTACCTCCTTCAGGTAGGCTAATATAACGCAAATCTCCGCCATTGTTCTTGCATAGCTCGCGTGAAAGATACAGCCCTAAGCCAGTACCTGTATCACTGGTGGTAAAAAAGGGCTCAAATAACTGTACTTGATGTTCTTTGTCTATGCCGGGCCCAGAGTCCATTACATCAAGAAAAGACGGTTTGCTTGCGCTATTGATTTCTGCAACAAATTGCACTTTGGTCTCTATGCAATTCACCGTGCCATACTTTTTTGCATTTTTACATAAGTTCCATAGCACCTGATGTAGATGATTGGGGTCCATGGTGATGGTTCCATCTTGTGGCGCTAGGCGCACAGAAATCCAGTCTTTGGATATGTCATTGGTGCGGGAGAACTCTTCTATAAATTTAGTCAGCCATGAGCGTAATTCTATTTTCTCTGGTTTTGCGTTGTCTCTGCGTGACAGTCGTAGGACATTATTAATGATATTGTTTAAACGTAGTGATTGATCTTGAATAATGACGGCTAAGCGTTTATCGGCTTGAATTAAATCTGTCGACTCATCTAATAACTGCGCGGCATGACTAATTGCGCCGAGTGGATTCCTGATCTCATGAGCGATACTGGCTGTTAGCCTGCCAAGAGATGCTAGTTTGGTTTCTTGTACTTGACGCTCAACGTTTGAATTATCATTTAAATAAATGACTGAACCTTTGTCGTGTATTCTAGAGCCTACCGGGGTTATGCGTACTTGTAAGTCAGCTGAATTGGGTCGAGTGAGTCTATTTAAATGGCTTCTGAATTCAGGGTTTTCGCTAGCTCTGCGCCATGATTTAAATAAATCATATAAAGGCACGGAAACATCCAATAATTTGCTTTGCTCATCTATTTCCGGCTTATCGAGTAGCTTCCAAGCTGCATGGTTAATCATTCTGATCGCGCCATCATCATCGATCACCATAATGCCGGCTTCCATTCTGTTGACCAAGTGTTCATTGAGATTGGCTAGATTTGCAAGATCAACACCTCGCTTTGCTGCCAGCTCGGCACTATCCGTTGCACGTTTTGCCATGGTAATAGCCAACAATACCGTAGCAAACAGCGCAGCTCCAAGAAGTCCAGCTTGGGTGTAGGCAGTTTTTTCAAATAACGCATGTAGACTTGCATAGATTTCATGCAACAGAATTGCGAGGGTCCCAAGTGCCGCAAATAATAGTGCTGATTTTCCCGGTAGCAATAAACTGCCTCCCGCCACGACGGCGATCATCAATGTGCCAAAGCCACTGGTAACGCCGCCATATAAATGCATCAATAGGGTGATTGCCGCAATATCGAAAAATATCGTCAAGTAAACTTGAGGCTTATAGGGGATCCATCTAAAGTAAGTGCAAATAAGCGCGATTATCGAAAAAAACACATAAATGCTACTGGCCCACTGCAGCATAAGCGGATTTTGGGAGGCTAGAAAACTGAATTTACTTGCGAATAGACTAACGAAAAGGCTAAGCCCTAAAAATATCGTTGCAACCGCGAGCCGATAAAGACTAAACAATCGCAATGCTGGCCACTGTTGTGTAGTTGTATCTTCTAAGAAACTACTCATCGCTAATTTGAATAATCTTGGTCGGAAAAGTCAATATGGATTCATGGTGCGGTAGCATACCTTAGTTCATGTTGCGCATGCGCTAGGATTCATCACTATAATGCAGCAACTCAGCCTATAACCCATATTATGCATATACACGAATATCAAGCTAAGTCCCTCTTTGCATGCCATGGAATTCCTATTTTAGCTTCACATTTAGTGGTGGTAGGAGATGACATCGAGTCGGTTTGCGCATCTATTGAAAAGCGAGCATGGATTGCCAAGGCGCAAGTCCATGCGGGTGGGCGGGGTAAAGCAGGTGGAGTTGTGCGCGTGGATGACCCCAGTGAATTGGCTTCGGTAGTGACTAATATGTTGGGTACAAGTTTGATTACCAAGCAAACAGGAGAGATGGGTTTGCCTGTTAATTCGATTTTACTTGAAGAGGTCATTGAGATTGAGCGCGAGATTTATCTCGCTCTATTGGTAGATCGTGGTTCCAAGCAAATTGCAATCATTGCCTCTGCAGAAGGCGGGATGGATATAGAGCAAGTAGCGCAAAAATCTCCAGAGAAGATTGTTACACATTTTATTCATCCGGCGGCTGGCTTGCAGTTAAACCAAATTAGAAATATAGGCTATGCATTAAAGTTAGAAAAAAATCAGCATATTCAACTGCAAGAAATTTTATTTAATCTATACCACTTATTTGTTTCTAATGATTGCAGTTTGGTTGAAATCAATCCTTTGATTGTGGATGCAAATGGCAATCTGATTGCCTTAGATGCAAAAATTAATATTGATGATAATGCATTGCACCGTCAACAAGACATTCAAGAATTTCGTGATATCTCGCAAGAAAATATTTCCGAAGCCCATGCCGAAAAACTCGGGCTGAATTACATCAAGCTTGATGGCAATATTGGTTGTATTGTTAATGGTGCTGGTTTAGCGATGGCGACGATGGATCTAGTCAAGCACCATGGCGGTGAGCCAGCTAATTTTTTAGATGTAGGTGGAGGTGCAACGCAAAGCAAAGTTGCCGAAGCGTTCAAGCTCGTTTTAAGTGATGACAACGTCAAATCTATATTTGTAAATATCTTTGGGGGCATTGTGCGTTGCGATTTAATTGCACAAGGCATTCTTGATGCCATTCAAGAAGTTGAATTAAGTATTCCAGTTACAGTGTTATTGCAAGGCACCAATGCGGCCGAAGGTAAGAAATTATTAGAAAATCAGTCTGCTAAAATTATTCCAGTGAGCACTTTAACTGAGGGCGCAATGCAAGCCGTTATGCTAGCGAATACCTAGGCTAAAGCAGGGTATAGCAATAAAAAAAATGAGTATTCTTATAAATAAAAACACGAGAGTGTTGTGTCAGGGCATTACTGGAACTCAGGGCAGTTTTCATTCGCAGCAAGCGATTGCCTATGGCACACAAGTTGTTGCTGGAGTAACGCCCGGTCGAGGCGGGACTGCGCATTTAGAGCTTCCCGTTTACGATACAATTGACCAGGCGCTAGAGAGTCATGCTGTGGATGCAAGTGTGATCTATGTGCCTGCACCTTTTGCAGCGGATGCAATTCTAGAGGCGGTCTATGCAGGAATTAAAATAATTGTTTGTATCACAGAAGGCGTACCGGTATTAGACATGATTAAAGTGAATGCTGTTCTTCGGAACAGCCATTCACTTTTAATTGGGCCAAACTGTCCGGGTGTGATTACACCTGGAGAATGTAAGATTGGTATCATGCCCGGTGAAATTCATCGTCCAGGCAACATCGGTATCGTTTCTCGTTCCGGTACATTAACCTATGTGGCGGTCAATCAAACTACGCAACATGGGTTGGGTCAAACCACTTGTGTAGGCATCGGAGGAGACCCAATTCATGGTTTGGACTTTATAGATTGTTTGCAATTGTTTGAGGACGATGAAGCTACACAGGGAATAATCATGGTCGGCGAGATTGGCGGGACAGCGGAAGAAGAGGCCGCTGAATTTATTGAAGAAAAAGTAACTAAGCCTGTAGTAGCTTATATCGCGGGCGTCACTGCACCGCCCGGTAAGCGTATGGGACATGCTGGTGCCATTATCAGTGGTGGTAAAGGCACTGCAGAGCAAAAATTTCTAGCACTAGAAAAGGCTGGTGTTACTACTGTGCATTCACCTGCGGATATCGGTGAGCACATGAGTATGTTGATTAACGCTTAAGCCTCTATTAAGTAATTTATGCACCTTCGATGAAAGACACTTTAGATTTAGCTCTTGCGCAACTCAATTTTTTAGTTGGAGATATTGAAGGTAATGCGCAACAGATTATTGCAAGCGCAAAACATGCTCGCGACCAACTGCAAGCGGATATTGTTGTATTTTCTGAATTATCACTTACCGGATATCCTTTAGAAGACCTTCTTTTGCGTCCTGGAATGATGCTGCGAGTCAGTCAAGCTTTAGAGAGAATTAAAAAAGAAATAGAAGGTATTTATATATTACTCGGCACGCCTACGAAAGAAGGTGAAAAACTATTCAATTCCGCACTGCTGATATTTAATTCTGAAATCATCACAGTTTACCATAAACAGCGGTTACCTAATTATGATGTATTTGATGAAAAACGTTATTTTCAGCAAGGCAATGATGCTTGTGTGACGAATATTATGGGCGTCAAGGTTGGCATCACAATATGTGAAGATATTTGGCTCCCGGGACCAATGCAAAAAAGCGCAGATGCTGGCGCTGACCTTGTTGTGAATATTAATGCAAGTCCATATTGCGTTGATAAAACTTTGGACCGTATACAGATTTTAAAGATGCGAGTCACTGAACAGCACATTCCTATTGTTTATGTAAATCAACTCGGCGGCCAAGACGAGCTTGTTTTTGATGGCGAATCTTTGTGTATGAACAAGCAGGGTGAACTATGCTTGCAAGCGCCCGCTTTTGAGCATGGCATCTATGCAGTAAAATACTCAAAGAAGCAAAGCGATTTAATTCAAAGTGATTGTCTGCATTCGCCATTGTCAAAACTTGCTTCTATTTATCAAGCTATTTTATTAGGCGTAAAGGACTATGTCTTAAAAAATCAATTTGATAGTGTGGTCCTGGGTTTGTCCGGAGGCATAGATTCAGCATTGATCCTAGCGATCGCAGCAGATGCATTAGGCGCCGAAAATGTTCACGCTATTATGATGCCTTTTCATTATACCTCTAATATAAGTATTGAGGATGCACGTCAACAAGCAAAAATATTGGGTGTTAAATTTGATGAAGTTTCCATTGAGGCTGCCTTTAATTCAATTACAGATAGTCTTGCGCCAATTTTTTCTGGCTTGGCTCAGGATGTGACCGAGGAAAATATTCAATCACGCATACGCGGTTTGTTTTTAATGGCGGTTTCTAATAAGACTGGGGAAATGTTATTAACGACAGGTAACAAAAGCGAAATGTCAGTAGGATATGCGACCTTGTATGGGGATATGGCAGGAGGCTTTGCGCCGATTAAAGATGTATCTAAAACCTTAGTGTATGAGTTGGCAAGGTATAGAAACGAGCTTAGTCATGTAATTCCGGAACGAGTCATTACGCGTGCGCCTTCAGCGGAATTAGCGCCAGATCAAGTAGATGAAGATAGCTTGCCTGCGTACGATATTTTGGATCCAATACTAGAGAAGTTTATTGAGCAAGATCTGATGATTGACCAGATCGTTGCGGATGGTTTTGATAAGAAGGTCGTGCAACGAGTTGCAAACATGGTACTTCGCAATGAATATAAAAGACGTCAAGCACCTCCTGGAGTAAAGATTACTCGCAGAGCATTTGGTAAGGATCGCCGCTATCCGATCACTTCTGGATTTTTAAAAAACGATTAGAACTATCTTAGAATGCATTTAGTCCGTTGATGCTGCGTTGCAGATCTTCCTCCGATGCGCATTTACTAGTTTGTAAATTCTGCTTCTCAGAACCCCTGCGCCTTATCTATATGTACAGGAAGCACTGTAGCCGGTTTTGCATTGTTACGTGGAGAGTAACTTACTAGAGCAACGCAGGAGTAGTTGCCGAGGAGCTAAAACCGTCAGAAGCACTATCTACTATTTTGCGATGAACTTCTAGTAAGAAAGATAATAATTAGTTGCAGTAGTAGGTTTTTAGTCGTAGTTTTTCTAACGTTATATTCCATAAGCCTTCGGCGCAACTGCGTTTTTCTCGCGCATACTCAGCATCAATCACTCCGTTTTTTCCAGTTCGATAATTTTGCGCATAGACTCTATTGGTATCCTTTGCAAGGTCAGAGATGCCAAGTTCGAGATAAGCTTGTTCTAAGATATAAACTGCCTCAGGCATTACTTCTGCACCTTGATAGTTTTCCATAATATACTTAGCGCGATTGGCAGATGCTACATAGGCTCCACGCTGCATGTAGAATCTGGCTACTTTTAATTCATATTCAGCTAGTTCATTGCGTAAATAAATCATGCGTGACTGTGAGTCATCGGCATAGTTACTATCAGGAAATTTTTCTATAACTAAACTAAAAATATCAAATGCCTCGCGCAATGATGTTGGGTCATTGTTGGATGGGTCGCGAGGAATCACGTAATGGATTAGGTTTTTACCGCTATCAAAAGTAATTAAGCCCTTCATATAATAGGCATAATCAATATTGGGATGCTGAGGATTTAGTTTAATAAAGCGATTTATATTATCTAAGGCAAGGTCGGTATTGCTTTGCAAACGGTATGCATAAGCGAGTTCGAGTTGTGCTTGTGAGGCATAGCGACCAAATGGGTAACGAGCTTGAAGAAGTTCAAATTTTTCAGTTGCTGCTGATATTTCTCGGCTCACCAATAATGAATGGGCTTGGTTGTATAGTTTTGCTGCGGTCTCGTCTGCAGCAATTTCTGGGTCTTTTTCCTCGTCATCCTTACCAAACAGGCCAAAAACCGAACAGCCTGTAAGGCAGATTAAAATTGTAATGATGCCTGTAAGTCGCCAAATAGATACAGATGGATTAAACATGTAGTCTTTCATTTGATCTGGAGTATAACCATTTTTAGTCTAAATCCGTACTGGCATGACCGATAAAGAACAATTATATAGTGTGATCCCTATTTCTTTTAAGGGGCTGCGTTTGGACAATGCTTTAGTGCAATTGTTTCCAGATTATTCACGGGCAAGGCTGCAAAAATGGATTCGCAGTGGGGATATTTTAGTAGATGGTAAGGCGTTGCGTCCCAAGAATATCGTTTCAGGCGGCGAAGAAGTAAAGTTGCAGGTGACACTAAGTGAAGAGGTATCCATTGAGCCTCAAGCCATTGATCTAGATATTGTTTATGAAGATCACTCTATTTTAGTGGTGAATAAGCCCGCAGGACTAGTCGTGCATCCGGGCGCCGGAAATTCTTCAGGAACCATGGCTAATGCATTGCTTCATTATGACCCCAGTCTGCGCTCGGTCCCAAGAGTGGGGATTGTGCATCGTCTTGATAAAGGCACCAGTGGGTTATTGGTCGTGGCTAAACAACTCCAAAGTCATATCAATTTGGTGGAGCAATTGCAGCAACGTGAGGTAAGCCGTAAATACATTGCCTTGGCGCATGGCGAAATTATTGCAGGAGGGACTGTGAATGCTGCAATTGGTAGACATCCTGTAGATCGCAAACGTATGGCGGTAATTTCTTCAGGCAAGCCCGCGATTACTCATTACCGCGTGCGTCAACGTTATAAAGCGTGCACATTATTGGATGTGCAACTTGAGACGGGTCGAACTCATCAAATACGTGTGCATATGGCGCATCTTCATAATCCACTTGTGGGTGATGCTGTCTATGGGGGGAAAATTAAAACTACGAATGATTTAAATAGATCAAAATTAGCAAAATTTCCTCGCCAAGCATTACTGGCAGCGAGCCTGGCCTTTAAACATCCGGATGATCATCGGGTATGTGAGTGGTCTGTGCCCATACCTGAGGATTTCCAACAATTGCTTAACGTGCTTGAGTAAAGCTGTGGGTAACAAACTACATCAGTATGAATGGGTAAAGCCGAATTGGTCTGCTCCAGAAAATGTGGTGTGTTTTTCGACTACGCGTCGGGGTGGTGCCAGCCAAGGAAAATTTGCAAGTCTTAATCTTGGTGCTCATGTTGCTGATAATGCGCAGCATGTTAAAACCAACCGAGAGATTTTAGTCCGCGAATTGCAGTTACCGAGCGAACCCATTTGGTTAGAGCAACAACATGGCAAACAGATCATAAAGCTGATGTCTACTCGGACAAACAATATACAAGCGGATGCAGCTTATGCAACAGGGCCAGGGGGAGTGTGTGCGGTACTGACGGCAGATTGCTTGCCGGTGTTGTTTTGTGATCGAGAAGGGGGCTCTGTTGCTGCCGCACATGCGGGATGGCGTGGGTTATTAAATGGTGTGTTAGAAAGCACACTCAAAGCATTTCCTGTTGAAGTTGATAAGGTCGTATGTTGGTTGGGCCCAGCCATCGGGCCGAGTAAATTTGAAGTGGGCGGAGAACTAAAACAGGCATTCGTGAATAAAGATCTTAGGCATGAAGCGGCATTTCAGCCAAGTCAGGCTGACAAATATTTAGCGAATATCTATCAGTTGGCAAAAAATATATTAACCACTAATGGAGTGGATGCGATTTTTGGCGGTGGCTACTGCACCTATACCGAGAAAGAACGATTCTTTTCCTACCGTCGAGATGGTGCAACTGGTCGGATGGCGACCGTGATTTGGTTAAAGTCTTGACTTAGAACAATGGCAAGAAGCTTGAATTAAGTCAGACTTGGCCCCATTGAATAAAATTAATTAAGTCATTATTTGGAGTCGTGCCATGCGGATAGAAAAATTAACCACAAAGTTTCAGCTTGCACTGCAAGATGCGCAATCTTTTGCAGTGGGCCGCGAGCAGCAATTTGTAGAGCCAATTCACCTTATGGAGGCAATGCTGGTACAGGAAAATAGCACTATAGCGGCTTTGTTTATGCGTGTTGGCGTCGATGCTAATTTAATTAAGCGGCGTTGTAAGGAAGCTATAGAACGCTTGCCTACCGTCATAGGAACTGCAGGCGAAGTGCATATATCAAATGCACTAGGAAATTTATTAAACATCACAGATAAGTTAGCTCAGCAACAAGGCGACGAGTTCATTGCGTCTGAATTATTTGCAATAGCTGCACTAGAAGATAAAGGTGAATTAGGAGAAATTTTAAAAGGGGTTGGCGTAAATAAGGCGGCGCTAAGTTCCGCATTAAATACAATGCGTGCCGGTGAAAATGTAAGTGACCCTAATGCAGAAGACGCACGTCAAGCATTGAGTAAGTATACCATCGACTTAACCGAACGTGCTGCACAAGGAAAATTGGATCCCGTCATTGGGCGCGATGACGAAATACGACGTGCCATACAAGTATTACAAAGGCGCACAAAAAATAATCCTGTATTCATTGGCGAACCAGGCGTGGGTAAAACCGCTATTGTAGAAGGGCTTGCGCTACGTATTGTAAATGGAGAGGTGCCCGAAGGAATTAAAAACAAAAAATTATTATCTCTTGATTTAAGTGCGCTGATTGCCGGCGCAAAATTTCGTGGTGAGTTCGAGGAGCGCTTAAAGGCGGTACTGAAGGACCTGTCTAAGCAAGAAGGGCAGATCATTTTATTTATTGATGAACTTCATACCATGGTGGGTGCAGGCAAAGCTGAAGGTGCGATGGATGCGGGTAATATGCTCAAGCCAGCTCTTGCTAGGGGTGAACTTCATTGTCTGGGAGCCACGACCTTGGATGAGTACCGGCAATATATTGAGAAAGATGCCGCACTAGAGCGTCGTTTCCAGAAAATAATTGTTGACGAGCCCAGTGTCGAAGACACCATAGCCATTTTACGTGGACTTAAAGGGCGTTATGAAGTGCATCACGGTGTAGATATTACTGATCCTGCAATTGTAAGTGCGGCAACTCTTTCACATCGCTATATTTCTGATCGACAATTGCCAGACAAAGCGATTGACCTTATTGATGAAGCCGCATCGCGTATTCGCATGGAAATTGATTCCAAACCAGAGGCGATGGACAAGCTCGATCGAAAATTAATTCAGCTAAAAATAGAAAGAGAGGCATTAAAAAAAGAATCAGATGTAGCCTCTAAAAAACACTTAACTGAATTAGAGGCAGATATACAAAAATTAGGCAAGGAGTATGCAGATCTCGAAGAGATCTGGCGCTCTGAAAAAGCTAGTGTCCAAGGTTCTAAGGAGCTTAAAGAGGCGCTAGAGCAAGCTCGAATAGAATTTGATGCGGCTCATCGAGAGGGTGACTTAGCGAAAATGTCGGAATTGCAATACGGTCGTATTCCTGAGTTAGAAAAACAATTGCAGCAAGCGAGTGACGTAAACACAAAAGAACATAAGTTACTACGTAACAAAGTTACCGATGTTGAAGTTGCAGATATAGTGTCTCATTGGACGGGAATTCCTGTGTCAAAAATGTTGGCAGGTGAGCGCGAGAAGTTATTACAGATGGAAGAGGCGTTACGTAAACGAGTCGTCGGTCAGAATGAGGCTGTAAAAATAGTGTCGGATGCAGTGCGTAGAGCAAGAGCGGGAATTTCTGACGCCAGAAGGCCAAATGGTTCATTTTTATTTCTTGGTCCTACAGGTGTGGGTAAAACCGAACTTACTAAAGCGTTGACTAGTTTCTTGTTTGACAGTGAAGACGCGCTCATTCGTGTAGATATGTCGGAGTTTATGGAGAAACATTCTGTAGCCCGATTGATTGGAGCGCCGCCCGGTTATATTGGGTATGAGGAAGGTGGCTATTTAACAGAAGCGGTGCGTCGCAAGCCTTACAGCGTAATACTGCTGGATGAGATTGAGAAAGCACACCCAGATGTATTTAATATTTTACTTCAAGTGCTTGATGATGGTCGTTTAACGGATGGTCATGGCCGCACAGTAGATTTTAAAAACACGGTAGTCATTATGACCTCAAATTTAGGGAGTGATATCATACAAGAGGAGCTTGCCGATAAAAATTTAAATGCTGCAGAAAATTATGCAAACATGAAAACTGCAGTAATGGAAATTGTAAGCACACGTTTTAGACCAGAATTTATTAACCGTATTGATGATGTCTGTGTGTTTCATCCGTTAGCGCAAGAACATATTCGTGCCATTGCGCAAATACAATTGGATCAGTTACAAAATAGACTCTCGGATAGAGACATCAAACTCACCTACTCAGATGCTGCCTTAGAGAAGCTTTCTGAAGCAGGATTTGATCCAATGTATGGCGCGCGCCCATTAAAAAGGGCAATACAACAAATGATCGAAAACCCGCTAGCACAAGCCCTGTTAGCAGGGGAGATTCTGTCCGGCCAGGTCATTCAAGTCGATTTGCTAGGGGATAAATTAAGCTTTGTGAGTATCGATTCCATCGTCGCCTAAACAATAAGGTAACTTGTGCATTCCTCATTGTTTAATGCAATGATGAAAAAATTAGTGATTACGGTTAAATCGTTAGCTTTTACGATCAAGGCAATGGTTAGCGATATCGCCTTTTCTCTCTAGGCGATCTGTGAGACCGTTTCAACCTGCTCCTCTCGCATGACCCACTTAATGGTCAAGCTAATTTTAATTCGATCTCCCTTGCGGTTTAGATGACACGCAACTCTATAGCCTTTATCGGCACTGGCGATAGAAGCGTTAAATGCCAATACAACGGAAGCGGGAATTAAATTGTGATTTTAATATGATCATGTTGGTGCTCCAGTTTTATTGTTTACACTGTAGTAAACGAATGGGGTTAGATTTGGTTGACAGCTACCACTCGAATGGTAAGTAATTGAGCTGAATATGATTTATATGGCGCAAATATTTAGCTTACTTGTGCTCCACTGTAGATGATTTTGCTAAAACATAATCTAAGGCTTTGGTGGGAAGAATTCTTCTTAAAACTGCAAATAGATAGGTGGGGAAGGTTACAAAATACCTGGCTTTGGGCTGAGGATTTTCAAGGGCATGAATAATACTTTTTATTACAGCTTCAGGCCCTAGCGTAAACGGCACTGTAGGGCCTAGTTTGTTTAATTTTTTTTCTGTAGCTTGATATTGGGCTTGGAACCGGGAGTTTTTGCTATCGATGAATTCCTTATACCTGAGTAAACTGTTTTGGCGAAAGCGGCTTGTGATTGGACCAGGTTCAATTAAAGACACATGAATATTTGTATTTTTTAATTCTAAACGCAATGTGTCTGTAATACCTTCTAAGGCGAATTTGGATGCGATATAAGCACCGCGTAATGGCATGGCTACCATTCCTAGTACAGAACTAATTTGTATTATTCTTCCATGTTCTTGTTTGTGCATGGTGAGGAGTACAGTATTGGTGAGTTCGACCAAGCCAAATAAATTTGTTGCAAATTGCTGTTGTAATGCTTCGCGAGTTAAATCTTCTACTGCTCCGGGTTGCTCATAGCCGGCATTATTAATGAGTGCAAACAAATTTCCTCTGGATTCGCGTAACACAGTTTCAACTGCTTGTTGAATATCCTTGGAGCTACTTACATCTAATTGTAGGCAACGCAGTCCTTGCTGAGTAAGCCGTTCAATGTCTTGTTGTTTTCTTGCGGAGGCAAAAACTTGATAACCCCGTTGTTGTAAAGTTTGTGCAATATGCAATCCAATTCCAGAAGAACAGCCAGTTATTAAAACAGATCTTTTTTGCATGGGTACTCAGTTAGGTAAACATAATCATATAATTGATTTGCGGTAAGACAGTACGAGTAAATCAATGAGCTTGTTAGGTAAAAGATATATTTTTTCCAGCCATAAAAAAAGCCGGGCTTCTAGTATGAAGCCCGGCTTTTTGTGATGCCTTAGTTATATCTTAAAGATTCTAGATCTTAAAGATCGAAGTCATCATCATTGTCGGTTGCAGTGCAAGGGCGTGCTGCAATCTTGTTGTCTTCCGCATACTGCTCTGCACCGGCATCGATAATGGCTTGTGCCAACGCTACGTCGCCTTCAATCCAATCCGATACGATGTTCCACTTACGTGCACCGGCATCCCATTGCTGGAATTTAGCCAAGTGGCCGCCTACGTGGTCAAG
>PVMS01138004.1_pt1 | contig 23252 bp, 20 predicted proteins | sample 1853461 | NCBI WGS metagenome assembly PVMS01 (sample SAMN08582032, study PRJNA380276) | Marine sediment metagenome, whole genome shotgun sequencing project. | isolation source: ocean sediment barecode stripped | collected 2017 | reverse complement strand
GAGCATCTTAGCCAGGTGTGATCCGACTTCGCCAGCTCCAGCAATTACAATACGCATAGTCTTCTAAAATAGAACAGGGCAAAATAACAGATAATTGTCCAATAGTAGGCAGGAAATCTTATTTTTTACCATCTTTTCACATAAGCTCCAGACCGGTCTGTCAAATATATCCCCTCCCATTCAAGCTTCATTCTCTCTCTATACCAGCTACGGTTCGATCCATCTATCAAAAGGTCCACCTTCATCATCCAGCTATTTTCCTCCAGCCCCTCAAACACAGGTTCTCCCGAAAGAAGTATGAAATCAGGACAGCCAGCCTCATGTCTTGTCGAGTCAGCATAAACACGATCCCATACCTGCTTATTCACATCGTCTGTTAGCACCAGTCCGTCAGAGCCACCTCCTCCCAGCATCCAGACTCCCTTCGCCACCCGTACACAGGCAGAAACCCTCCCTGCACAAAGCTCTCTGTCCCCCATCTCATAGACCTGGTTCTCATATATCCTTCTGCTCCAGTTTTGAGCTATGTAGGTCTTCATGTAGTCCCGTGATGAGCTGTCTCTGTACCAGCAATAGTGGTCCACCTGTGCTCCCGTCCGGACTATGACCATGGATGCTCCCTTGAAATGGCTTACGATCAGTTCGGATGAGCTACGGCGCTTTAATCCGGATAAAGAATTTCCAAGAAGCAAAACAGAAATCAATATGCCCATGAAGTAAGGGATCCTCCTCCTGCCATTAAGTGCTATTATGCCCAGCAACAATAACAGGAGCCAGACCAGGAGACTCCACCTGTTCAGCTGCAATGCATCCACCACCGAACCGGGCAGGGAAGAGAGGAGCTCCATGGAGCGGTTCATCAGCCGGGCCAGCTCCACAAGCAGGAAAGAGCTAAACTGTTCCATGACTCCAGCTAGAATAAAGGGAAGCGAACAGACAAATATGGCAATTAACAGGCTGAGTAAGGGTACTGCGATCAGGCTGCTTACCAGGGCATAAATGGGCAACTGGTGAAAATAGTAGATCACAAGAGGTGCAGTGGAGAGCTGGGCTGCCAGACTCACTGAGGTGGCTTCCCATACCCGGCGCAGAAACCGGTTCTTTATCCGGACCGCACGTAAAGCAAGCGGGTGCAGAGTGATAATGCCCACAATGGCTGCATAGGAGAGCTGGAAACCAACATCCATCAACCTTATGGGCTCTATCAGCACCAGTAGAAAAGCAGATGCAAGGATCACATTGAGAGGGTGGACCCGCTCACCCATCATCCGGCCCACAGAAAAAAAGGAGAACATGGTGACAGATCTGGAAACTGAAGAGGAAAAACCTGTAACGAAGGCATAAAACCAGAGGAGTCCAACTACCAAGACTGTCCTTTGAATCCCTTTCCGAAAGATCAAACTCATCCACCCGGTCATATACAGCAATACCCACCAGATCAGTCCAACATGCAAGCCTGATACAGCCAGCAGGTGCATTCCCCCCGCTGCTGCGTAAGCCTGGCGCATATCATTGGTCAGAGAAGAACGATCGCCCAGGCAAACTGCCTTTAACAGGGAAACCTCCTCCAAAGGTCCATGCCAGTGATCAGAAACAAAGCTTCTTATTAGAGCAGGAGTTAGCCTCCTCTCTGCTACTCTCAGCTTTTTATTGAACCGTGCCGGTACCTCAGCGCTGGAAACGTAGAAACGATACCAGCAGTTTTTCCTCCCCATGATTGATCTGTAATCGGGCGACCCTGGATTCCCGCTGTTTCGAATGGGTAGCAGGGTACCGGAGAACTGCCAGATCTCACCCTGAGCAGGCAAGATGGAGTCGGTCGGCATGCTCAGATAACACTTTAAAAGCGTGGACACCTGACAGCTGGTATCGGCCGAAGAGATCAAATTAATCTTCATTTCAAAGCTATGGGCATAGTTCCCCGCACGAGGCGACCCGCTTACCTCCCCCCTCACAAGCGCCACCTGATCCACAGGCAAGCCGGGATCAAGAGGCCTCGAATGTATTCCTGTCCCCGCTCCAACAATAAAAAAGAGCATGAACAGGAGTGGAGAGATAAGCCATAGTATTAAACCGGGCTTGCGAGCTCGGCGCTGCCAAATGAAAATTATTAGCACCAGTATCCAGAATAGAAGCAAGATAATAAGCGCCTCAAAAATCAGAGCTGCAGAGCTTACCCGGAATCCGGTTAACACGCCACCAAAGTATGGGACAAGGACGCGCAACATGGGTATTTTTCGCAGATCGAACATGATGTTCAGGAAGATCCTTTGCTAAATTCATGCAGCGAAGTGAAAAATATCTGCTATTCTTCACTTTTTATTTGAACCTTTCATACTTGTTTATAGTTTTATATACAGAAATAATTAAAACGCATAATCTTATTCAAATGGCAACACTTACAACACAACACATGGGAGTCACCCTGAAGAACCCTCTAATTCTGGGTGCATGCAACCTCTCAAATAATCTGGACAAACTAATAGAGGCCGAAAAGGCAGGTGTAGCTGCATTGGTTTACCGTTCACTGTTTGAAGAGCAAATCCAGCTTGAAGACAATGATTTAAGCAATCAGCTGGAAGCGTACAATGAACGTAATGCTGAAATGATCAACCTCTTTCCAAAAATTGAACATGGCGGGCCCAAAGAGCATATATATAATCTGAAGCAGGTGGTTGAAGCTCTTTCCATTCCCGTATTTGCCAGTCTTAATGCAGTATATAAGGAGTCATGGGTTGAATATGCTTTGCAGCTTGAAGCAACAGGTGTTGCCGGACTCGAGCTGAATTTCTTCTCTGTACCCCGCGATTTTGACAAAAGCGGACACGATGTGATCCTTCAGCAGATAGAATTTCTGAAAGCAGTAAAAGCAGCTGTAAAGATTCCGGTAAGTGTAAAATTAAGCCCCTTTTATACCAATGTGCTTAAAACCATCAAGGATATGGATGATGCCGGAGCCGATGCCTTTATTCTGTTCAACAGGCTGTTTGAGCCAGACATTGATGTGGAAGCCGAGAAGCATGTTTCTCCCTGGAACCTCAGTACACACAGTGATCATCGTCTCTCCATCCGTTATATCGGTCTGACCCACGGAAACCTGAATGCCAGCGTAGCTGCAAACAACGGGATCTATGAGGGAATTGATATGGTAAAAATGATTCTGGCGGGAGCCAACGCCATAGAGGCTGTCAGCACATTCTACCACAATGGTGTGGGATACGCTGCAGAGATGTTAAAGGAACTTGAAGAGTGGATGGATCGCAAGGGCTACGATTCCATAGAAGCTTTCAGGGGTAAGCTGAGCAGCAAGTCCATCAACGATCCCTTCGTTTACAAGCGTGCCCAGTATATCGATATGCTCCTCAATTCGGAAGAGCATTTCAACGCTGTGATTTAGTTGAAAGTCTTAAGTTATTAAAGAATGGAGCTGTCTCAATGAGGCGGCTCCTTTTTTTGTGTCCTGTATGCCTCCATGTTGGAGCATAACTTGGTGAATAAGCTCATGAACTCATCTCTCTCTTCATTTGTAAAATCATTCAGAACCTCACGCAAATAGGAATCATTGGTATAATTGATGGTAGAGCAGATCTCTTGGCCTGAACCGGTAAGGTTGATCAGTGCCAGGCGTCGGTTCTCTTTAGGGATAACCCGGTCCACCATATTGATATTAACCAGTCCATCCACCGTTCGACTCACAGTACTCTTATCCAGGGAGAGGTTCCTGGCCAGATCAGAAACTGATATTTCATTATTTTTTTCAATTTCCAGGAGCGTGTGGCATTGTGCAAGGCTAATTCCATTGCAACAGGAAGCATTATTCTGCAGAAACAATTCCCGGTCGAAAATCGTGAGAATCTCTCTGAATTTTTGGATATACGTTTTTTTCATAGTAAGAATCTTGGATATGGTTAATTGATCAACAGCATGCATCGCCCCCGCCGCAATCGCAGTTTGGTTCTGTACCTTTCAGGAATCCGGAGATAACTGCAGCAGCACAACCTACGCCCTGCTTAACTGTAAGGGCTCCCGGAACACAATTTAGCGCGCATGCACCACATTCCATGCATTTGTCCCTGTCAATAATCTCCGCTTTTTTGCCTGCCATCTTAAAAACATTGTGGGGACATACTTCAATACAAAGTCGACATCCAATGCATAAGGATGGATCGTACTCCAGGGTTGCCACATTCTTCAAATAGACTTGAGTATCCATGCTAAATAAACTTTGAAATTATTAAAAGGACCAGGCCAGCTATGGCAAATGCGATTTGGATGGGTACAAAGATCCTCATCTCTTTCCTGACCCCGCTTAGCGAGGTATAGGTACTTGCTCCTGTAAAATTCATGCTTAGGTATGAAGATACGGCCCCGGAAATAAGGAACCAGGCAAGCATTGAGAGGATGCTCATATCCGTGTTGCCAAAGAGCAAAATCAATCCAAATACCAGGAATCCGCTCACCAGTCCCTTCCCTCCGAAATGCCGGAAGGGCAAGAGGGGCAGAAGCAAAGGAGAAAGGAAAGCTCCACTTATATAGGCTGCCAGGAGATATAGACTGGCTCTGAGACCTTCCTTCCATATCAGCGCAGTCGAGTATCCTTCTGAAGAAATGCCTGATAACAGCATCAGGAAAATGATTGCCGCAGCCAGATAGCGTACTGAGTTAGCCAGCTCGACTGCTGAAAGAATGAATCTGTCTCTGAGTTTAAACTGGACAGATCGGGTGACTCTGTCCTTTTTGTACCCGGCAGCAATATAATCTTTGATATCATCGGCGCGTACCGGACCAAATTTCACTGAAAATCCAGTTGTTTCCTTTACTTTATGTGCAGCGACTCCGGGAGCCCCCAGCTGTGGAACAATCAGTCGTCTGTGGGATACGTAAAAGCTTAATTGGGAATCCTCCACCTGCCTGATCAGTTCATCTGTCCCAAAGGTGCCTTTCCCGGCAGCACACCATACATTGACACCAAAGGTTTCCAATACCAGGATCCAGATATTCTGGCCGCTCAGGCTACGCCTTACCAGATCAAAGCTGAGCTTGTAATTTGCTGTGACAATTACTTCGGAATCTTTCCCTGGCTTACCAAGTCTGTATAATCCGGGATCTACCCGGTAACGATTCCTTCCAAGAGAAAACCTTACACGCAGAGTTCCCAGGCGATCCTTAAGCAACCAGTCGGAAGAAATTTCCGGAGGTCTGACAACAGTCAGATTGTTGTAGTCCATGATAGTTTCGTTATTAAACTGTTGCAATATACAACTATTGTGTAACGAAACAATAAAAAGGCAATTTTATTTACTTATACTATGCTCCAATGAAACTTACTTCTTCGGATAAACCATGCGGTAGTCACAATCGGCACGTCCGTGACTGATGGAATTCAAGCGGGCCGAAAGCAGTTTCCGCCTGATAGGACTGATGTGGTCTACAAATAATTTTCCATCCAGATGGTCATATTCATGCTGGATGACCCTGGCCCGGATTCCATCATACTCTTCCTCTTGCAGGTTCCAGTTTTCATCATAATATTCAATGCGTACATGGCTGGTTCGACTTACCTCTTCACGAATATTAGGGAGGCTCAGGCATCCCTCCTCAAAAGCCCAGGGATCGCCCCACTCTTCCAGTATATAGGGATTGATAAATACCTTTTTGAAGTTCATTAACTCTGGATCCCCTTTTGCATCAGCCATGGGGCTGGTATCCACCACAAAAATCCGCATGGACTTCCCTATCTGGGGAGCTGCCAATCCTACTCCATCACTTGCATGCATGGTTTCAAACATATCAGCGATCAATTGATCCAGATCCTTAAAATCTTCTGGGATTTCGGGTGCTGTTTTCCGAAGTACAGACATCCCGTAAACATATACCGGTAATACCATAAACTATCTAACTCAAATTAATAACAAAACAACGCCTAGCTCTGCCTTTTGTTTCGCTTCTCCAGAAAAGATTGCAAAATAATAGCAGCACTTACCCTGTCCACATTTCCCTTCACCTTACGGTCCGACTTTTTCATTCCGCCTGCTATCATTGCATCCATGGCCAGTCGGGAAGTAAAACGCTCATCCATCCACTCCACCGGAATCTTCTTAAATCGTTTCTTGAAAGCCCCCACAAAAAAGCGAATCTGTTTCATGGATTCTGACTCTGAATGATCCATTTGCCTGGGATGACCCACCACAAGGAGCTCCACCTCTTCCTTTTCAAAATAAGCCTGCAGGTAGTTCATCAATTCATGGCTAAGAACGGTCTCCAAAGGTGAGGCAATCATCTGCCCCGGATCTGTGACTGCCAATCCGCATCGCTTGTTCCCATAATCGATGGCTAGAATTCTTCCCAAAATGCCTGTTTTGCCTGCAAAGTTAGAAAACTACGGGATAATTTATCTAAAAAAACCGCCTGGTTGCCCAGACGGTTTTGATTATATGGCCCTTGTTTTGATGCCAGAGTTAATGCACAAGGGTATTCGGGTTTTGAAGCCTTAGCCAGCCATTGGCTGGGTACAGCGAAAAAAACGAATACCCTGTGCCTATTACACCTGTGGTGCAAAGTCAAGGCTGGCCATCCGTACATAGCTGTCATACCGCCACTTGGCATTGGTCTGTGCAGCTTTGAACAAAACGGCAGCTTCTTCAGGGAAGGCCTTCTGCAGCGAGGTATAACGTACCTCAGACTGAAGGAAGCCCTGGAACTGATCCCACTGGGGTTCCTTGGAATCCAGTAAGAAAGGATTCTTGCCCTCCTCTTCCAGAACAGGATTATAGCGGTAGAGGTGCCAGTAGCCACTCTCTACGGCCAGTTTTGCCTGGTTCTGCGCTTTCCCCATGCCCGCATGCAGTCCGTGGCTAATACAGGGGGAGTATGCGATGACAATGGATGGTCCGGGATAAGCTTCAGCCTCCCTGATTGTCTTGAGGTACTGGCTCTGGCTGGCTCCCATGGAGACCTGGGCCACGTACACATAACCATAGGTCATGGCCATCATACCGAGGTCCTTTTTACGGATTTTCTTACCTGAAGCTGCAAACTTGGCCACAGCACCCACAGGGGTTGCCTTGGAAGCCTGTCCACCGGTATTCGAGTAGACCTCTGTATCCATCACCAGGATATTCACATCTTCGCCTGAGGCGATAACATGGTCCAGTCCGCCGAAACCGATGTCATAAGCCCATCCGTCTCCACCAAAGATCCATACGGATTTTTTCACCAGGTACTGCTTGAGACCCTTGATCTCTTCAGCAATGGCATGTGACTCACTGTCCAGAGCGGTCAAAAGAGCTGCACTTGCTGCTTTGGAGGCATCCGAATCTTCCATGCCTTCGATCCATGCAGTAAAGGCCTCTTTGGTAGCTGGCTTTACCTCTTCCATGGCCGCGATCATCATATTCTTGATGCGGTCCCTGTTCTTATTTACTCCTGTTGCCAGACCAAATCCATACTCAGCATTATCCTCGAACAATGAATTGGCCCAGGCGGGGCCCTGTCCGTTTGAATTGGTACAATAAGGAGTAGATGGAGCAGATCCTCCATAAATAGAAGAACAACCAGTAGCGTTGGCTACAATCATCTGATCTCCGTAAAGTTGGGTAATGAGCTTAATATAAGGTGTCTCACCACAACCGGCGCAGGCTCCTGAGAATTCAAAGAGGGGCTGGGCAAACTGAGAATTTTTCACAGTCTTTTTCTTGTCTACCAGGGTATCCTTGTAAGAGATCTCCTTGATCAGGTGATCCCACCTGGAAATCTCAGAATCCTGGGTTTCAAGCGGTTTCATCACCAGAGATTTTTCCTTGGATGGACATACATCGGCGCAATTTCCGCAACCGGTACAATCCAGTACACTTACCTGAATCTTGAACTGAAGTCCTGCAAATGCTTTACCAGTGGCCTTAATGGTTTCAGTTCCTTCGGGCAGTGCCTTTGCCTCGTCCTCGTCAATGAGGAAGGGACGAATGCAAGCGTGTGGACAAACGTAGGAACACTGGTTACACTGTATGCAGTTATCGGCTACCCACTCGGGTACATTCACAGCAATACCTCGCTTCTCAAACTGGGAAGTTCCAGCGGGGAAGGTTCCGTCTTCACGACCTACAAAGACACTTACAGGAAGGTCGTCGCCTTTCAGGTTATTGATAGGCTCAACAACCTGCCTAATAAAGTCAGGCACACCAGTACGATCATCTTTTACAGCTTCATCTTTGAGCTTGGCCCATTCCGCTTTCACCTCAACCTTTGTAACATTGCTACCTTTTTCTACGGCAGCAAAGTTCATGTTAACCACTTCTTCGCCCTTACGTCCGAAGCTCTTGATGATAAACCTACGCATCTCTTCAACTGCCTGGTCGTGAGGAATGATATTGGCAATTTTAAAGAAGGCACTCTGCATGATGGTATTGGTCCGGTTGCCCAGTCCAATCTCCTGTGCCAGTTTGGTGGCATTTATGATATAAAAGTTGATATTGTGTTCGGCCATGTAACGCTTTACATGGTTGGGAAGGTGTTCAACAGTCTCCTCCTTATTCCAGATTGAGTTCAGAAGAAAAGTTCCACCATCCTTCATTCCCTTCAACATGGGGTACTTCTCAAGATAGGAGGTCACGGAGCAGGCTACGAAATCAGGTGCTACTACCAGGTAGGGGGAACGAATGGGACTGTCCCCAAAACGCAGGTGTGAAGTGGTGATACCGCCTGACTTCTTGGAGTCGTAAGCAAAGTAGGCCTGGCAGTACTTATCGGTCGATTCACCAATAATCATAATGGAGTTCTTGTTGGCTCCTACTGTACCATCAGAACCCAGTCCATAAAATTTACCCTCAAAAGTTCCGGCATCGCCCAGCGAAATTTCCGGAAGCAATGGAAGGGATGTAAAAGTTACATCATCCACAATACCCACGGTAAAGCGGTTTTTTGGTTCTGCCATCTTCAGGTTCTCAAATACTGAGATCATCATGGCGGGAGTGGTATCCTTGGAGGAGAGTCCGTAACGGCCCCCAACGATCAGGGGAGCATTCTCCTTACCATAGAAGAGCTCCTTGATATCGAGCAAGAGTGGTTCGCCATTGGCTCCAGGCTCCTTGGTACGATCCAGTACAGAAATGCGCTTCACCGACTTGGGAAGTACATCCATAAAGTATTTGGCTGAGAAGGGTCTGTACAGATGTACGGAAAGAAGACCTACCTTTTCACCTTTGGCATTCAGGTGATCTACCACCTCTTTCAGGGTCTCGGTAATTGAACCCATGGCTATCACAATGTTCTCAGCATCATCGGCACCATAATAAGTAAATGGCTTGTATTCGCGACCGGTCAGTTTGCTGATCTCTTTCATGTAAGCAGCAACCTGGTCGGGAATCACCTCATAATACTTGTTGGCTGCTTCACGTGCCTGGAAATAGATATCAGGATTCTGAGCCAATCCGCGGGTCACCGGATGCTCGGGATTCAGGCCATTGTCCCTGAAAGCCTTCAAGGCATCCATATCAAGCAATCCTGCCAGTGCATCCTGCTCAAGTGTTTCAACTTTCTGGATCTCGTGAGATGTACGGAATCCATCAAAGAAATGAAGGAAAGGAATCCTTGTTTTAATGGCAGCCAGGTGGGCGACAGCAGCCAGGTCCATAACCTCCTGAACACTACCGGTTGCCAGCATGGCAAAGCCTGTCTGACGGGTGGACATTACATCACTGTGATCACCGAATATGGAAAGTGCCTGGGCTGCAAGGCTTCGTGCTGACACATGAAAAACAGCGGGCAACAACTCGCCGGCCATTTTGTACATGTTAGGGATCATCAACAGCAATCCCTGGGATGCAGTAAAGGTGGAGGTAAGGGCACCGCTCTGAAGTGATCCGTGTACTGCACCGGCAGCACCAGCCTCAGACTGCATCTCGGCTACCTTAACAATCTCCCCAAAAATATTTTTTCTGCCATTGGCCGACCACTCATCCACGTACTCTGCCATGTTGGAGGAAGGAGTGATGGGATAGATGGCAGCCACCTCACTAAACATGTAGGCAATATGCGCAGCGGCATAATTACCATCACATGTTATGAAATTCTTTTTATTTGCCATGTTATTTTTACTTAAGTATTTAAATTACAAATAGTTAACTATATGAATTGAAGTCACCCAAAATTAGTAAAATAGCCTTAATTTTTATCGCAACTTCGCAATATAAAATCATTTCAAATAACTCATAGATAAAGGGCCTTAAAACAAAAAAGTGACGATGTTGGCCGTCACTTTTTTATCTTCTGGCTGGCTAAATCAGCCACTGTTCATTGAGATCAGAAACTCCTCGTTTGTTGAAGTTTTGACCAGTCGGTCACGGAGGAACTGCATGGCCTCAACCGAATTCATATCGGAGAGGTAGTTCCTGAGGATCCAGATCTTGTCAAGCATCGGCTTGTCAAGCAGCAGGAACTACCTCTCCGATATGAATTCGGTTGAGGCCATGCAGTTCCTCCGCGACCGCATCAGTAAAACGGCAAGCAATGAGGAGTTCCTGATCTCCATGAATAGTGGCTGATCCATATGAATTAGGTACAAAAAAGTGACGCTTTCGGCGTCACTTTTTTTGTTTATAATACATTATGTGAACAAATTATTTGTATTGATTTTATATTACGTTATCTCTATCACAATTAAGCCTATTTTATTAATTTTGGATGACTAAGGTCACAATAGTTAACTATCTGTAATTTAAATACTTAAGCAAAAATAACATGGCGAATAGCAAAAATTTTCTAACATGTGATGGCAATTATGCGGCAGCGCATATTGCTTACCTGTTCAGTGAAGTGGCTGCCATCTATCCCATCACTCCTTCTTCCAACATGGCAGAACATGTGGATGAGTGGTCGGCCAATGGCAGAAAGAATATGTTTGGTGAAACCGTTAAGGTTGCCGAAATGCAGTCTGAAGCAGGAGCGGCAGGTGCAGTTCATGGTTCCCTTCAAAGTGGAACTCTCACCACCACATTTACAGCTTCCCAGGGACTGCTCCTGATGATCCCGAATATGTTCAAGATGTCTGGCGAATTGTTGCCAGCAGTATTTCATGTATCAGCCCGAAGCTTAGCATCACAGGCACTCTCTATTTTTGGTGATCACAGTGATGTGATGGCAACCAGGAATACAGGATTTGCAATGCTGGCCACAGGAAGTGTCCAGGAGGTGATGGACCTGGCAGCAGTTGCTCACCTGGCTGCCATTAAAACAAGGATCCCTTTCCTTCATTTCTTTGATGGTTTCCGTACTTCTCATGAGATCCAGAAGATTGAAGTTCCCAATTCAGATGAACTGGCAAAGCTGGTTGATATGGATGCCCTGAAGGCATTCAGAGATAACGGTCTGAATCCGGAGCATCCTGTAACCAGGGGTCTGGCACAGAATCCAGATATCTTTTTCCAGGCACGTGAAGCTTCCAATAAATACTATGATGCCATTCCTGATGAGGTAAATGCCTACATGCAGGAGATGACCAGGCTTACAGGACGTGAGTATAAGCCTTTCACTTTTTATGGTGCGGAGGATGCTGAGAACATCGTTATTGCAATGGGATCCATCACCGAGACCCTTAAGGAGGTAGTTGATCACCTCAATGCCAAAGGGGAAAAGGTGGGTCTGCTTTCTGTACATCTCTACAGGCCTTTCTCAGCCAAATATTTTTTAGATGTACTTCCCGAAACAGTAAAGCGCATTGCAGTGCTTGATCGCACCAAGGAGCCGGGAGCCAATGGAGAGCCACTCTGCCTGGATGTCAAAGATATTTTCTACGGCAGGGAGAATGCCCCGGTTATCGTAGGAGGTCGTTACGGACTTTCGTCCAAAGACACCACTCCTGCAATGATGATTTCCGTATATGACAACCTGAAGATGGCGGAGCCTAAAGACAGATTTACAGTCGGTATCGTTGACGATGTAACCTTTACCTCACTTCCATTGCTTCCTGAAATATCATTGGGTGGAGAAGGAACTTTCGAAGGTAAATTCTACGGACTGGGATCTGATGGTACTGTTGGAGCCAACAAAAACTCCATCATGATCATCGGGGAATCCACCGATAAGTACTGCCAGGCCTATTTTGCTTACGATTCCAAGAAATCGGGCGGTATCACCACCTCACACCTGAGGTTTGGTAATGAGCCTATCCGTTCACCCTACCTGGTTGTAAAACCCGATTTAGTTGCCTGTCATGTGACTTCCTATCTTGAGAAGTATGATATGTTACGGGGATTGAAAGACGGAGGTACCTTCCTTCTGAATTCCATCTGGGATGCCAATGAGACGGCAGAACACCTTCCTGCTCACATGAAGAGATACATGGTAGAGCATAACATCAACTTCTACATTATTAATGCCACCAAGCTTGCACAGGAGATCGGACTGGGTAACCGGACCAATACCATTATGCAGTCAGCTTTTTTCAAGATTGCTGAAATTATTCCTTACGACCAGGCTGTTGAAGAGATGCGAAAGTTCATCATCAAGAGTTTCGGAAGAAAAGGAGAAGAAGTAGTTAATATGAACTTCAATGCTGTTGAAAAAGGTGGTGCAGTAACCAAAGTTGAGGTTTCAGCCGACTGGGCCAGGCTTACGGATGAGGAAGTAACCGATGAACGTGATATTCCCGAATTCATTAAGAATGTAGTAGAGCCGATCAACAACCTGGCAGGTGATGAACTTCCTGTAAGTGCTTTTACCGGACGCGAAGACGGAACATTCCCAGCAGGAACTGCCCGCTATGAGAAGCGTGGTATAGCAGTGAATGTGCCAGAGTGGATCAGCGAAAACTGTATTCAGTGTAACCAGTGCGCCTATGTTTGTCCACATGCAGCCATCCGCCCATTCCTTATTGACGAAGATGAAGCCAAGGCACTGCCTGAGGGTACTACAACCATTAATGCAAATGGTAAAGCCTTTGCAGGATTGCAATTTAAGATCCAGGTATCTGTACTCGACTGTACCGGTTGTGGTAACTGTGAAGATGTATGTCCTTCCAAGGTTAAGTCTCTGGAGATGAAGCCACTTTCCAGCCAGCAGGATGAGATTGTACGCTGGGATCACTTGGTGGAGGAGATTGCTTACAAAGATACCCTTGTAGATAAAAAACAGACCGTGAAAAACAGTCAGTTTGCCCAGCCACTCTTCGAATTTTCAGGAGCATGTGCCGGTTGCGGTGAAACTCCCTATATTAAACGATTACTCAGCTGTATGGTGACCAGATGATCATTGCCAATGCCACAGGTTGTTCTTCCATTTATGGTGGTTCAGCTCCATCGACACCTTACTGTACAAATTCTGACGGCGAGGGTCCCGCATGGGCCAATTCACTGTTTGAAGACAATGCAGAATATGGTTTTGGTATCGCTACCGGTGTAAATAAAAACCGTGAGCGCATTCAGAACATGATGACAGCTGCCATGGATAATGTGAATCCAGCCACTAAAGAGGCTTTTGGTGAGTGGATCGAAACCAAAGAAAAGTTAGAAGCTTCCAAAGTTGCTTCTGCTAAACTGCTGGAAGTTCTTGATAAGGAGCATAACGCAGTTGCAGCAGAGATCAAAGGTTTGAAGCAATACCTGTCTAAGAAATCTGTCTGGATCTTTGGTGGAGACGGATGGGCCTATGACATCGGTTTTGGTGGACTGGACCATGTGATTGCTTCCGGAGAAGATATAAACATCCTTGTAATGGATACGGAAGTATATTCCAATACAGGTGGACAGGCCTCTAAAGCAACTCCTGTGGGTGCAGTGGCCAAGTTTGCTGCTTCAGGTAAGAAGATTCGCAAGAAGGACCTGGGAATGATGGCCATGACTTATGGTTATGTGTATGTTGCACAGGTTTCAATGGGAGCCAGCCAGTCACAATACCTGAAGGCCATCAGGGAAGCTGAAGCTTACCCCGGACCATCCATTGTGATTGCTTATTCACCATGTATCAACCACGGATTGCGTGCAGGTATGGGTAAGGCCCAGAGCCAGGCGAAATCAGCTGTTGAGAGTGGCTACTGGCATCTCTATCGCTACAATCCACAACTGGAAGAAGAAGGAAAGAACCCGTTCTTACTGGATTCAAAGAATCCCCAGTGGGATCAGTTCCAGTCCTTCCTGACATCAGAGGTTCGGTATACTTCCCTGCAGAAAGCATTCCCTGCGGAAGCTAATGAACTGTTCAAAGCTGCTCAGACCAATGCCAAGTGGCGTTATGACAGCTATGTACGGATGGCAAGTCTTGATTTCTCGCCAACGGCGTAAAATACCTTCATATTCTGGAAGAGGGTGTCTTCTATGTTAAAATACAAGGCCTCTTAATACAAAGTTTAGGAACTGCGGATATCAAAAATGTCCGCAGTTTCTTTTTTAATAAAATCTATCTTCCATTAGCGATCCAATGTCGCAAGTTTGCTATTGAATTTGCAAGGTAAGCCGCAGACACCCTCCAGCGCTTTCCTTATAATCTGATTTTTGCAGTACAAAAGAAGCCCAGGGTCTTTTCTTATGATTATCCACGCACTTTCTATTAGCAGATGCTTTAAGTATTTATTACCCCTGCTTGTATTACGCCCAAAGTAACAGCATAATTTATCCAGGGATTTAAACCGTTTAATATTTCCAATTTCAGTAACTTTAATTGATCTTTCATGAGCTTCGAGATTTGGTCCATAAGTAAAATACTTACTTTTCTCGAGGCTCATTTTTCAAACATACAAATTCAAAAGGGCACCCTCTTTTCTATTGGGTATGAGGAGAGTCAATTTAAAATACCAATACCTTATCACTATCAACCACCCAATTTGTAAGTTCTGCCATTGTACTGATTTCTGTCCCTTCAATCAATTGTATGGCTTTTAATCCCCTGGCTTCAGCACACGAACCACAGATTTTTACAGTTGCTCCTTTTCGTAGCGCAAGTTTCAACATTCTCTCAATGTTGTAGTACCCATTTGGGGTATTTTGATTTGGGATGGCACAGCTTGCCGAATCAGCCATTAGAAATATTCGTACATCTACTGTATTATGGTCTTTGCCAAGTTGGTTCGCCAATCGCAAAGCATTATACGCTTTTTCTGTTCCGTAGGGAGCATCATTAATGATGATTAAGATTTTTTGCATTTCGATTTATTCTAAATATCATGTAAAAATTATTGGCCGTTAGACACTGATTCCATCATTGCTTTTAGCATGATGTCCATATTCATTGTTGAAATAACTGTTTTCCATCGGTTTAAAAAATTGCCAGTTTTCAGGGCGTAAATGCCTGCACCATAGTTTGAAACATCTCTTTTATATTAAAAATTCTTATTCAATTAAAATGTAAGTACGATCTTATTGTTCCTTATCAGTGAATACAAATCTCCCAAAGAAGAAAAAGTACATATTTGAGGTTCAGCATTATTTCTGCTTTTCAAACAGGTCCCGCAACCCAGAATTGATCCTCCACTATCTAGAAATTTATCTGTTTGCTCCTTAATATTTTTATCTGTTTCGATCATTGTTTCGACCTCGACCCCTTTTCCGAGTAAGAAAATACGAACCGTATCACCCTGGTTTTTGGAATAATTTGCAAGCCGCAAGGCATTCCAAACTGTTTCAGAGTCATTAGAGTATATCACAAGTCCAAGTGATGTTGGAGATTTCGTTTCTTGTTGTTGTGTGATTATTTGGGCACTCAGAATTGCTGAACATAGCAAAGCAATGATAGCCAGAGACAGGAGTATCCTTTTCATGTATTTCTAATTTTATAGTGCATGTAGATTTTAAGAAAGTTTTTGAATAGTGTCGGTGATTGTTTTGACAGCATAATTTACCTCTTCATCAGTTGTAAATTTACCTGTTGAAATGCGCACGGTACTGGCCGCTGTATTTAAATTGATATTCAAAGCTTTTAAGACAGATGATATTTCAGTAATACCCGAATGACAAGCTGAACCAGTTGAAGTAAGAACATCATTACCGATAAGTGTAGTTAAGGTATGTGCATCAATTTCTTCAAATGCAATACTTAATGTATTGGGTAAACTGTTTTGCAGATCGGTGTTTACCACTATTCTGTTCTTTAATTTAATGAGTAATCCTTCGAGAAGTTTCTCCCTGGTATTATGCATATTCCGATAATTTTTATCGAAATCCCTTTGTGCAATTTCACAGGCTTTACCTAATCCAACTATATGAATTACATTTTCGGTTCCGGGACGTCTATTTTTCTCCTGATTTGCCCCATACATAAGATTTTCAATTTCAGTTCCTCGTTTTATAAAAAGAGCACCAACACCTTTTGGGGCGTAACATTTATGTCCTGCAATTGTAAGTAAGTCAACACCAAGGTAATTAACATCAGTTTTAATCTTTCCTACAGATTGTGCCGCATCTGTATGAAATGATATGTTACCAGCCTTTGCAATAGATGCAATCTCTTTGATAGGCTGGATGGTACCCACTTCATTATTGGCATGCATTATTGTTATAAGTACGGTATCGGGTCTGACCGCATTTTTAACATCATTAATTTGTACAGCCCCATATGCATCAACAGGTAAATATGTAATCTCGAATTCTTGTTTGGAAAGATATTTACAAACTTCTGTTACGGCAGGATGTTCAATGGAGGAAGTAATAATATGTTTCCTTCGTTTTTTATCTGGCAAAGTAATACCACGAATGGCATGATTATTAGATTCAGTCCCGCCACTTGTAAAGAATATTTCATCCGGTTGACAACAAATAAGGTTTGCGACCTGGTTACGGGCATTCTCTATAGCTTCCTTATTCATCCTTCCTGTCTGATAAGAAGAGGATGGATTACCATAATATCTATCAATATAAGGCGCCATCGCTATTGCAACTTCTGTATCAATTGGCGTAGTTGCATTATAATCGAGGTAGACAGGTTTTTTCATTACAGTTTGCTTATAGCACGCTAAAACCTAAAAAAGCGCTGGAAATAAGAATCATTAATGCAAAAACAAGGCATATCTCACATAAGTACTTTCTTCGTGCCCTAAGCTTAAAAAAGCCAGCTTCAGCTTTAGGGTCAGGATTGTTGTCATCTGAAAATCCGACAAATATTTTGCTTAGTTCAGGATTAATTTTCAAAAATATGATTCCCATAATTACTATCATACCAAATACAAAAACCAGTTTCACAAACATGGCAATTGCTGATACAGTGTGCATCTCATTGAATGCTCCATGAAACAGATAGTGATTAAGAGGCATAGCCATGCCGGTAACTAACAATGTGATTATAAAAAATATGCAAAAGGGCTTGTTACCCTGAATTGTATCCTCAACTACTTTGTCCAGTTTAAAGGATAGTTTAGGGCCATACTGTCCTCTGCTGTTAACCAGATTTCTGTTGTAGAAAGGAGCTGCTGCACAGCCGACCAGTGCAATGTTGTGCAACGCCAATAATAGGCCATGAATAATAGGTTCCATAATTTTCAGTTTATCAATTTGATAATTAAGCTATTTTTTTCGTTTTCCACTCAGGGTAACCTTCATCAAGCCTGCTCAAATGATATCCTTTTTCAGTTAGGAGTTTAACAGCTTCATCCGCCAAAACACAAAATGGTCCCCGGCAATAAGCGATAATTTCTTTATCCCTGGATATATGTTTCAGTTTTGCCATTAATTTATTCATGGGAACAGAGATGGCACCTGTAATATGACCAAATTCATATTCACCCTCAGGGCGTACATCCAAAAGCAAAACATCTTTGTTTTGGAGTTTAGTTTCTAGTTCGATAAGGCTTACTGCATTTAAAGCCTTGTTATCTCCTCTTTGTTGGCTAAGTGTTTTTTCAAGTTCTGCAATTTCCCGAATAGCGTATTTTATCACATGTTGGTGCAATGATAGAAATTCGTCATTGATCAAAGAATAGTAGACGAATTGTTTTTCTTTTCTTGACTTTACAATATTGCTGTTTTTCAGGACTTGTAAATGCTGTGAGGCATTAGCAAAAGTCAAACTTGTTGTTTTAACAATACCTTCCACGTTTTTTTCACCCTGTGAAAGCATTTCAATTATTTCTAAGCGAAAAGGATTGGCTAAAGCTTTGAGTAATTTTGCAAGCCCATGGTACATTGTATCTTTAAATTCTCTGCCTTGCATTGTTCAGTTTGTTTTTGCTTCTACAAAAATACAACTTTAATTCAAGTATTCAATAGATATGTTGAATAAGAGTAAATGATACATTATTGATTGCATTAAACATGTGGCAGATATTTACGGGTAGCAGATGAAAGAAAAGCACGTTGCGTCCTATCATCTGTGAAAGGGGATATTTTTCTAACTTTGCATGCAAAATTTGAATATTGGGAAGAATTGTAGCCATCGATTATGGATCAAAGCGAACCGGAATAGCGGTTACCGATCCAGGGCAGATCATCGCATCACCCATGGAGACCGTACCCACCCATGGATTGATGCTATACCTGGAATCATATTTTAAAACCGAGCCTGTTGAGACCCTGGTAGTAGGTCACCCGAGGCAAATGGATTCAACAGATTCAGAGTCCATGAAGCAGATTCGCTTCTTTGTGGCTGCCTTTAAGAAGAGGTTTGCCGGAATTTCGGTGGAGTGGATGGATGAACGATTTACATCTAAACTGGCCATGGATGCTATGATTACAGGGGGGATGAAGAAATCGGACCGGAGGATAAAAGGGAATGTAGATAAGATAAGCGCAGCCATTATTCTTCAATCTTTCCTTGAGAAGAAAAACAATCTACAGGAATAGGCGTTATTAGAATCAGAAGTTTTTTAAAGTTATGGTATTACCAGTATATGTATATGGAATGTCGGTATTGCGAAAGATCGCGCCGGATATTCCAGAGGATTATGAAGGTTTGGATCAGTTGTTGGCGGATTTGTTTGAGACTATGCGTGCCAGTGACGGCATAGGACTTGCAGCCCCCCAGATAGGGAAATCAATTCGGATATTCGTTGTGGATACCAGTCCCATCAGTGAGGATAAGGGTGAGCCTGAATTGAGAGATTTCAAACGAATTTTTATCAATCCTTATATCCTGGAGGAGTGGGGAGACGCGTGGTCCTTTGAAGAAGGATGCCTAAGCCTGCCAAACATTCGGGAAGAAGTCATGCGGCCCACCCATGTGCGCATCGAGTATTATGATGAGAACTGGAATTTGAAGGAGGAGGAGTTTGACGGGATTCGTGCCAGGGTCATCCAGCATGAATACGATCACCTGGATGGTAAACTTTTTGTGGACCGGATCAACCCCATCCGCAGGAAATTGCTGTCAGCCCGATTAAATGCTATCAGCCGGGGCCGTATTGATAATGACTACAAGATTATCTTCCCAAAAAAGTAAAGTGATCTGCGGGCTATTTCAGGCTGAGACAAAAAAAAGAGACTGTTCCCTGGGGGACAACCTCTTTCAATTATTTTCAATCTGAAAGAAAGGTTCGAACAAACTACACGATCGGACTAAAATACTCTTCTGATTTCAGGATCATGTCGATATACTGAGCACGCTTGTATACAAACGGATCGTTAATTGCATTGCTACTCAACTTACCTCTGAAGGATTCAATGGACTCATACTCTTTTCGGTCCATCCAGTCTTCCAGCTCCTTCAGCATCTCTGTTGCGTGTCCCACTCCATTGTGATAGAATGTGCTCACAGCCTCCACTGCTGAAGCTCCTGCCAGAATCATCTTAACCATATCGATGCCTTCATAGATCCCGTTATTGGCTACCACATTTGCATTGATGTTGCCATGTGTCAGACCGATATATCGAATGGAAAGACGGTGGTCACTATGCGTGCTGAGGTTCCATGGAGAAACATGTTTCTCGGCTTCAACATCAATATCTGGCTCGAACAACCTGTTGAACAGTATAAATGCATCGGCACCTGCAGCATCAAGGTCTTTAATGGTCTTAAGTACATTGGTGTAAAACGGACTTAGCTTTACACTTACAGGGATCTTTACTACAGCTTTAACGGCCTTCAGAAACTCGATCTGCTGAAGGATGATATCATGACCCGATTTATCGAAATCACGTGGGATGGAAAAGAAATTGAGTTCAAGACCTGCAGCTCCGGCTTCTTCAAGAAGCAGGGCATATTCTACCCATGACTCTTTATAAACTGCATTCAGACTGGCAAAAACAGGAATGGATAGGGTTTCAATAACTTGCTTCAGGTTATAAATATGCTCTTTCGGTCCACCATGCTCAATCTTAGGAAAAAGGTTGATCATTTCAGCATTCCGGTTATCGTATGCTTCCAGTTGACTGCTCATTTCGTGGTCTTCCAACTGAATCTGCTCCTCGAAAAGAGAACGGTATACCACAGCTGCCACACCGGCTTCTTCTGCCTGCTTCAGTTTATCAATATTATTTACAAGGTTAGAAGCACCCAGAATTAGTGGATTTTTGAGGGTGACCCCCATGTGTTTTGTTGTCAGTGTTGCCATATAAATTTGATTAAGGGTTTTTATATCTACTGTTATATAAAACTACCAATACCCCTTAAAGGTTCAAAAAAAACTGGAAAGATTGGCAGATATTTATCAGATCGGTATATAGATACGATAAAAGGCAGGAGCAAATGCTATGTTCGATCTGAGGAGAATTCCAATTTTAAGGGTGCTCTTCCCCTTTGCCGGAGGATCCCTGGCAGGCTATATAACAGAGTACTCCATCTCAATCCATGAGGTTCTTTTTGCTGCAGGATTTTGTTGGGTATTGTTGGTGATGGTTTTTTGGCGGACAGATAAGACAACTTTAAAGGTTCAGGGAATCATCTCATTTCTGGCACTTTTGCTCTTTTTTACCATTGGCCTGGCAACCGGCATGAAGACCAGACCGGCGGATCCCGGATTACCCCTGGAGGGGAAAGTGATCATTCAGGGTGAAATAATCCGCGGACCCGGGAAGGGTGGTAGCAGCTGGTCCTATGATATGGCACTGGATATGATTTGCTCCGGTGATTCGATTTTCAGTACCCATTCTCTATTGAAAGTTTACATAAGGCTTCCTCTTGATTCGGGAGGGTTAGCCGAATCGCTGATGCCCACAGCCGGTCAAACCTGGCAACTATATGGGCAACTGGTCCCGGTGCGGAATAGTGGCAATCCCGGGAGCCCTGATTATAAGGCGATTCTGAGCAGGAAGAACTGCTGGTACCGTTTCTATTGTGATCCCCTATCCGGAGTAAAGGATTCAAGGATGAAGGGCAATCACCAGGTGATGGCAGGCAAAAGGATGAGTCCGGCAAGGATCAGGAATGCGGTATCATCTCACTGGAAGGGAGGGGTGGAGGAAGTTTCATTGTTGAAAGCTGTGTGCCTGGGGGATCGCTCTGAGCTAACCGATGATCTGACTCAGGCTTATTCTGCTGCGGGAGGCATGCATCTACTGGCTGTTTCAGGATTACACGTGGGATTAATCTGGTGGGTATTGCAACATGCATTAGCCTGGATGGTGAGAGTTTTTGGAAAGGAATTATTCCGGGCAATAACCATTATTGGGTTACTCTGGTTTTTTGCATTTGTAACAGGATTCTCGACATCGGTTTGCAGATCTGTGACCATGTTCACCTTACTTACAACCGGAAGGATGATAGACCAGCGTCTTCATCCGGTCAATGCCATTCTGGTCTCAGCATTCCTGCTTATTCTGATCTATCCCCCAAGGCTACTTGATGTGGGGTTTCAACTCTCATATTCAGCGATCCTGGGCATTGTGGTTGTCTTTCCAAAACTCAGGAGCCTGGTAACGCTGAAGAACCGGTTTTTACGGTGGATATGGGACGCCATAATGGTTAGCCTCGCGGCACAGCTCTCCACAGTTCCGCTGGTGATCTATTATTTCCACCAGGTTCCTGTCTATTCCCTGTTCACCAGTCTGGTTGCTATTCCCATACTCAGTGGATTAATCGTAATTTTTGTAACCTCTGTTCCGCTTCTCTACATCAGGATTCTCTCTGAACCCCTGAATTTCTTATTGAATGGGATGGCTCAGCTAATGAACCGATTTATGGAAGAGGTAGCTTCCCTGCCCGGTGCAGTAATTGGTGACCTTTACATGGAAAGGTTCAACCTGGTTCTGCTTATGGGGATACTTCTTCTGGCAATGGTCGCCCTGAATATCAGGTCCAGGTTGCCACGCTACCTGCTTGCAGGGATCATATCCATGAGCCTCATATGGAATGCCTGGTTCAGATACCGCATCCTCCATTCATCGGAAATGATGATCACTCATTTTTACAGATCAAGCCTGGTCTCATTCAGAGAAGGGTTTCAGGTAGATCATTACTGCTGGTATGGGGATAGTGTATCCCTTCATTATATGGATAAATACAGGCTATCTGTATGGAGCAAAAGGATGTATGAGAATCAGCTCTTTGAAATGAAAAAGATGATCCCGGTCAACGGAAAAATATCTTTGTGCATACCGGTGGTACCTGGAATTTGGACCCTTGGGAACGATCATACCAGGGGCCTGGTGATTACCGGAGATTTAAGAGAGCCATGGGATTTTTTCTCCGGTTACAGGAGCGACTTTGTCCTGTTTTCGGGTAATCCGCCTACCCGGAATCTTCCGGAAGAGCTCTTCGAGCTACATTGTACCCTGGTTATTGATGGTTCAAACAGCAGTTGGTTTTTACCCGGATTTACTCGGTGGAGCAGCGGGCGAAAGCTGACTGGCCGGCTACATCATACCTTATTGGATGGAGCCTTTCTGAAAAGATGGTAAAAAAAAGAGTTTACGTTCGTACAATTGGACAATTATCTGTTATTTTGCCGTGTTGTATTCTATTAGATTATGCGTATAGTAATTGCTGGTGCCGGAGAAGTCGGAACACATCTTGCAAAGATGTTGAGTAGTGAAGAACATGACCTTGTTGTGATCGATAATGATGCGGACCGCCTGAAGGCCGTTTCAAGTGCATTGGATGTACTTACCATAGAAGGGAATGCTAACTCCATAGCCCACCTGAAAGAGGCTAAGATCAACAAGGCCGATCTGTTTATCGGAGTCACCTATTCCGAGGACGTCAATGTGAACTCAGCCATTCTCAGTAAGAGATTCGGGGCAAAAAAGACCATCGCAAGGATTGATAACCAGGAATACCTGATACCAGCCAATAAGGAGATTTTTGAAAACCTGGGGGTGGATTACATGATCTATCCTGAGAAAATTGCAGCACGGGAGATCGTGGGTTTGCTGGCTGAAACAGGGAGTACCGAGGTGGTAGAGTTT
>PVMS01031097.1_pt1 | contig 23254 bp, 22 predicted proteins | sample 1853461 | NCBI WGS metagenome assembly PVMS01 (sample SAMN08582032, study PRJNA380276) | Marine sediment metagenome, whole genome shotgun sequencing project. | isolation source: ocean sediment barecode stripped | collected 2017 | reverse complement strand
ATCGTCATTAATACTCATCTTCACTTTGATCATGCCGGTGGCAACACATGGAAACACAATGATGAAATAAAACCAACATTTCCTAATGCTCAATATATTATACAAAGAGAAGAATGGAATGCAGCAAATAATCTAAATGAACTCACTCACGCGAATTATTTAAAGGATAATATTGAACCACTTCAAGATCAAATAAAACTCATTGATGGTGATGAAGAAGTAATCCCCGGTGTTACTGCTATTTGTACGGGTGGTCATACTAAGGGACATCAAATTATCAAGATTGTTTCAGAAGATACTGTCGGGATCTATCTCGGTGATCTTATTCCAACAACGCTCCATTTACCTTTACCATACATCATGAGTTACGATCTCAATCCAATTGTTACTCTTAATAGAAAGAAAGAAGTATTGGCACAAGCTGCTCAAGAAAATTGGACTCTCTTTTTTGAACATGATACTATAATTCAATCTGGAACCGTTGTCTACCAGGGGAAACAGTACCATCTTCTATAAGAATTCTTCATAAATATCTTTTATATTTATAACATTCCGATTATACAAAAAAAACGAGAAATTAAATCAGACTTTTTTTAGAAAAAGTTGATAGTCTACATAAATCTAAAATGGACCTCTACGAAGTTAATATGAACATATAGACTATAGATTCTATGGTTCCAAACAAGTCTCGTTATATACAGGTATTCCATATTATTTGATCAATCTTTAACAAGGACGGAGTAAAAAAGTTCATAGGTAATTCCGTAAAGACGAAAAAATCTATTGAACAAAAAATTAATACGATAACTCTAAATTATACCTTAAATAATTTTAATCCATGTTTGATGATAAATCTTTAGCCGTTTTTAAGAGATTAGTTGAATCCTTTGGCCCTTCTGGATTCGAATATGAAGTTGCTCAAATAATAAAAGAATATATGAAACCCTATGCTGACGATATCATCTCAGACAAGCTCGGAACTATAGCCTATGTGGCGAAAGGAACTGCTCAGCGACCCCGTGTGTTGCTAGCTGGTCATATTGATGAAATTGGATTTGTTATCTCGGGAATAGATGAGAAGACTGGTTTTCTCACCTTTAATCCTCTCGGAGGTTGGTGGGATCAAGTATTATTAGGACAACGTGTCATCATCCGTACTAGTAAGAATAGTATACTTGGCGTTATATCTGCCAAACCACCGCATCTTATATCTGCAGAGGAGAGAAAAAAAACTGTAGAGATGAAGAACATGTACATTGATATTGGTGTTTCCTCCAAGACGGAAGCAGAGGAGACAGGTGTAGAAATAGGCAGTCCCGCTGTTCCATGGAGTCCTTTAACTTTTACAAATAAGAAGAATGTTGTCATGGGGAAGGCTTTTGATGATCGTATAGGCGCTTTCGTGATGATGGAAACTATCCGCCAAATTAAAGAAGCAGAAATCCCTCATCCAAATATTATTTATGGTGCTGCAACTGTCCAAGAAGAGGTTGGGCTTAGGGGGGCAAAGACCATAGCTCACGTTGTTGATCCCGATGTAGCCTTAATACTCGAAGTCGATATTGCAGGAGATGTCCCTGGGATAAAACAGACTGAGGCTCCAACGAAAATGGGTAAGGGTCCCACATTACTTACATATGATCGGAGTATGATTCCGAACCAATTTCTAAAAAATTTTGTAATCAAAAAAGCAAAAGAAGCTCATATTCCTCTTCAACTAAGCCAGGTCTATAGTGGAGGTACCGATGCAGGTCGTATCCATATAAATCGCGCTGGATGCCCCTCAATCGTGATAGGCGTCCCCACACGTCACATTCATAGTCACGTTGGTTTATTCAACTTGAGGGATGCAGAAGAGGCAGTCCGTCTTGTCATTGAACTCATAAAGTCGATTGATGAGAAAAAAGCTAACAGTTTCACTGCAATCTGAACTTGATCAAAACTGAGACTGAAAAATAGTTCAAAAATGAGTGCAAATGTAAAGTTTTTCTAATTATCATCCCAAATGTTAGAACCTCCAGCTCCCGGAGGATTAATATTTCCATATCATACAATTTTCAATCTAAATATCGTACGATAAAAAATTAAACTGTAAATTAGTGAAATCAAGATGTCAATATTTTTAATCAGTAAAATCCGCTTAAATAAAAAATGTTTATAAAACACTTTATCTCTAAAAGGAAAGTTATGCCGAGAAGAGGATATAGAAGTCTAACGATTCCGGAAGGACTATATAGCGAACTTAAGAAATACTTCGATAAGTCCAATGATACCTACGTAACCATGTCAGAAGTCGTAAGGGAAGCGTTGAGAGAATACCTTAAAAATCATTCTTAATCTTTACATCACTTACAATTTCTTAATGAATCATTTTCGTTAGAAAAAAAGTAAAAATGATGCTTCATATTAGCGGACGCTTTTCTTCCAGTCAATGTTAAGAACGCTAATGTTGCATAAAAGATTCGATCTCGCTTCTCCACAATGAACCTATATCTTACAACTAGGATGTTGATTAATTTATTAGATTAAATTATCTTTAATCTATGTGAATTCGGATTATTGATGAATTATTTGGGAGGTGAATATAATTCCTTATTTTACGCATCGAAAGTTAGTAAACTGGATAAATGATGCTGGGCAGAGTTTAGATTTCGAGGTGAAAAGTGAGCGAAGACGCATAACTCATGGTAAAATTTTCCAGATGGATTCTATGTGGTTTAAGAACCAGAGACTCTTTGCTTTTCTTGAAGCAGAGAAAAGATGGGAAATCAATCACATCATCGGTCACTTAACGTGTTGTGCAGACTATGCTACTCAAGAGAAGATTCGCCCATTCTTCATCCTTGTCTTCCTCGAGAATGAGACTAATCATTGTAAACGGCTAGATGATACTTGGAATTGGCTTACGAGGATGGTGCCCTTAACTCTTAAGGTCAGATGCCTTCCAATTTACACGAAAAGAGGCGAAAAAAAGGATCTCTTATACGCATCGACAATTACTAAAGAGCTTTTTTACGAAAAATTCAAAGAGTTAATAAAATAAAATTTAGATAATATCCCATAATGTTTCTTCTTTCCCCGTCTCTAATAATGATATAATCTTTACACAATGAATCGTTACAAAAGCTTCATTTTTTCAGGAAATTACTTGACCGAAACCCTGATCTATAGAAAAGGAATGAATTAGTCTAGTTAATAATTTGAAAGATCTCGCTAATGTCTCTAAGTTCATAATCTGTTGTACCACTCTCCTTTCTGATTTGTCCATATTTTGCGAGAGCAGTTTGTAAACCAAATTTCTGCGCAGGATGTAAATCACGGATTATTGAGTCCCCAACCATCAATATCTCATCATTTTGAAGGTTCGGAATCTTCTTTTGAAGTTTATCTATTGCCATTTGAAGTGGGAAACCATCTCGCTTTGTCTTTCCTGTATCTTCAAACCCAATGACAAAATCGAAGTAACTCTCGATATCCATGGCTAAGAGTCGTTGGTATGCTTTTGTCTTCGGAGCATCTGTGACGATGACAAGTGTGATTCCCATCTTTTTCAGCTTATTAAGCGTCGTTTTCACATTTTTGTAAGGTTTTAAGTACTTGTTCTTTGCTTTTAAGTAAGCGTTTATGGCTGCTGCCAATATCTTATGATCGAATTGTCCCTCTTTCTCTAAAAATTTTGTGAATATTCTGTCGGATTCTATCCCAACTCTAAAGTATGTGCTCATAAGTCTCCTGTATGCTGTCTTATGATCCATCTTGAATCCAGCCTTTATCATGGCTTTTGCAGTAGCTTGACACGATTCTCTTTTCATTCTTATGAAATCGATCAATGTGTTATCTAAATCAAAAAGAATCGTCTTTATCCTCGTCATATTCTTCATTCACCAGAAATAATAGGTTTTTTTTATTCTTTTGCTTTCTAGGACATTTAATTTTTAACATTATTTTACCTATTTCAGAATTCATCTTAAAAAAAAGAACTTAATAATATTGTATCTTTAGAGATAGTGTGACTAATTATGTCTTCTCTTTGTGTATATGTTAGTTATATGGTTGAATTATATCATTTATATTCTTTGATTAGCTTTCATTAGAACAGTTTTGGCGTTCTCAAAACTCAGTTGTTTTAATGAGTCTTCATAACAGAGCCATTTATATTCACTATGCTCAAAAGAGAGTGTTACTTTTTTTTCATTAGATTTAGCAAGAAAGTAGACTACTTCTTTATGGATGGTTTTTCCTTGTCGTTTATAGATATAGTGTACTTTTTCTCTAAAGTTATCGATTAATAATATTTTAGAGATTCCCGTCTCTTCTTGTACTTCTCTAATTCCTGCATCCTGTTCTTTTTCTCCCACTTCTATATTTCCTTTTGGGAAACCCCAATGACCTAACCCATAACGAAGTAGAAGATACTTAATTATCCCTTGATCTATTTGAAAAAGTACACAACCCGCCGATTTTTCATTGAACAAAAATTCTGTTTACCTCTATTAAAATATTTAACATAACCATCACAAAAACTTTCACCCTGTAAATCTATTTATCTCAATTACTATTTTGAAACCGAGGATAAATTCTGTTCTTAAACCGTTATACTCTTAGTTACGTAGGTTATCCCTAGCGTTAATACCTAAACACTGGATAAAACTCTTGATTTATCCTAACTGTAGATGGTACGTTAGGTTTCAGTTCACTTCTAAGGCTAATATTTTTCTTAATTTTAAACCTAAATTTTTCTTTCATTATCCGATTTCAACTTATTAAACACTGATTACTTGTTTAACCTCAATGACTTTGCTCTTGATCGCTCTCTCAACACCATTTTTCAGTGTCATCTTGCTCATTGGACAACTTCCGCATGCACCTGTAAGTCTCACTTTTACAATTCCATTTGAAGATACGTCAATGAGTTCAACGTCTCCACCGTCTGCCTGAAGATATGGTCTTATATCCTCTAATGCTTTTTCTACTCTTTCCCTCATTTTATCACCTCTCTTTAATTTTTTTTCTTGTATTTTTTTTGATTTCTCTGTTCACAATAAATTATGTTGAGATCCAGTCTTCTTGCAGGATCTCTCCTTTTATGCTAACGACTATTGATTTGATTGGGACTTTTCTCTTGGACTTTTGAAGTGCTGCTCTAGCTATACTCACTAGCCCCCTACAACATGGAACCTGCATGATCATTACAGTAAGAGTGTTTATCTTTGCATCTTCAAACAAAGACTTGATCTTTTCTACATAAATTTCTTGATCTTCATCAAGTTTCGGACAAGCGATTGCTATGGATTTTCCCTTCAGGTAATCCTGGTGAAATCCTCCAAGAGCGTAAGATACGCAGTCTGCTACAAGTAATACATCTGCTCCTTGATAATAAGAAGCCCTTGGAGAGATAAGATGCATCTGAATTGGCCACTGTCGTAATTGTGATTTAATGTTTCCTACTGATTCTTCTTTTTCATCTTGATCCCTAAGATCAACCATTTTTGAACCTGGACAACCTTCAATAACTTTCATTTTTTCACCTCCTGATAAATTTTTTTTCTAATTTTTTAACTAATTCTTCATATTTCTTGGGTGTATTTCCAAATTGATGATCTATCTCATCAAATTTAGAAAATATATTCCCTATCTGAGTGATGGAAAGATTTCTGTCTATCCATGGATAGAGTATTTCATCTTCTTTCTTTATGTGCTCTGTTAGAATTTCTCGATAACTATTCATATGCTCAATAATCGTATCTCTCTCTCCTTCTTTTAGTGCTTCAAGTATAACTCTGACATGCATACGCGCTTTCTCGTGATCTTCACGTATAACTTTTAGAATAGTCAAGTTTTCATCAAAATAATTAAACAATATTTTCTCTTCTTTAGCATGATGATACTTGTCAGCATAGGACTGGATAAAATCAATACCATCTAGAATTAACTGTTTATTTTCCTCAGAATTGAAATCTAGAGTGTTAATAATGAGGGGTATTAGAGCTACCAACCTTTTTATCAACACGTGCTCTTCTACAAGTTTCTTAATAGGCGGAGAATACGTTATTTTTTGGGAAGATTGTGCTTTCCTTTTAACTGGAGATATCTTGATCTCTTTACCTGGATAAATGACCTTGGCAATCTCTACCATTAAGCTCTGTTCTTCTTCTGGGGATAAATTATGTATTTCAACAATATCTTTCAAAAGGCATGTGCCGATACTGCAAGGAGCGCATCCAATATTGTATTCATCAAGGATCTGTTCTATTTTTGGATGTTGTCTGATAATCTCTTTAATACTCTTATTCAGGAACTCTTCCACTGCAACTTCATCTGCTTGAAGATTTAATCTCTCGTCTCCTACATCCTTTTTTACAGATTCACTCATCTTCAAATCTCCTTTTATTCATCATTTTTTTTCTTTTTCATCTCATTATTTTGACTTTTTTTTACACTCTTTACAATATTTTTTAACATGTTTTTCGACTAGATTTAGCAATGGTTCGATTGTATCCATATTTAAAGAGTAGATCCTTCTTTTACCCTCTTTTCGTACCTTGACGAAAACGCAGTCAAGTAATGATAAGAGTGCGTGTGAAACTTTGCTTCTTTCCTCGTTGATCTGGTTAGCCAGCTCAGTCACACTGTAGGGTTTCTCCTTGAGTTTGAGTATTATGTCTAATTTTAACTCGGTGCCTAACGTCTCAAAGAATAAATATTCAATAGATTTCATGTGAAATACAATTCACGCATAAAGATATTTAAACCTTATGTTTTTCTGATTATCCTAAGCTATATCATGAATGTCTTCACTCTTTTAAGATAAGACATAAGAGCGGGAAAGTGTGAAGAGGCATTATTTGTTTAGAGCAATTTTAACGTTCAAGGCTTCTGATGATTAAGAACATATCCTTCGACAGAAAAAAAGTGTATATCTACATTTGAATAATATGTGTTAGATCCTTTTCCCAAATTAAAAAATTTTCAAGAGAATACTGCCTTTGTTTTATATTATCAAAATGACAATTTTTTTGCCGGTTACACCTAAATTATGGATTGATATTGTAAACTTGAGTTATTTATAACTCCAACTATTGTTATTATACCTCCTATTGCGATTAAGATTAGATTTACGTTTCCGAGGATATCGCCAAAACCGCTAATCTTCCTATTTGTTGAAGTAGTGCCTCTCCTGTTAAATCTGGAAATCGTTAACGCATTCACAAAAGAAGGATATCAATAGAAACATCATTTGGACGTAGATTTCTAATTATTAATACGACTCAACCTGTCTTCAGAATGATCAAACCTAGTATTACGGCCATTTTATGCATATCCTTCATCTACGTATTTATTCAGATCTAAGTGCTTCAACTGGTTTGAGTCTTGAAGCCCGCCATGCTGGGTAAAGAGCAAATATTACAGTTATTATTAGACCGAAAGCGAAAGCACCGAGAATAACTGTTGAGGTCACAACTGGTGATATTGGCATTCCCCCAGTCATCATTTGTCCTCCACCGAATCCTCCCTGTCCACCGCTAAATCCAGCTAATACTTTTGATGCTCCTATTGCAAGAACCCAACCTAAAACAATACCGATAGCTGTACCTATTAAACCGACTATCACTGATTCACTTAGGAATATTGATAGAACGGTTCTGTTCTTCATGCCTAATGCTTTTAGTATACCAATCTCCCTTGTGCGTTCCATTAATGAGACTATCATTATGTTCATTATTCCTATACCCGCAACTAGAAGAGAGATACCGGCGATTCCAGCTAGGAAAAGTTCTATTGTTGAGAAAGTTGTTGTGATTATGTTAAGTATCGCTGTCGGAGAAATCACTTGGACCTTATCATTGAAGATGTTTTTAATGGCTTCTGAAACGTTTTCGATTGTTTCTTCATCGCTATTTGTTAATTGTACAATTATTGTATTCGTTTCATTTGTGTTGAAGAAACTTTGTGCTTTTGAGATAGGGATGTAAACTCCGGTGTCTGAAGGTCCTGACATGCCGAATCCTCCTATCTCTGAAAGAACTGCTACAATAGTGCCTGTGTAGGTCTCATTTTTAATTGTAAAACCGCTTCTTGTGGTCCAAATGAGTTCAATTTGATCATTTACATTTCTGATAATTGATCCATTCCCTCCTGGGTTACTTATCATTGCCCCGATAATTACCATTTCATCGTCTGGGTTTTGTGGTATTGTTCCTTCTTCAGCTATAAAAGCGGTATTATAAACGCTTGCATATTTGCTAAAGTCCACACCCCTCACGATAACTTGGAAAGTATCTTCTCCAATTTTAAGAATACATGTTTTTTGAATTACCGCCATTGATATCTGAACATCTTCAAGTTCATCATCTATTCTTTGTGTGTCATTAACAAATAGTGGTATATCGGACCCACTTTGCCCCATTCCGAAGCCTTGTGTAGTAACGGTTAAGGTGTTGGTTGCAAACCCTGTCTCAATTTGTTCAGTTATTACGTTTTGGAAACCTTGACCAAGTGAGAGTAAGGCAACAATAGCTGCAATACCAATAACTATGCCTAATGTTGTTAAGCCAGTTCTAAATTTCCTCAATCGTATTGCATCAAAGGCATATGAACCAATATCACGCATATTCATGTCAATTCACCGTCTCACTTACTATTAACCCATCAAGCATTTGCACAGTTCTTTTCGTTTGTTTTGCAATATTCTGATCATGAGTAACTATAATTATAGTTACACCTTTCTCTTCATTCAACTTTTTAATCAGCTCAATTATCTCGTATGCAGTTTTAGAGTCTATGTTCCCCGTAGGCTCATCCATTAGGAGAAATTTTGGGTGATTAGCTAATGCTCTTGCAATAGCCACTCTTTGTCGTTCACCACCGCTTAGTTCAGCTGGTTTATGGTTAATTCTATCCTTTAACCCAACTGTTTCAAGAAGTTCTTCAGCACGTTTTTTTCTTTCACTTCTATTTACGTTGGATACAGACATTGGTAATTCAACGTTTTTACATGCAGTAAGACGTGGAATCATGTTGAAGAATTGAAAAACAAATCCAATTCTTCGCCTCAAATCTGCTAACCCATTATCACTTAAATTTGAGACATCAACACCTTCAATGAAAATTTTACCCTCCGTTGGTTTATCTAACACTCCGATCATATTGAGAAGAGTTGATTTACCGCTTCCAGAAGGTCCTAGAATGGTAATGAAATCTCCTTGTTCAACTATTAAGTTTACTCCCCGCAACGCATGAACAGGGATATTTCCCAGCATGTACGTCTTTTTCAAGTTTATTGTTTCAACTATTGACATTTTAAGACTACCCTTTCCAAACTTTTTTTATTTTTTCACAGCTCTTTCAAACAGTGGTACACCAAGTATCATCGTTACACAACCTAGAATAATTAGAATGGTTACCTGTAAGATGATGGCTTCGATTCCTACACCCAAAATCATTACTTTTCGCAAAGCATCAACTGCGTAGGTTAGCGGTAATACTTTTGAGACCGTTTGCAAGATTGACGGCATCTGCTCAATAGGGAAAAGAACACCACTGAGAAACATCATAGGAAACTGAAGGAGCCCAAGTACTAATTGTGCAGACTCTTGCTCTTTAGCGATAGCAGTTGCAACTATTCCTAGACCAAGGAAACTAATGGTTCCAAGAAGTAAGATCAAAAAAATTAAGAATGGATTTCCACGAATAGTGATTCCGAATATTAAAACTGCTATGGTTATGGTTATCCCTCCTTGTAATAAGTTTCTGATAGTATGGGCGACTGTTTTTCCTAAGATTATAGATGTGCGTGATATAGGACTCATAAGAACACCATCCAATGTCCCAGATTCTCGCTCACGAGCAAGAGCCGCACCAAGAGCGGTCAACCCCGACATCATAACATTCATGGCTATGAAGCCAGGAGCGACAAAATCAAAGGAGGAACCTTCCCCAGTTACAATGCTCTCCACATTAATCGAGATTGGATTTACAACAAACTCTGAATTAAAATAAGGCATTCCGGTCTCAATCAATTGTTGAGAGAGTTGATCAGATGCGACGTTTATCATTCCATTGAAAAATTGTATTAAAGATTGTGCAATTGCGGGATTACTCGGATCAGTCACAATGATCATTTTAGCCTGGGTCTGATCTTGAATAGAACTGGAAAAGTTATGTGGAATAATTACCGCCGCTTTAATCTCCGCTGAAAATATTTTTTCTTCCGCTTGAGTTCTCGTCGTGACCTCTATTACTTGAATGGAGTCCGAACTCGATGAAATATCCCTCACTATCTCCGCTATTTGCTCTCCATACATCCCATCGTCATCAATAATCATTCCGACAGGAACATTATTGAGTGCACTTGTTGAATCTTGAAAGATAAAGCCGAACATACCCATCATTAGTATAGGCATGATTAAGCTGAAAATGAGTGTAACCCTGTTTCGTCTAAATTCTGTCAGATCTTTCCATGCAATGACAAGGGAATGTCTAAAAATCTGAATAGGGCTCTTCATCTAAAACGCCTCCTAACCGATCCGAATCGACGGGGCATGACAAATCTTTTCTTCTTCGGTGCATCTCTCATCTTATTACCTGTGAGTTTAATGAATACGTCCTCTAACGTAGCTTCAGGTCCCACCTCAGTTTTAAGATTCTCTGGAGTATCTAGAGCTATAATTTTTCCATTATCAATAATACTAATCCTGTGGCTTAGTTGATCAGCCACTTCCATTTGATGTGTTGTCAGAATGATTGTGCACCCATCACGATTGAGCTTAGCGATTATTTCTCTTATGTTGCGGGCAGTTGCAGGATCGAGGCCAACTGTTGGTTCGTCGAGGAAAAGGATTTTTGGGTTATGAATTAATGCCCTCGCAAAATTCAGTCTCTGTCGCATTCCAGATGAGAAGCTACCGACTTTACTATTCCTCCAGTCCCAAAGGTCAATGACCTTTACTAACTCTTCACTGCGTTTATTCAATTCATAATCTGGTATATCGTAGAGTTTTCCGAAGAACTTGAGGTTCTCTAATACAGTTAACTGGTCATACATGATGAGTTTCTCAGTAACTACACCTATCTTCTTTCTGACTTCATCTGCTTCTCTAACTACATCATAACCCCCAACGGTCGCTTTTCCTTCAGTTGGTTGCATCAATGTACAGAGCATATTAATCGTTGTCGTTTTACCTGCACCATTTGGTCCAAGAAAACCAAAAATTTCTCCCTCCTTGACATTAAAGGAAACGTGATCAACTGCAGTGAAGTCTTTGAACGTTTTAGTTAATTCTTCTGCTTGAACCGCATTTACACCGCTCACGCTTTTACGTTGATTTACCAGTTTTTCTCCGGTCTCTTCAGTTATATTTTTTGTTAACCTTTGTTTTTCAACATCTTTTATTTGTTTCTCTGAGAGATAGTATTTCCCATTCATCTCCAAGAAGAGACCTGATTGTCCCAAACGTCCATTCATGAGACGTGTGAAGCGGGATGGGAGGCCCAATTCCTTAAGTGTCATTGCACTTTCAGGACTGACCGCGCCTTTTTCACGAAATACCTCTTTTATTTTCTGCAACCTTTCTCTGATCATACCTCGCCTTCTAAACATAATGTTCTACAACCATGGTGACGTTTTAGATACACTTCATCAATATATTGCTACCAAACATATTTATATTGGATATATAAATATTTCCTTAACATACTTTCACTGGGTGATAATGATGGAAAAAGTAGCTGAAGCATGGGGCGTAGAAATGCGAAGAGGACACACTAAACTTATAGTTCTCACCCTTCTCCGAACAGCCTCATTAACAGGATACGATATCATGAAAAAGATTAGGGAGAAAACTCTTGGTTTTTGGAGATTAACTCCCGGAGGAGTTTATCCTATTCTTCAGGGACTCGAAAAAAGGGGCTACATTAAAGGCACAAGGAAACCGGAAGATAGTCGCCGACGAAAGACCTACGAAATCACTGACGAAGGAAAGAAGCTGCTCGAGACCGCCTTACAAAAACAACAACAAATAGCAAAAACAATGCGCGATTTAATAAGTGATTACGCTCGAGACATATTAAATATTGAGCTCCCTGATAATATTCCACCTTTCACATCAAACATGTTCTCTATTGTAAACTATTTGAAAGGAAAACCCATCGAAGACCAAGTAAGGATTCTAACAAAAATTCGGGAACGTATGCTCAAATTAATCAAGCGAATAGATGAAAGAATATTGCAGATGGACGTAGAAAATGCTAAAAAATAAATCAACCCCATTTTTTTACTTGTTCAACATTTTTAAGGAAAGATTAAAAGATTTGAGTAAACGCGAAACAAATTCATAAAACAATATCATATATAAACAAAACACTTGATTAACCTATTTCTTCTGAAAGAATCCCCCTTCTTTCACTCATTACGTTTTTATAATGTAATCTGTTGAATGTTAGCTTTTTTACAATCAACTTAGTAACATGTTAATGTTGTTAAGACCCTTTAAGAACGTAATATGTGTTGCATAGAGGACTAAATCGCGTTACATTAAGGGACTGACTTATAAAAAATATACCTACTGATGATGGATACTTAATTTTGATTTAATTACAATGTTCTCGTGAAGCACTTAGGTTTTAACTTTCTAAAAATAATTTTTGGATCCAAAACAATAGATGTATTCAATTTATTTTCTTTGATAACAGATGAAGCATTATTTTTTCAAAATTTTATTAATTTTCGTCATTAAGTGGTAACCTGGGTGTTATATTAAAAAAAACTGGGATTGTTTCACTTCCTTTTTACTATCTTCACGCATCTCGATGGTTGACTGATCAGATGAAAAAATTTGCCCTAGAGATCATTACTATAGTTATCGATTAGGTATTATCACTGTGAATTATTAAGGATGATTTAGAATCCTTATTGGTTCCAAGCTTTTGGATGAGTCCTAGGTATGCTTAATCCTCCTCTGAGTAACAACCGTTGTAACTTGAATTCTAAAGAGTGTAAAATGATCAGAAACAATGCTTAAAATCGCCTTCGTCTCTGAGACCATTTATGGGTAATCCAAGTTGGAAAAACCCTGTTAGATAATCATTCGCTTATGGAGGGAAAGATAGTGTACCGTATCCTGTGGACCGTGAAGTCATGGACGATTCTGTTAGATTTCTGAAAGATGATGTTGAACATTCAAAGTTGGGAAACAAGGAGAAATTCACTGTTTTAAAAAAGCTATAGGACTTTAACAGGGCGTAGAGTGAGTTTGTATGTGACATCTAAGGCTATGAATGTTTGTTATGAAAAAAAATTTCTATTGATAAGCAGGCTGAATACTTATTTAACATTGAGTAAATCTAGCATTTTTCGGATATCTGTTGTCGGTATTTTACAGGCATAGTTCAAACAGATATATGCAGTGGCTTTTCCATTGATTCCTTTCATAAATTGAGTAAACGTGGCAAGATTAACTATTTCAGGTGTTTCTTCTTCGGTTGGACGAAGAATCACGACCTTGCTCGGTATAAATTCCTTCCAGATGTTTTTCAACATCTCTTCAGTATCCTTTGCACTTGAGTTTCCTGCAATAATCACCTCATAGGAAGGGCCTATCTTAAAAAATACACTGATCATAAGGAAGGTATGTGCTGATGGTGCTTGTTCAACATTTACTCCAAAGACACGTCCAATTTCTGTTGCTTTTTTTTCTAAATTAGAATTGGCGATTAATCGTCCTAAGCGGAGTAAGTTTAATGATGCAACTGAGTTCCCCGATGGAATAGCCCCATCGTAAATCTTTTTTCGGCGTCCAAGTAACTCTTCTCCATCATCAGCTGTAAAAAAGAATCCTCCATTATTCTTGTCCCAAAAGTGTTCTATTAAATCATCATTCAAGTTAAGAGCCATCTGAAGATACTTCACTTCAAAGGTTGTTTGATATACTTCTATCAATCCCCAAATAAGGAATGCATAATCATCTATAAAAGCGGGGATTGCGGCTTGGTTATCTCTGTATCGATGAAGCAATCGTCCGTTGGATGTGCGTAATTCTTTAAAGATGAACTCTACTGCTCTTTTGGCAGCTTTAACATATTTGGGTTCATTAAAGACTCTTGCTCCCTTAGCAAGTGCAGCAATCATGAGTCCATTCCAATCAGTTAAAATTTTATCATCTTTGAATGGATGGACTCGTTTCTTCCGGTAAGTAAACAGATTCTGTAGTGCAGTTGATAGAGTTGTTTTAAATTCATGTTCAGAACCGTATAGTTCAGGAATAGGTTTTTTCTTCACTGTTTTCAGATGTAAAATGTTTGCTCCAGTTCTCTTTTTAGTTTCTTGTTTAATGAAATTACCATTTTTTTTAATGTTGAAAACCTTTAAGATAAACTCTGCCTGTTCAATTTTGAGTGCATCTCGGATTTCATCTTCGGTCCAAATATAAAATTTTCCTTCTTCACCTTCGCTATCTGCATCCTCTGCAGAGAAAAAGCCACCTTCTGGTGCGGTCATGTCTCGTAATATATATGTAAAAATTTCTTGTACTGTCTTTCTATATTCTTCTTTTCCTGTTGCTTGATAAGCCTCTGTATAAGTCATAGCTAACATTGCTTGGTCATATAACATCTTTTCAAAGTGTGGTACGAGCCATTGAGAATCTGTAGAATAACGGTGAAAGCCGAATCCCACATGATCATAAATACCTCCATTTCGCATGGCTTGAAGTGTTTTTTCGATAATTTCCAGAGCTTTTTTATCATCTGTATGTTTCCAGTAACGCAGTATGAATAGGAGGTCCTGCGCTATTGGAAACTTTGGAGCGTCCCCAAACCCTCCATACTGTTGATCAAAACGTTTAGTAAGTTGTTTATAAGCTAGATTTATAGTATTTTCGTCTAGTTCTTTATCCGAAGGTATCTGCATTGTTTGTTGGATGGCTGTACTAATTTCATCAGCTGATCTTAAGATTTTATCTCGTTGTGTTTCCCAAATCTCCTTTATATGTGGGATCAACTCTAACATCCCGATCTGTCCAAGCTGGCTCACTTTTGGGATGTAAGTCGCTGTAAAGAACGGTTTCTTTTCAGGTGTCAAGATGATGTTAAGTGGCCATCCACCACTACCTGTCATCATTTGAGAAACTGCCATGTATAGGTTATCGATATCTGCTCGTTCTTCGCGATCTACTTTTATGGATACGAAAACTTCATTCATTAGTTTAGCAACTTCAATATCCTCAAAAGACTCTTTTTTCATTACATGACACCAATGACAAGATGAGTATCCAATAGACAGAAAAATTGGTTTTTTTTCCTTACATGCCTTGTCAAATGCTTCAGGTCCCCATGGATACCAATCCACTGGATTATCTGCATGTTGAAGAAGATACGGGCTCTTCTCATCCTTTAATCTGTTCAATTGGTTCTCACGTCTCTATTTCAGATTCAAATTTAATACTTCCACCATTTTCTTCGATCAGAAATATTATTAATGTCTGCAATTCAATAAATGTCTATCACAAATTGAAAGCTATAAATTTATTTTAAAATTAAAATACTTCCCTATAACTTTTGATAATTGTCTATGAGTTAGAAAAAAGTAACTCATTCAAAAAAGAGCAAAATAATTCAAATTACTATCTACTACTTTTTCTTTAGGAGAAAACAGGATTGAACTGGACTAGTTTAGTAGGCACTATTATAGTTCTAGGGATTATACTTTTCAGACTTTTCATGTTAAGGGATTTTCTTATTTATTACTTAAAAAAAATATTTGGAAAAGAATAATCGTCTCTTGAAACAAAAATATATTGGTTATAATGCTTTATTTTACGTTTCTTTTTTTTCGGGTCTTTTTCTCACTATTTGTAGTTTGTTAAAGTTCTCGATCTTTCAACTTTTATAAAATAAGATAAAGCCAAAGATGCTTCATTATGTAAAAAGAACCTTAATGTTTGAGTGTGTGCTTTCCAAGATGTGACAAAGCTTTCATAAGGGATATATTCTGTTAAAAAATTATTAACTTTCTTTTCTAAAATGTCAGAATTTTTTTCAGAAAGCTTCTTTACTTCTTCATATCATTTTATTTTCGACTAAACCATATCTCCTATTCAGAAACCGTTAAGATATCAATCTAAAATTAGCTTCTAAAAGTATATACCCTTAAGACTGGAAGCATCATCCAATAGAAGTAGAACTAGACTTATGTTCAAATTTATACGATAAAAAATTTATGTGTAATGTAAGTCAAGTTTACTTATTCTCTAATCAGGCTTATGTCTCCATCGTAGTTATTTATTATGACTTTCACTATTCTTTTACTATCACCATAGTTTTCAAGATTTTTAACAGCAAACTCCTCAGTTAATAACCCCGTATAGGAATTATAAGTTATTCTATTTATCCATCCTTTCTCAATGATCTGTGTATTGTTTGAGAATAAGTAGGTCACTGTCATACCGGGATTTTCTCCACTTTTAGTCTCAATAAAGACTAAGTGTAAGGTGATATCGCTGACTGGAACATGATAATCTAGAAGAAACTCTGAAATATTCGCCACCCAAGGTTGGCTTTGATGAGTTATACTCCATTCAACAATCTGTTCAGCTGTCTCTAATTCCAGTCGATTTTCAGGAAACGGTACCGTCTTATTGTAATTTTTCTCGATGTCTTCAATATTAAATCTCTTGGTTGGTGTAGATCTTATTTGGCTTAAAGCTATTTTACTAGCCGCTTCTAAAACTGCGAACGGATTATTATCAAAAGCATCTCCCAAGATCGCATATTGATTCACTAAATAAAGACCTATACTAACCCCGACAGAAAAAAATACACCTACTGTGATTAAGATAACTACTAAAATCTTGTTTCTAGGTTTCATGTTTATGCATCTTTCTTAAAACTAAGACATTGATAGATAAACTATTACATACTTTAGATCACGTTGTTTTATGAGAAGCATAATGTACTGAATTCTTTAACGAATTCCCATCACTTGCAAGGTGTAAATTTCCTGTTCATTAATACTTCTCTTATTCACCATAATTCAATTAGAATAACCAACTTTGATAAAAATAAGGTTAAAACTGGTTAGTTGAACTTCTTTACGATTTTCGATCAAAGAATATGTTCTTTCCCTTGATGGATAGAGGTATTCCTTGGATTTCGTCTGCTTTCATTAATCCCATTTTTTTAGCAGCTTGACCAACACTATACATAATTCTATTATCTACATTTAATTCACTTGCGACTTTCACAGCAGATCCTAAAGCTATACCTAAATCTAACAATTTCGCTTCGAAATTTATCCATTCTTCCTTTGGTTTTCCGAAATCAACACCGAGTAATACCACTACTCCTGATTGCTTTACATTTTTTGAATCTCTAACTCTTCCAATCTTCTCCATCATGTTTGCCAATTTATCCTTCTCATCTCCGATAACAATAGCTGCTTTGATTTTGTCTTCTCCTCTTGCCTTTGGAGCAGTTCTCGCAGCAGCAACCATCAGTTTCGCTACATTTAAAATAGTTTCATCTTCTAAATCTTCAGAATTTATAATCATCTTTCCACCTAAAATTAACTTTGACTTTAAAAAAAGGTTCAAACTACTGATAAACTTTTCAAAAGATGTTTGGTTAATTATATATTCTTCACTTTATCTTCTGAGTACTTTCTTCAACTCTTCCACTGTAAGAGTGTTACAGACATCTTCTGGTCTCAACCATCCGCGCCTTGCAACTGCAACTCCAAGCTCTATGAATCCTAACTGATCAATTTTATGCGCGTCACTTCCAATGGTCAACTTTACATTTGAATCCTTCGCATTTTGAGAGTGGATGTCAGATAAATCTAACCGGTTTGGGAAAGCGTTTATCTCCATAAAGACTCCTTGTTCTGCTGCAGCGTCAAAGATTTTTGGTAAATCCACCTGATAGGGCTCCCTCCTATTAATAAGTCTCCCAGTCGGATGCCCAATCACATTTACATACTCGTTGTGGATAGCGGTAAGTAATCTATCCGTCACTTGTTCCTTTGACTGTTTGAAGCCTGAATGGATACTAGCTATAACTATGTCCATTTCATTTAATATTTGATCTTTGACATCTAAGCTTCCATCAGTTTTAATATTCACTTCAACTCCTTGCAGAACTGTGAACTCTTCAATCTCACTGTTAATATTCCGAACTTTCTCCAATTGTCTTAGCAGGTCTTCCCCTGATAAGCCATGAGCGACTCTCAAGGTTTCAGAATGATCACAAACCGCAATATACTCTAATCCCAGTCTCTTGGCTCCTATTACCATCTCCTGGATAGTGTTAAAACCATCGCTCCACTTTGTATGTACATGGAGGTCACCTCTCATTTCATTGTATCTAACTAAACGAGGAAGTTTCTTCTCTAACGCTTTCTTGATTTCACCTCTGTTCTCCCGAAGTTCAGGTTCAACGTAATCTAATTCTAAAGCGTTGTAGATTGATTTTTCATTCTCTCCAGCAAGAATTCTTCCGGATTTCTTATCTTGGAGGTCATATTCACTTAACTTCCACCCCTTCTTAAGGGCCAGTTCTCTCAACTTGATATTATGCTCTTTGGAGCCTGTGAAATATTGGAGCGCTGCTCCAAAACTTCTATCTTCAACAACTCTAAGGTCCACTTTAAAATCGTTTGACAGGAAAACCGTACTCTTAGTCTCCCCCTGAACCATGACGCGGTTGACTTGGGGGAGAGTGACGAAATACTCCATAACCTTTAATGCTTCTTCTGATGTCACGAGGATGTCTACGTCACCTATCGTTTCCTTCCTCCTCCTGATAGAACCTGCAAGGCTCACCCTCTTTACAGCAGAGCACATCTCCAACATTTCCCTCACTTTAACCGCTATTGGCAGTGCATATCCTAAAAGAATTCGTTCTTGTCCACGCCTGAACATTGCGATTCCTCGGAGAATATTCCTTTCAGTTTTCTCACCGAATCCTTTAAAATCTTTAAGCTTTCCCTTTTTAACAGCAACTTCAAGTTTATCAATACTGTCAATATTTAGCTTCCTATGAAGGATCAATGCTTTTTTAGGACCAATGCCCTCAATCTCCATGAGACTGAGTAACCCTTTAGGGAATTCCCTCCGTAATCTTTTCAGATACTTTAACTTCTCGGTATCTAAGAGTTCTTGGATTTTAGCCGCAATGTTAAAGCCTACGCCTGGAATCTTCTCAAGTTCACCTCTATTGCTGATGTCAAGCAGAGTTTCTGGCAAAGTTTCAATGGTCTGTGCTGCTCTCCTGTAAGCTCTAGACCTGAATTTATGTCCCTTAATCTCTAAGAGGTTAGCGATCTCATAGAAGATTTGAGTAATTTCCAAATTGTTCAAATAATCTCCTATAAAAAGATGAGCATATTCACACCTATAATCTTTATAATTCGAAAATATTTCCACTCATTTCTTTAAATAGATCAATAGCGTATGTTCTCACAACTATCGAAGAAGAGATTGAGTTGAATCTCCAAGTTTAAACACATTTTAACCTAGACGTATATTTGTTTAACAAAAGACATATCTTATAAAAACTTTAGGCGTTTCATACGCGTAATTGCAATGCGTCCCATTGCTACTATCCAGATAACAGCTAATGTCCAAATAATTGCGATAAACCAAGGATTGATATGTATCATAAAGCGTTCTAGTAATATTACAATAATCCAGATGTTTGCGTATTCAACAATATAGCGGTATCTCCCCGGATTAATAAAAATGTAAAGAGAAAAATTGAGCAGTATCAGTGGGATAGTGAGATAAAGACCTAAAAGAAAACAAAATATGAGGCTAAAAGCATAAAAGATTACTAACGAAGTGCGTTTTACGGCTAAAGCTGTTTTAAAGCCTAAGTACTGAACTGTATTATTGGAATTAGTTTTTTTATCCACATCAAAATCACGTAATTGATTACTTATTTGGCTAACTAAACTTACGAGTAGGATTATCCCCAGTGTTCCGTACATAAAGGGATTCACCACTGCCACATTTATCCCAAAAAAATGGAAATAACCCGCAAAAATAATGATTCCTTTCCAAAGAAAGACAAAGATCCAATCCCAGTAAAGACGGTCACGTAATTTGATAGGGGGTGCGGAATAAGAAAAAGCAAGAATGTTAAGAAGTACGATGAATAAAAGAATTGGATACGAAACAATTACGCCAAAAAATAGACTTAACCCTAAACTTGTATATAACATCACTTTTCCTAGTAACTTCGTTTTTGGGGAACAAAAAATATTTCTCACTTTTTTTTCGTCATCTTTGTGATCAGAAAGAGCATCAAAGAAATCGTTAACTACAAATCCAAATACATTGGAAAAAAAGAAGCCTAAAATTAAGGCAATATATTCCAAATTTAATCCTATTAGATTATTACTGAAAAAGCCTCCTAATAATAAAGTTGAAGAGACGAGTGCATAATTCAGACGTAGTTTAAACATTAATTGGATTATAGATCGTCCATAAAACTGCGGGAGAGTATATCTTGAATGCGTCATTAGTATAGCCTTTTCAACACTTTTTCTGTGCTGTATTAATATTCAAATTGACAAGTTTACAATGAAAAACATATTATTGTTTAGATCGAATATAAGCCTTTACTTGTATAAAGGATAATCTTGCTTTTAGGTTTTAATAAATGCGATTATCTAATCTTTTATTACTTTGATAACGATTTTTAGTTTCAATTTAATGACCATCTTTTCAAGGAAAGGTGAAACTTAATTTCTCATTTTCCACTTGTAACTGTGAATTCGATGATCCCGAAATATTTATCTCCATTTTTCTCTTCAGACATCTTTAGTTCTCTTTTATGATTAGATTTCCATTTAACGAGAGAATACATGTCATCCACGAATAATTTTATGGACGTATTTGTTAGCAAGTTCTCTCCGACTAAACCTTGGACGAATTTATGGAGAAAACTTGTACTGCTGTCCCATCCTATTCGCGTATTTACTGGAAATTTGAATGATTGAGTTGTAGGAAGCGTGGTCGTGTAATTGAACATTCTTTTTGAAGAATAATAAAATGGATATTTACTAATATGTGGTCCAAGGAATCCATAGGTTGCCCATGTAAGCATTCTTGGTTTAAGTGAGTACCATTTTGAAAACGCAGGTGCTATTTTGAATCTTTGCCATTGTATTAAGAAGGAGAATTGGTTGGTATTAATCGTCCACAATTTCTCTTTACGCTTAGTAAATACGACTTGAATAGTGGTTGCGCGATAAGAATCTACTTTACCTTTTAAAATATGTTTATGAATGAAAAGTAATCCTTCCAATTCCACATTAGTGTATTTGTCTGGAAAGAGTGGACCATAGGGGTAAAATCGTATTTTTTGGGTTCGACTAATCTTTTTTGATCTAATCTTCAGTTTTTGAGTACCAGAGGAAATGTTTACTTGTTGAAAGCTAACTATTGTTCTATTTATAAAATCTAATGGTCCTGTTAAAGATGGGTTCCCTAAAGATTCATGATAATCGTGCAATATCGATTTGAATTTACTCTTAAGACTTTCATTTAATTTCATAATAATGAACCCAAAATAATTTTGATATCATTATCTAAGCTAAATATTACATTTCTTTTCATAATATTCTATATACATAGTACTAACTATTTTAGATTGATTAGTGAAAAGATAAGAAATTACATAAACCAGCGAAAGAAAAATTCGATGATATAACTAATGAGGAAGAATAGACGAGGGCGTGTTAAGGTTTAAGAAGTTAAGATGAAGTGAAGGCTGGAAGGAGGATAGGTATGTAATTCCTCCTTTTTTCTTAACAACAATTTTTTTTACTATATTGTGTACTTCTCAATTATGTTCTTCTTCAATTCTACGCCTATACCCGGTTCTTCAGGTATTTTTATCATACCTTCCCTATCGATTTCTAGTGGGTTTTCTAGAAGAGTTTTACCTAATGCAAAATCGGTTGTATCGAACTCCAACCATTGACAAATGGGGGTACATGCCATGACTTGTAGAGTTGCTGCTAATCCAACACCTGTAGCAAAATGATGTGGTGTACATATTACTTCAAATGCTTCCGCCATGGCGCATATCTTCTTTGTTTCAGTGATTCCTCCACATCTAATAACGTCTGGCATAGCGAAGTCTACAGCATTCTTGAGGAATAATTCTTTGAATCCCCATTTCGTGTACTCATTTTCTCCAGTTGCAATAGGAATATCAAGTTTTCTTTTTAAATATGCATATCCATCGATATCATACGGTGATAGAGGCTCTTCATACCAGAAAACGTCATATTTCTCAAGCATCCGTCCCACTTTTAATGCATCTACTCGTGAATAACCACAATTCATATCAACCATTAGAATCAGGTCTCCAATGCTTTCCCTCATCATTTTCACTCTTTTCTCATCTTCTTTTAATCCTCGTCCAAGGTGGGTTTTCATAGCCGAGAATCCGAGGGAAGCATATTTTCTAGCCATTATAGCCATATTCTCTGGTGTATCCCAGAACAGATCACTGGCGTAGGCTTTTACTTTACCATCTCCATGAGCGTCCCCCCCGAGAAGTTTGTATACTGGTACATCATAGTGCTTTCCTGCTATGTCCCAAAGAGCCACATCAACTCCGCTGACTGCTGAAACATATCGACCTTTCTGATCCCAGTAAACAGAATCCATCATCATCTTGCGCCAAAGTCTTTCAATATCCAGAGGATTTTGACCTATCAATAATGACTTTAATTTATGTTCAACTATACTCTTGAGAAGATAAGGTTCTGGCACATAGCCTTCTCCGATACCTTGAATCCCTTCATCAGTTTGGATAATAACTAAACTAGCTCCTCGAAAGTTAATTTCTCTACCTTTGGAAAGTCCAAGGGACTTTTGTAGTGGAACGCCAAGAACAATGACTTCAATATCTGTGATTATCATATCGACACCACTAAAATACAATTCATCAATGCCGCATCTATATTAGCCTTTATTTTTGAATGACCACTAATTAATGAAAACCTTTCAGTCTTCATTTTGAAGGGTTAAATAGTTCCTTATAAGCTAGGAATGTTTCCTCTCTTAGGATTTATTGTTACAGCTTCTTTTAGGGATAAAGCTAAGGATTTAAAGGCTGCTTCAACTTTATGATGATCATTGTTGCCATATTGAACCCAGATGTGCATGTTGACTTGGAGAGAGGATGCTAATGTTTCCAGGAAATGGATGATATCTTCCTGCATCATATCCTCTATTGTTTCTCCGCT
>PVMS01114990.1_pt1 | contig 23261 bp, 13 predicted proteins | sample 1853461 | NCBI WGS metagenome assembly PVMS01 (sample SAMN08582032, study PRJNA380276) | Marine sediment metagenome, whole genome shotgun sequencing project. | isolation source: ocean sediment barecode stripped | collected 2017 | reverse complement strand
GTCCGTCTGCATGTCTCCGGCGACGATCGGCTGCGAACAGAGAAGCAAGCTCAATAGAACTCCCAACACGGAACGCATCGCGTTTGACCCTACCGAAAGCCTTCGACGAACACCACAGCACTCGAGTATTCACCCGAGGCGATGATCACCCACCTACCGTCGGGACTCCAGGCAGCGTCGGAGATCCGGCCCTGGACGCCTTGGTCGAAGTTGGCCAGCTCCCCGGACCTAATCCCAGTCCAGCGATCCACCGCTCTGATATTCGCTGACCCGGGTTTCGAAGAAGTTCTTCTCCTTCGAGAGATCGGTCGCCTGGGACATCCAGGGGAAGGGGTTCTCGGTGTTGTACTGCTTGGGCAGATCGATGCGGACCAGACGTCGGTCGGCGATGTACTCGACGTAGTCGCAGAAGGACTCGGCGTTGATGCCGAGCAGGCCCTGCGGGCAGGCGTCGATCGCGTACCGCTTCTCGAGTTCGACCGACTCTTTGACCAGATGGATGATCTCGTCCTGGAAGTCGGACGTCCAGATGTCGGGATTCTCGGTTCGAATGGTGTTAATCAGGTCGCAGCCGAAGGCCAGGTGGAGGCTCTCGTCGCGCATGATGTACTCGAACTGCTCGCCGATGCCGATCATCTTGCCCTGCCGCTTGAGCGCCAGGATCATGGCGAATCCGGCGTAGAAGAAGATTCCCTCCATGATCACGTAGTAGCCGATCAGGTCATGGACGAACTTGCGGGTGTTCTCGACGCCTTCGGTGGTGAAGTGGGGATCGAAGACCGACTTGGTGAGTTCCACCACGTACTGGTCCTTGTCCCGGATCGAGGGAATCGTGTTGTACATGGTGTAGATCTCATCGGGGTCGAGGCCGAGGGTGTCGCAGCAGTAGATGAAGGTATCGGTGTGGATGGCCTCTTCGTAGCCCTGGCGGAGCAGATACTGCCTGGCCTCGGCATTGGTGACGTGCTGGTAGACCGCCAGCACGATGTTGTTGGCGGTCAGTGACTCGGCGGTGGAGAAGAATCCCAGGTTCCAGATGATCAGACGCCGCTCGAGGTCTGAGAGCACCTTGGTGGACTTCCACTGTTCGACATCCTTCTGCATCGAGACTTCCTCGGGAGTCCAGTTGTTGGCGACGCCGTCCTTGTAGTGCTGGCGCGCCCACTTGTAGGTCATCGGGAGGATTTTGTTGGGGTCGGTCTTGGAGTTGTTGATGATTGTCATAGGCGGGTAGCGGTAGAGACAGTTGGTGCGTCTGGCCTGCTGGGAGATTGATCCGGTTCGGGCTCGCCTACTGGCAGGCTTCGCAGTCCGGATCTTCGATGCGGCAGAGCTGAGGCTCTTCCGGGGAGGCTGCGGTTTCGACTGCGGTTTGGGGCGCTGCCGCAACTTCGACCGCCTGGCCCTGGGTGGTCGCGCCGGCGTACTCGCGCTTCTGGGTGAAGCCGTATTTTTCCGCGTCGAGCGTCGACTTCTCGATCTGTGAGGCTGCCAGGGTGCGCAAATAGTAGGTCGTCTTGAGCCCCATCTTCCAGGCGGACAAGTAGATCTGGTCCAGCTTCTTGCCCGATACCCCCCTCATGAAGACGTTGTGCGACTGGCTCTGGTCGATCCACTTGCCGCGCGCCGCGGTCAACCGGAGGGTGTCGATGGGGTCGATCTCGAAGGCCTCCTGGTAGAGCGCCTTGAGGTCATCCGGGATTTCCGGGATCAGCGAGATGTTGCCGTCGAAATACTTGAGTTGATCCAGCATGTCCCGGTTCCAGAGATCGAGCTGCTTCAAAGCATCAATCAGATAGGTGTTGACGACGGTGAACTCGCCGCTGATGTTTGCCTTGACATAGATGTTCTTGTAGATCGGCTCGATGCAGGGGAAGCAGCCGGCGATGTTTGAGATCGTTGCTGTCGGCGCGATCGCCATGGTGTTTGAATTGCGCATGCCATGCTCGGCGACGTGGCGGCGCACCGGGGTCCAGTCGAGACGGGACTGCTTCGAGACCTCGATGGCCTGGCCGCGCTCCTGCTCGAGAAGTTCCAATGTGTCTAACGGGAAGATTCCCCGGTCCCACTTCGAGCCGGCGTAGGACGGATAGGCGCCGCGATCCTTTGCCAGTTCTGAGGAGGCGAGGATGGCGTTGTAGGAGATCAACTCGTGGATGGAGTCGGCGAGTACGAGTGCTTCCGGTGACTGGAAAGGGAGACTCTGCTGGAACAACAGATCCTGGAATCCCATCATGCCCAACCCGATCGGCCGATGTTTGAGGTTCGATGCGCGCGCTTCTTCGGTCGGGTAGAAGTTGATGTTGATGACGTTGTCGAGCATCCGGATGGCCATCCGGGTGGTGCGAGCCAGCATTTCCTCGTCGAGCTGACGGACCCGGATGTGTGCCGCCAAGTTGATCGAGCCCAGGTTGCAAACCGCTGTTTCATCGGCCGAAGTGTTGAGAGTGATCTCGGTGCAGAGATTCGAGCTGTGAATGACGCCGACGTGATCCTGGGGCGAGCGCACGTTGCAGGCGTCCTTGAAGGTGATCCAGGGGTGGCCGGTCTCGAACAGCATGGTCAGCATCTTGCGCCACAGTTGCCGGGCAGGAATCTTCTTCGACAGTTCGAGTTCGCCACGCTCTGCGCGCTCCTCGTAGCCGCAGTAGGCCTTCTCGAAGGCGCGGCCGTAGAGGTGGTGTAGGTCGGGAGTTTCATCGGGCGAAAAGAGTGTCCAGTCCTGATCGGCTTCCACCCGTTTCATGAACAGATCCGGGATCCAGTTGGCGGTGTTCATGTCGTGGGTGCGGCGACGCTCGTCACCGGTGTTGCGACGCAGGTCGAGGAAGTCTTCGATGTCGTAGTGCCAGGTCTCGAGATAGGCACAGGTCGCGCCCCGCCGCTTGCCACTCCTGTTGATCGCCACCGTGACGTCGTTGGCGATCTTCAGAAACGGCACCACGCCCTGGCTTTCGACGTGAGTGGATTTGATCGGCGATCCGGTGCCGCGGATATTGGTCCAGTCATTGCCGATGCCGCCCGACCATTTCGACAACTGCGAGTTGTCTCCGAGACACTTGAAGATGTGTGCAAGATCGTCCTCGATGGTCGTCAGGTAGCACGACGAGAGCTGCGGGTGGCAGGTGCCGGCGTGGAAGAGTGTCGGTGTCGAAGGGATGTAGCGCAGTGTCGACATCAGTTCGTAGAAATCGGCCGCTCGGGCTTCACGGTCGTCTTCTTCGACGCTGAGCCCCATCGCCACCCGCATCAGGGCAGTCTGCGGCAACTCGGCGCAGCGGTCGTCCTTGCGCATGAAGTAACGCTCGTAGAGCGTTTGGATGCCCATGTACTTGAACTGCTTGTCTCGATCCGGCTTGATGAAATTGGCGAGGTGATCGAGGTTGTACTCGCCCAGGCGCGGATCGAGTTCGCCGTTCTTGACGCCGCGTTTGATGAAGTCGACGAAGCTGTCGCGGTAGAGCCGATCGAGTTCGTCGTCATCGGCGACCGAGCGCTGCAGGACTTCCTTGTAGATCTTCTGCAGCAGCAGCCGTGCGGCGAGGTTGGAATAGGCGGGGTCCCGCTCGATGAAGGCTGCCGCCGCCAGTACCAGCGCCTGCTCGAGATGTTCGCTGGCGACACCGTCGTAGATGTTCTTGATCACTTCGCGGACGACCCGGTCGACCTCGATGATGTCGGAGATCCCATCTGCAGCGCGCTCGATCGACTCCCCGATCTTCTTGACGTTGAGGAGCACGGTGCGCCCGTCCCGCTTGGTCAGGGTGAGCTTGCCCAGACGGGCGTTTTCGAGGTTGAGGAGCTTGGCTTCTTCGCGGATCTTCTGGCGCTCGGCCCGGTAGAGGATGTAGCACTTGGCGATCTCGTAGTAACCGGCGCGGACGAGATGTTTCTCGACGATGTCCTGGATGTTTTCGACGTTGGGGAAGAACTCGGCGAAGCGTCCACCGATCTCATCGACGATATCGGCGAGGATCTCGTCCATCTGCTCGTCGGCGATCGGGGTCCCCACCGCCTGCACCGCATTGGTGACCGCTTTCCGAATTCTGGCGGGGTCGAAATCGACCACTTCACCGGTACGCTTGACCACTTTGGTCGCTAGCATCGAACAGGCTCTCCCGAGGTCTCTGAAGTCCGTTTTTCGAAGGCTGGAAAGGGGGCTATCTCGTGTTGCTGCAGCGCTTTACCGTCGCGCATTTCCCCTCGCCCCTCCGATTTGCGATCGCCGTAAGTCCTTATGGGCCATCGCGTTAGCCAAATTGGCCGTGTTCAGCGGAGGGTACTAGATGTTGTGGATAGAGGTCAATAGCAATACAAGATATTGTGGTTTTTTCTCAAAACTGCCGTTGCCAGCCGCCGTTCTGAAGGCTCTGAAATCGATCCAAGTGTGGGCATGAAAAGGGCTTGCGAAATCCCGGCGTCCGAGACGGGGAAATGCCTCTCCCGGGCTCCGGGGAGCGCTGATTCGGAGCGGCGGGGTCGAGGCGTCTCTCTGGGGGCTCCGGTCAGTGGAGTCCGAAGGACCATGGCGAGGCTGGCAGTATGATGAGGTCGTGACGGTCGCTCTCGATTCGCTCCTGGAAGCTCTTCGAGGCGACCCCGAGTTGGGACCACAGATCGTCGAGACGCTCTACCTGCCCGAGGAATCGGCCCGCTATGGTGACCTCGAAGTGCCGCTCAGCGATCCGGTTCGCTTGGCGCTGGCAGCTCGGGGGATCGAGCGGCTCTGGTCACAGCAGGCGGATGGACTCTCCGCTCTGGCTGCTGGTGATGATGTCCTGGTGACGACGCCGACGGCGTCGGGCAAGTCGCTGATCTTCCAGTTGCCGGTCCTCGAGGCGCTGGCGCGGGGTGAAGCGGGCCGGGCGCTGTTTCTGTTCCCGCTCAAGGCGCTCGGCCAGGACCAGAAGGGGAAGTTCGACGACCTGGTCGCGGCGACCGGTCTCGACCCCGGCGAGGCGCGATGCGAGATCTACGACGGCGATACGCCTCGCGCCCAGCGCCGGCGCATCCTCGCGGATCCGCCCCGGGTGGTGATCTCGAATCCCGACATGCTGCATCTGGGAATCCTGCCGAGCTGGCAGAATTGGACGCCCTTCCTCGAGCAACTCCGCTGGATCGTGCTGGACGAGCTTCACACCTACCGGGGAATCTTCGGCTGCCACTTTCACCATGTCCTGCGCCGCTTGGACCGGATCTGTCGATCCCTGGGCGCCGAGCCGCAGATCATCGCTTCGTCCGCCACCGCCGGCAACGCTGCGGAGTTCGCACGGCAACTTGCCGATCGGCCCTTTCACTGGGTGGGCGAGACCGGTTCGCCGCGCGAGGGGCGCCACCTGGTGCTCTGTCAGCCGGCGAGCAGTACCTACACCACGACGCTGCAGTTGCTGATCTTCTTCCTCGAGCGTGGCCTCAAGACCATCGTTTTCACCAAGGCGCGTCGGATCACGGAGTTGCTCTACAAGTGGCTCGAGCAGCAGGCGCCGCAACTGGCACCCAAAGTGGCCAACTACCGCTCCGGATTTCTTCCGGAGGAGCGGCGCGAGATCGAGCGGTCTCTCTTCGAAGGGCAGCTGGACGGAGTGATCTCAACCTCGGCGCTCGAGATGGGTATCGACGTCGGCGGGCTCGACGCCTGCATCCTGGTCGGCTATCCGGGCAGCATGATGGCCACCTGGCAGCGATCGGGGCGGGTCGGCCGTTCAGGGAGGGAGTCGATCACCGCGATGGTGGCGCTTCCCGATGCTCTCGACCAGTACTTTCTCTCCTCGCCGCGGGAGTTGGTCGACCGGCCGCTGGAGCAACTCATTCTCGATCCCTCCAACGAGCCGGTCTCGAAGGGGCATCTGCAATGCGCCGCCGCCGAAAAGCCGCTCAGCCGGGAGCTGGATGCCGGTTACCTCGAGCGGCATGCGGCCGCGATTGGGGATCTGCTGCTCTCGGGAGACCTGGTCGAAGCGGCAGACGGCACTGAGATCTTCAGTGCCCGCAACCGACCTCATCGTCACATCAACCTGCGTGGCGGCGGTGACAGCTTTGCCATCCTCGACGCCGACCGGGACCGCGTCATCGGCACTGTCGACGGCGTCAGGGTGTTGCACGAGTGCCACCTGGGTGCGATCTACCTCCATTCCGGGCGCCAGTATCTGGTTCGTGAACTCGACCTCGAGGGCCGCAAGGTCCATGCTGAGCGGGCGCAGGTCGAGTACTTCACCGTGCCGCTGACGGAGAAGAAGACAGACGTCCTCGAGGTGCTCGAGGAGCGGCGGGTGGGACCACTGCGGGCCTGGCTGGGAAGATTGAGGGTGACCGAGAGGGTCGTCGGGTTCGAGCGCAAGCACATTCGGGGCCGTGAGGTCATCGACCGGCATTCTCTGGATCTACCGCCGATCTCCTACGAAACCGTGGGCATGTGGTGGGCTGCGCCACCCGCGATCGAGGCGAGCATCCGGGAAAGCGGCGAGCATTTCATGGGCTCGCTCCACGCCACCGAACACGCCGCGATCTCCTTGATGCCCCTGGTGGCTCTCTGCGATCGTGGAGATATTGGCGGTATTTCGATTCCCTTGCATCCGCAGGTCCGCAGCGGCTGTATCTTCATCTACGACGGGCACGCGGGGGGAGTCGGAATTTCGGCGCGTGGCTTCGAGTGTCTCGAGGATCTTCTGGGAAGGGTTCTCGAACTGCTCGCGCAGTGCCCGTGCGAGTCGGGCTGCCCCTCGTGCGTGGTCTCCCCGAAGTGTGGCAACGGCAATCGCCCGCTCGACAAGAAGGGTGCGGAGCACTTTCTTCGCTTGCTGCTTTCGCAGGAGGAAGGTCAGGCAGTGGACGGCGAAGCGCCGGAGCCCGCGTGGAGCGAACCCGGCTGGCAGCCGCCCGAGGCTGAACCGAGCCTGGTCTCGGACACCCGGCTGAGGTGGAACGGCGAGCAGGATTCGCAGCCTGCCCGGGAGGAAGAGTCGATCGATCTTCCACGGGGCAAGCGCTACCGGCCGCGATCGGCCGCCTGGCTCGAGGATCCTGAGAGAGTGGAGGGTCCAGTCGCGGCGTCGGCCGCGCGCGGGCCGCGTGACCCCCGGCGCGGACAGGATTTAGCCGGCCCGCCGCGCCCGCAGCGGTCGGTCGAGACCGTCCTGTTCGATCTGGAGACCCAGAAGTCCGCCAAGGAGGTCGGGGGCTGGTCCAATTCTCACCGCATGTTGGTCGCCGTCGGTGTGGTGTGTCATCTTCAGGAGGGCCGTTTTGAGGTCTTCGACGAGGCCGGTGTCGGCGATCTCATCGAGCGGCTGGAACAGGCCGATCTGGTGGTGGGGTTCAATATCCGGCGCTTCGACTATGCCGTGCTGTCCGGATACACCGGGGTCGACCTCAATCGCATACTGCCGACACTCGACCTGCTCGAGGAGGTGCACCGACAGCTGGGTCGGCGAATCAGTCTCAACGCTCTCGCGAGTGAGACCCTGGGGGCCGAGAAGAGTGCCGATGGCCTCCAGAGTCTGGAGTGGGTCAGGCAGGGCCGCCTCGATCTGGTGGAAGAGTACTGCCGGCACGATGTCGAGATCCTGCGCGATCTCTACCTGTTCGGTCGCCGCATGGGGCATGTGCTCTACCGGGACAAGAACGACCGGGTGTTGAAACTGAAGGTCGAGTGGTGAATGGCGCGCCCTGGCGGGGGTGTCGGGGATAGACTCGAAGGCCTGTTGCCCTCTGACTGGATCGGTGCGGCACGAAAGGAAACATTGTGAGTTATTCGAGTCGTCTGGGTGTTGTTGTCGCGATCCTGTTGTCGGCTGGCATCGCTCCGCAGGTCGCGAGGGCGCAGCGGCCGCCGGCTCCGGTGCGCTACACGGAAGTGCGCGAGCATCCGTTTCGCGGTGAGGTGACGCTGACGGCCACGGTGGCGGCCCGGACGTCGAGCCTCGTCGCCAGCGAGGTGGCCGGCCTGGTGTCCGAACTGCTCGCCCGAGAGGGCGACACCGTACGCCGGGGGCAGACGGTCGTCCGGCTGAGACAGCAGCACCTCGAGTTGCGGCTGACGGCGTCGCGGGCCGCTCTCAAGGAGGCCACGGCGCGGCTGGAGTTGGCGGCGCGGAGCCTGGAGCGCTCTCGTGAGTTGTTCGAATCGGGAGTCATCAGCCAGCAGCTGCTCGACGATGCGGTCTCCGAGTCGGATGCCTGGCAGGGTCGGGTGGAGCAGAGCGCGGCGGAGACCGAGCGCCTCGAGGTCGATCTCGAGCGGTCGAATATCCCGGCGCCGTTCACGGGCGTGGTCGTTGCTGAGCACGTGGGTGTCGGTGAGTGGCTGGATGTGGGCGGCGCGGTGGTCGAGATGGTGAGCCTGACCGATATCGAGGTGGTTTCGATGGTGCCGGGCCGGTATCTTCCGGAGATCTCGATCGGACAGGAGGTGAGGGTGACCTTCGAGGCGCTTCCGGGATTGGAGGTCATCGGCCGGGTGAGCGCGGTGATCCCGCGAGCGGATCCCAAGGCACGGACCTTCCCGGTCAAGGCGCGGATCGACAATCCTGGAGGACGTATCGGTATCGGAATGCTGGCCAGGGTCGCTCTTGGCGCCGGCGCCCAGGCTCTGGCGCTGATCGTGCCCAAGGACGCGGTTGTCGATCAGGGCGCCGGCCAGCAGGTCTTCTTGATCGGGGATGACGGGACGGTGCAGCAGGTTGCGATTGCCACCGGTCGAGGCTTCGGCGAGTGGATCGTCGTCGAAGGCGACCTCAGGCCTGGTCAGAAAGTGGTGGTGCGGGGCAATGAACGGTTGATGCCCGGCCAGCAGGTTGTTGCGGAGGAGCTGGAGTACAAACTGCCATGAGGATCATCGCCGGGGCGATCGCATCGCCCGTCAAGACCGCGGTCGGGGTCATCTTCATCCTTCTCTTCGGAGTCATCGGGCTGAAGTTCATCCCGGTGCAGTTGATCCCCACGGTCGACGAGCCCACGGTCACGGTGCAGACCCTGTGGCCGGGGGCGAGCCCGGGCGAGATCGAGCGCGAAATCGTCGATGAGCAGGAAGAGCAGCTCAAGAGCCTCGACGGGTTGATCAAGATGGACAGTTCGAGCTCGGACAGCACCGGCTCGATCACGCTCACCTTCGCGGTCGGTAGTGACGCGGACGCCAACCTGCTCAAAGTCTCGAATCGACTGCAGCAGGTGCCCCGGTATCCGGCGGACGCCCGGAAGCCCGTGATTCTGCTTGCGGATCCGAATGCGGGGGCGATGGCCTGGTACCTGCTGGCCCCCTGGGGAGACCATCCCTTCGAGGACAACGTCGGGACCCTCTGGACCTTCCTCGATGACGAGATCAAGCCGCAGCTGGAGCGGGTCGCCGGCGTCGCGCAGGCGAATATCTTCGGCGGCCAGGAGATGGAACTGCAGGTGATCGTCGATCCCGCTGAGCTGGCGGCGCGGCAACTGACGATGAACCAGTTGGCGGCCGCGCTGGATCGTGAGAACCGGAACTACTCGGGGGGTGACTTCAGCGAGGGCAAACGTCGGTACGTGGTCCGGACGATGGGCGAGTACCGCTCTCCCGAGGATGTGGAGAACGTTGTGGTGGCGGTGCGTGGCGGTGTGCCGATCTTCCTCAAGAGTGTCGCCGAGGTGAAACTCGGCTACCGCAAGGCGCGGTGGATGGTCTCCTACGGCGGCGAGGAGATCATCGCCATCAACATGACCCGCGAACCGGGAACCAACGTGCTCGAGGTGATGACGGGAGTGAAGGAGGCGATCCGGAAGCTCAATGAGGGCCTACTCGCCGAGCGCGGGCTGCACCTCTACCATTCCTTCGACGAGACCGCCTACATCAAGAGTTCGATCGCGCTGGTGCGTCAGAGTCTGGTGGTCGGCGGCATTCTGTCGATACTGGTGCTGTTGCTCTTCCTGCGGAGCCGGGCGAGCACGTTGGTGGTGGCCGTGGCGATCCCGATCAGTGTCATCGGGACATTTCTGGTCATGTGGTTGCTGGGGCGGTCGCTCAACGTGATCAGTCTCGCCGGGATGGCGTTTGCGGTCGGTATGGTGGTGGACAACTCGATCGTCGTACTCGAGAACATCTACCGCCATCGGCAGATGGGCAAGTCGCGAGCCCGGGCGGCCCGTGACGGCGCCGAAGAGGTCTGGGGAGCCGTACTGGCGTCGACACTGACGACGATCGCGGTCTTCCTGCCGATCATTTTCATTCAGCAGCAGGCAGGCCAGCTCTTCCGGGACATTGCGCTGGCGATCAGTTCCTCGGTGGCCCTGAGCCTGGTGGTCGCGATCACGGTCATTCCCAGCCTGTCGGCGAAAATTCTCGACGTCACCACCGCGGAGGCCGAGGGTGGTGGTCGGAATTTTCGCAACCTCTGGGGTGCGCTCAGATTTGCGGAGCGCTTCAACGGCTGGATCACCGGCCGGGTGGCGTGGGTGTGCGCCACCACCCGTCGCCGGCTGGCGGTGGTGATCTTCTTCACCGTCGCGACGCTTGGACTCAGCGTGGTGCTGGCTCCGAAGGCCGAGTACCTACCGGACGGCAACCAGAACTTCGTCTTCGGCTTCATCCTGCCGCCACCGGGCTACAGCCTGGAGGAGGTGTCGAAGTACAACGAAATCTACGAGCGTGAACTGAGCTACCTCTGGACCACGCCACTCGAAGAGGCGGCCGATCTGCCCGGCGGAGGTATCGAGGGGGTCTGGTTCATCGCCTCGCCTGGAGCGGTGTTCATGGGGGCCGCGGCCCGGGATGAAACCCGCGCCGGCGAACTGCTGCCGGAGTTCAACCGGGTCAACGCCACCTTGCCGGGAGCCTTTGGTCGCACCACCCAGTGGAGTCTGTTCTCGCAGGGGGTCAGCGGCGGGCGCAGTATCGATGTGGATCTCTCGGGACCGGATCTCGGTCGCCTGATCGCCCTCGGGGGCCAGGTTATGGGTGGGGTCGTAGAGCATCTTCCGGGCGCCAACGCTTTCCCACGTCCGAGTCTGGATCTGGGGAATCCGGAGGTCCAGGTCAGGACCCATCGCCAGCGTGCCGCCGAGCTGGGGGTGACGAATCGCGACCTCGGTTTCGTCGTCAGCGTGCTGGTCGACGGTGCCAAGGCGAGCGAGTATCAGCACGAAGGTCGCGAAATCGATCTGATGATGATGGCCAAGGAGAGCTTTGCCCACCGGACCCATCTGCTCGAGCAGATGCCGATCGCGACTGCCGATGGGCGGCTGGTGACTCTTGGCTCGGTGGCCGAGGTGACGGTCGAGAGCGGGCCGGTGCAGATCAATCATCGAGAGCGGCAGCGCACTATTCAGATCCAGGTCACGCCGCCGGCCGACATGCCGCTGCAACTGGCGATGGAGCGAATCGAGAGCAGGATTCTCGAGCCGTTGCGTGTTCAGGGGCAGCTCGGCGGCCTGTATCAGGTCAATTTGAGCGGCAGCGCCGACCGGCTGACGCAGACCCGGCAGGCGCTGCAATGGAACTTTCTGCTGGCGTTGGTGATCACATTTCTGTTGCTCGCGGCGCTGTTCGAGAGCTTTCTCTATCCGCTGGTGATCATGTTCACCGTGCCGCTGGCAGCCTTTGGTGGTTTTCTGGGCCTTGCGGTGCTGAATCTCTTCGCACTCAACCCGCTCGATGTGCTGACGATGCTGGGGTTCATCATTCTGGTCGGCACGGTGGTCAACAACGCCATCCTGATCGTCCACCAGTCCTTGAATCACATGCGCGAGGAGGGCATGGAGGCACAGCCGGCGATCCTGCGCTCGGTCGGAAGCCGCATTCGGCCCATCTTCATGAGCGTCCTGACCAGCGTCTGCGGCATGCTACCGCTGGTGCTCTTCCCGGGCGCGGGCTCGGAGCTCTATCGCGGCCTGGGGAGTGTGGTCGTCGGTGGGCTGCTGGTCTCGACCGTCTTCACGATTTTTCTGGTTCCGGCGCTCTTCAGTTTGGTGCTGGAGATGCGCTCGGGGCTCAGCCGGCGCCTGAAGGGGCTGGTGCAGTCTGAGCGTGAACCGATGCTGACGGACTGATGGCGTCGCGACGTTAATCCATCCGCAACGCCTTCTCCAGCCGCTCCAGCGCCCAGTCGAGCTCTTCGCGGGTGATGGTGAGCGGTGGAGCGCAACGAATGACGTGTTCGTGGGTCTCCTTGCACAGCAGGCCGTCATTTTGCATCGCCTCACAGAAGCGGCGCGCCCCACCCGCCTCGGGGTGGAGTTCGATGCCGATCCAGAGGCCGAGACCGCGGACTTCCTTGATGTGCGGCGATTCGATCTCCTGCAGACGCTGCAGGAAATAGGCGCCCAGATCCGCGGAGTTCTCGATCAGTCCTTCTTCCACCAGCACCTTTAGCGCGGTCCTGCAGACGGCGGCGGCGACCGGATTGCCGCCATAGGTGGACCCGTGCACGCCCGGAGTAAAGACCGACATCACGGCGTCGTCGGCGAGGATTCCCGAGGCGGGGTAGAGGCCTCCAGAAAGCGCTTTGCCGATGATGACGATGTCCGGACGAATGTCTTCATGCTGGTAGGCGAACAGCCGTCCGGTGCGCCCGAGGCCGGACTGGATCTCGTCCACCACCAGCAACGCCTGGTGTTCGGTGGTGATTTCCCTAAGGCGGCGCAGGTATCCGCTCGGCGGGATGATGATGCCGCCTTCGCCCTGAATGGGCTCGATCATCACCGCGGCGACACTGGGGTGCATCGCCGCCGCCACCGCCTCGGCGTCGCCATAGGGCAGGATCCTGAACCCCGGTGTCATCGGACCGAAGCCGGACCTGGACTCCTCGTCGGTCGAGAAGCTGATGATGGTGGTGGTGCGGCCATGGAAGTTGCCGTCGAAGACCAGAATCTCGGCCTGGTCGGGCGCGACACCCTTGACCGTGTAGGCCCATTTCCTGGCCGCCTTGATCGCGGTTTCGACCGCCTCGGCGCCGGTGTTCATCGGTAGCATCCTGTCGAAGCCGGTGAGCTCGCAGATCTCGCGGTAGTAGTCGCCGAGTTGGTCGTTGCGAAAGGCCCTTGAGGTCAACGCCAAGCGAGCGCTCTGCTGGTGCAGCGTGGCGACGATCCGGGGATGGCAGTGCCCCTGGTTGACCGCTGAGTAGGCGGCGAGGAAGTCCATGTAGCGGGTCTCTTCGACGTCCCAGACCCAGACTCCTTCGCCGCGCGAAAGGACGACGTCGAGCGGGTGGTAGTTGTGGGCGCCGTAGCGGTCTTCAATCTCGATGTATTCACTGGTTTTCATTGCGAGGTCTCCTGGGTCAGCGGGGGCTGAGGTCCGGAGAATTCCCCCGCAGCAGGTTCTACCATGAACCTGGCGAGAGGACCCACTACAATCGGGTCCAACTTCGAGGGAGGTGCGTTTGAGAGAGATCCCGAACATTCCGCAGAATGTCCTTGACTGGGGCCGGGTGGCGACGCGAAAGGATCGCGCTCTTCTGGCGGGTCCGGAAAGACGCGGCCCGGAGCTGGCGCGCGCGACCCGGGTTTTTTTCGAGTTCATCAAGGGCTTTCGGGCGCTTCACTTCGTCGGCCCCTGTGTGACGGTATTCGGCTCGGCGCGAACCAAGGAGGGTGACCCACACTATGAGATGGCCCGGGCGGTGGGTCGATGCCTGGCGATCGAGGGCTTCGCGACCATGACCGGAGGCGGCCCGGGAATCATGGAGGCGGCCAACCGCGGCGCCCGCGAGGCCGGCGGTCTTTCGATCGGCTGCAACATCGAATTGCCCCAGGAACAGACCCACAACGAATACCTGGACGTCTGGGTCGACTTCTGCCACTTCTTCGTGCGCAAGGTGATGCTGGTGAAGTACTCGTACGGATTTATCGTTCTGCCGGGCGGTTTCGGCACCATGGATGAGATCTTCGAGACCGCGACGCTGATGCAGACCGGCAAGATCGAGAACTTCCCGCTGGTGGTGATGGGAGGAGACTTCTGGGGCGATCTCTTCGATTTTCTGCGCACCACGATGGTGCCGGAAGGAACCATCAATCCGGAGGACCCCGACCGATTCTTTCTCACCGATTCGCCGCAGCAGGCCGTGGCCCATGTACTAGAGGTTGCAGTCAGCCTGCACGGCGTCCGTAGGGCTCCCCGGCCGCGGCGCTGGTTGCGCGAACGGCGGCCCCGGCCTCTAGCCTAGAACTCCGGGTTACGCTTCCTGATCGCCGGCCGTTGGGCCCGAGAAGGGCTTGGCCCAGAGCTGTTTGCGGCGCTCCATGTCCAGCTTCATCGCTTGTTTGAAGGACGAGTCGCCGGCCCCGGATGCCAGTTCGCGCTTGTACTCGGCGATGTCGAGATTCTCGAACGTGACCTCGAGCCGGCGAAACAACTTGAGCAGCTTCTGCCCCGGCACCTGTATGTGGTGCAGGCCGGCACTGTAGGCGAAGAGCAGCCGTCCTTCCGGAATGGCCTCGAGGATGTCCGCGACCCCGCCCCGGATGCTCATCGGCTGCCCGTGGCTGTCGAGGCCGGAGGCGCGCATCATCCGCCCCTCCGGCAGGATGAGGACCATGCCTTCCGGATCGACGCGGTCGAGCACCTGCTCCCAGCTCTCGTCGGGACGCCGGGTGATCGGGATGACGTTCTGGGCGAGCAGCTTGAAGAAAGGGCCGACGAGGGGCCGGTCGAGAGTCTTCTGCGCCGCCGGGATGACCGCGTGGCGAGCGATGCGCCAAAGGAAACGGGCCGGTACCAGGCCGGCAAAGAGCCACTCGAACAGGCTGGTGTGGTTGAGCAGGATGAGCAGCCGGATATCCGCCCAGGGTTTACCAGGGACAGGGTCGATCCAACGCACGCTGTGACGGTAGAAGACCCTGCTGAAGAGCTTGAGACTCATCAGGGCCAGGAAGCTGGTGAGGGTTCGCATGGGGAAAGGAGGCGTGAGGCGACTTCGATGAGTCTAGCGCCATCATGGGTGGGATATCATGCGCCTCATGCTGAACATCGACTTCAAAGGCCGCAGGGCCCTGGTCATGGGCGTGACCAACAAGCACAGCCTGGGTTGGGCGATCGCCGACAAGTTGCGACAGGCGGGGGCGGAAATGGCCTTCAGCTATCAGGGGGAGCGATTGCTGGGGACGTTGAAGAAGCTCACTGCGGATGCCCCCGAGACGCCCCTTTATGAGTGCGATGTCACGGATGAGGATCAGCTCCGAGCCATGCTCGCCGATCTGGGAGAGCGCTGGGGCTCGATCGACGCTATCGTGCACGCGATCGCCTACGCGCCGCGCACGGCGATGGAGGGGCGTTACATCGAGACCACCAAAGATGACTGGCTGATGGCGTTGCAGGTGTCGTCCTATTCGCTGTTGGCGGTGGCGCGGGAGGCCGAGTCGCTGCTGTCGGAAGACGCCAGCCTGGTGACGCTGTCCTACTACGCGGCGGAGAAGGTGGTACCCAAGTACAACGTCATGGGCATCGCCAAGAGCGCCCTCGAGGGCACCGTTCGCTATCTGGCCTACGACCTCGGGAAGAAGGGCATTCGCATCAATGCTGTCTCCGCCGGTCCGATCAAGACGGTTGCAGCGCGGTCGATCCCTGGATTCAAGCGGATGCACGAGGCTTTCGTCGCTATTGCTCCGCTGGGGCGGGGGGTGAGCCATGAGGAGGTCGGCAACCTCGGCGCCTTCCTGTTGTCGCCACTCGCTTCAGGTATCACCGGCGAGGTCGTCTACGTTGATGCCGGCTACCATGTAATGGGCATGGACATCGTCGAAGACGAGGCTTGAGCGGGCCGCATTGAGTAGAGGCCCTGCACGACCCGCCTGGGAGCCGGCGGGAGTCTGTGCCCGGGCTGCTGACGGTGACCCAAAAGCACTCGAAGAGGTGGAGGCCTCGCTCGAGATGGCACGGCTCGCCAGGTCTCTGGGCGTCGCGCCGGCGCTGGCACTGGTGGCTGCGGACTCCGGGTTCGAGCAGGCGGTGGTCGCTTCATGGCGACAGGCGCTGCAATTGAGCATGGCGCGCTGGCTGTTGGTGCGCGAGGCGGTGGAGTCGGTCTCGGAAGCCCTGTCGAATGCGGGCGTGCGTTGGGCGCCGATCAAGGGTTTCGATGTCTGCTCGCGTTTCTACGATCCTCCCGAGTCGCGCCCGACGACCGATCTCGACATTCTGATCGAACCGGCCCGGTTCGATGATGCCCGCCGCTGCCTCGGTGCAGCGGGATGGTCGGGACTCTTCGAAGGGGCGCGTGCTGAGGACTACCTGCGGTCTGAGGGCTACGCCTGGCAGGCCACCGGGCCGTCACCGGTGTTGCTCGAAGTCCATTTCAGGCTCTGGGGGCTGGTGGAGGAGGGGCTCGCCGAGGTGATGATCTCGTCGGCCCATCCCGACCCCGCGCTCGGTGCGACCGGATTGCGGCTGCGCCGGGATCATGCCTACCTGCTGGCGGCCGTTCATGCCTGGCTGCGTGAGACGCCGCGCTCGCTCTCCGACTGGCGGGACCTGGATCGCATCCTGCGGGTCTCCAGCGAGGAAGAGATCGGCCTGATCATCGTCGGGGCGCGAAACGGGGCCCTGGGGTTGCCGGTCTGCCTTTCGAGTGCCGTCGCTGCACGGCTCTGGCCGCAGAGCGGACACGGCCGGATTCTGGACGCCTTGGCGCCCGAGCTCTTGAGACGGGAGGCGACAGTGCTCGAGGACCTGGAGTCGGTGGGTTTCGATGGCCTTTCGACCGCCCGTATCGTCCTGGCTCGCCTTCTTTCCGGTCGTCCCAGTCGGGCCGGTCTGCGCTCGGTGTGGCGGCGTCTGTGGCCCCATCCGGGAATCGTCGAGCGGGAGACTCCCGCGGAGTGGTCGTGGGTGCGACGACGCGGGGCCTGTCTGTTGCGAGCGGCCGGCTTCGGATCCTGAGTGCGGTTCAGGCCAGTCGGCGGGTTAGTGAAAGTCATGACTGGGGGCAGCGGTCAGATCCAGTAGTGGCCAGAACCGTTCCGCCTTGAGCGAGACCGTGCCATCTTTCTTCTGGAGCCGTCCCTCGATCACCAGATTGGGGTTGCCGAGGATGATCTGGCGGTGTTCCTTGAGGAGGTCGGGAGTGACGATCGCCTGGGACATGCCGGTCTCATCCTCGAGAGTGAGAAAAAGGAGTCCCTTCGCCGTTCCGGGGCGCTGGCGAACGATGATCGAGCCCGCGATGCGGAGACGCTTTCCCTGTGGCTGATGGATGAGATCGGCGGCGGGCACGATCCCCTGACGGTCCAGGCTCGGGCGCAGGTGTTCGATCGCATGCGGTCCGACGGTCATCGCCGCGCCGGAGAAATCTGCCAGGGTCTCCTCGATCGCTGACATTTCGGGGAGTGGGGAGCGTTCGGTCGTCTGTGGCCCGACAGCGGATCCGTCGGTCTGTTCCAGCAGCGGTCCCGGCCGTTTCGCAGCCCTTGCCACCTGCCACAGCGCCTGCCGTCTCGACAGGCCGAGCGAGCCCAGTGCTCCGACCTCCGCCAGTATCGCCAGTTCCTCTGCGCCCAGACTGCAGCGCCGAGCCAGGTCCTCCGCATTCCGGAACGGCACGGCCTGTTCCTGCTCGATCGCCTCCGCCGCCTGCTGGCGCAGTCCCTTGACGAACCGCATCCCGAGGCGGCAGCCCCCGGCGGCAATTCCGGGTTTTCCGGCGGGTTCCTCCCACCGGGATCTCCAGCTCGACCGGGCGACGTCGATTGGCAGCACCGTCACCCCATGGCGCTGCGCGTCCTTGATCAGGGTGGCGGGATGGTAGAAGCCCATCGGCCAGGCGTTGAGCAGCGCGATCAGGAAGGCGGTGGGGTGGTGGGCCTTGAGATAGGCGCTGGCATAGGCGATCAGAGCGAAGCTGGCGGCGTGTGATTCAGGGAAGCCGTAGAGAGCGAAGGAGGTGATCGACTGGATGATCTGCTCCTGCGGTTCGTCCTCGATGCCACGTTCACGCATGCCCTGGCGCAGCCGGCGTTCGATCTCGACCATGCGCTCCTGGGAGCGTTTGAAGCCCATCGCCCGTCGCAGTTCCTCGGCTTCGCCGCCGGTGAAGCCGGCCGCGACCATGGCGATCCTCAGGATCTGCTCCTGGAAGAGTGGTATGCCCAGCGTCCGCTCGAGGATGGGCTCGAGGCTGGGATGGGGATAGACCACCGGCTGACGCCCGCGGCGACGCTCGAAGTAGGGGTGGACCATGCCGCCCATGATCGGGCCGGGACGGATGATCGCCACCTGCACCACCAGGTCGTAGAACTCAGTGGGTGCATTCCTCGGCAGCGAGGCCATCTGGGCCCGGCTTTCGACCTGGAAGACGCCCACCGTGTCCGCAGCCCGGAGCATTGAATAGGTTTCGGGATCCGCCGCCGGCAGGTGCGCCAGGTCGACCTCGACGCCCTGATGGTCGCGGATCAGCGGGATGGCCTCCTCGAGCGCTCGCAGCATGCCGAGCCCGAGCAGGTCGACCTTGATGATGCCCAGGTCGGCGCAGTCGTCCTTGTCCCACTGGACGACCAGGCGCCCCTCCATTGCCGCCGGTTCGAGCGGCACCACCTCGTCGAGTCGTCCTGAGGCCATCACCATGCCGCCGGAGTGTTGCCCCAGATGGCGCGGCATGTTCTGGATCCGCTGCCACATCCGGGCGAAGAGCTGAATGCGCGAGTCTTCGGGGTCGAACCCCGCAGCGCCGAGTTCCTCCGCCAGGGACTTGGAGTCGCCGCGGGTGATGTCGTAGCGCCAGGTGCCGAGCTGCTTGGCCAGTTTGTCGACCTGTTCGTTCGAGTACCCCAGAGCCTTGGCGACCTCGCGGGCGGCGGAACGGTCGCGGTAGGTGATGACATTGGCGGTCATCGCCGCGCCATGGGGCCCGTAGCGTTGGTAGACATACTGGATCACGCGCTCGCGCTGACTCCCCGAGGGCAGATCGAGGTCGATGTCGGGCCATTCGCCGCGCTCCTCCGACAGGAAGCGTTCGAACAGCAGCCCCATCTTCACCGGGTCGACAGCGGTGATCGAGAGCGCATAGCAGACCGCGCTGTTGGCCGCCGAGCCGCGCCCCTGGGCCATGATGTTCTGGCGCTTGCAGAATCGGACGATGTCCCAGACGATCAGAAAGTACCCGGCCAGATCGAGCTTTTCGATCATCGTCAGCTCCTTCTCGATCTGCGCCTGCGCCTGCGCGGTGAGCGGCCGAAAGCGTGTCCGGGCCGAGTTCCAGGTGATGTGGCGCAGGTAGGAGCTGGGAGTCTCTCCGGCGGGCAGCGGATAATCGGGGAAGTGGTAGCCCAGGTTGGCGAGGGTGAAGTCGAGTTGCTGCGCCAGTTCCCAGCTGCCCACGATGGCCTCGGGGAGGTCGGCGAACAGCTCGGCCATTTCGCCGGCGGTCTTGAAATGCCGCTCTCGCTGCGCTGCCAGCAAACTGCCGGCAGTGTCGAGAGGCGTGTGACAGCGGATCGCGGTCATCACGTCGTGGAGCGTCTTGTCACCGGCCCGGGCATAGCGGACGCCATTGGTGGCGATCAACGGCAGCTGCGCCCGGCGTGCAAGATCCACCAGGGCGCGGTTGCGATGCTCCTCCTGGCGCCGCCGATGGCGCTGGAGCTCCACTCCCAGCCGGCGGTCGAAGGTCGTCGCGAGACGCTCGAGCAGTCGCGCGGCGGCTCGAGGGCTGCCGCCGGTACTCCGGCCCTCGAGCACATGCGCCAGCCAACCCTCGTCACCTCCCGTCAGGCACCACAGGCCCTGGCTGTGAGCCTCGAGCATTTCCCAGTCGACCGCCGCCTCTCCCTTGGCCCTGCCCCGTGCCGCCGCCGTCAACAGCTTGCACAGGTTGCGATAGCCGGTGCGGTTGCCGACCAGCAGGCTCAGGCGGGGTCCGGGTGCCATGCCGTCTCTTCCGATGACCACTTCCGCGCCCACCAACGCCCGCACCCCCGCCTCCCGGGCCGCCTTGTAGAACCGGGGAGCGCCGTAGACCCCGTTGCGATCGGTCAACGCGACGGCCGGCAACTCGAGTTCGGCAGCCCGCTGGACCAGATCCTCCGGCAGTGACGCGCCGTCGAGAAAGGAGAAGGCCGAGGTCGCATGAAGCTCTGCGTAGCGTACCGATGGGGGCCGGCGGCGGGCCGGACGGCGGTAGTCCCGCTGCCGCACCCGCTCCTTGCGCGCCCCCGGAGAAACGTAGCCCGGGGACAGTGATCCGCCGCCGTACTCGAAGCCCCCGGAACTCTCCTCCGGCCCATCCGGCCGGTCACGTGCGGGGTGCGCGCCGTCTGTGGGCATTGGAGAACTATAGCGTAAACAGAGCGTAAGTATGAGGGCAGGTCCATGGACCTGTCCCCCGCTACGCGACTCGCTTCAGGGGTAATACCCGCTGAGTGTTCGCACTTCCGCGCGGCCGCGGCTGACCGTGACCGTAACGGTCCGAAACTCGTCTTTGCCGCGGGTGCTGCCCGACTGGTAGACCAGCAGATACTGATGGCGCAGCTCTTCCTCGATGGTCTCGTAGACTCCGGGGAGATCATCGAGTCGGGAGAGAAAGAACGCCCGCCCACCGGTCTCCTCTGCGACCTGCTCGAGGACCTTGCGGGTCTCCCATTTCTCGGCCACTTCGCGCAGTCCGATGACATAGATCATCACTCCGGCGCGCCGCGCGGTGGCCATCACGTGCTCGATGCCGAAGCGGCTCGCCTCGTCCTCGCCATCGGAGAGCAGCAGCAGGGCCTTGGGCCCCTTGATGCCGTCGAAGTAGTGCAGGGCGAAGATCAGGCTGTCGTAGAGGGCGGTGCCCCCACTCGGCCGCATCGAGGCCAGTCCCGCCGCCAGCCGGGAGGTCTGGTTGGTGAATCTCACCGGCACCTCGACGCGATTCGAAAACGACATCAGGGTGGCGCGGTCGCGCGGCTTGATGGTCTGATCGATGAAGGTCTGCGCCGCCGTGGCGACCGCGTCGAGCTTGCCGCCCATCGAGGCTGAGGTGTCGATCAGCAGGGCGGTGTGGATCGGCAGATCCTTGACCGCCTCGAAGCGGCGAATCTCCTGGGACTCGCCGTCCTCGAGCACTTCGAAGTCCTCCTGGACCAGGTCGAGCAGCGGGCGTCCGTTGCGGAAGACCCCCGCGTAGAGTTCGACGAAGCGCACGTCGAGATGCTCGAAGAACTCCGGAGCATTGATGAAGACGGTGTCTTCGGCCTTGTTGCCGTCGACCAGGTAGCCGACCGCGCGAACGTAGGTGAGGGCGTCGTTCGGCAGCACGACGGCCTGTTCGAAAGGCTCCTGGTAGAGGGTGGCGACCCGCTGTTCGCCGAGGAACAACTCCAGCCGCTCGAGACTCTCGCCGTCAGGAACCTCGACCTGGGTCACCACCGCCAGGCTGGCGCTGTAGTGCCGGTTTCGGACCGGCTCGACCAGGCGCACCCTGAAGCGCTGTCCGCCACGGTTGACCTGGCGCTCGTCGCTGGCGATCACAGTCCCCTCGGGGCCGTAGCCCTCGACCCGTAGTTGGTGAAAGGCGGCCGCTTCGCCGAGGTCGAGTTCGATCGAGTAGGGTGGGCGGGTCTTGGCCATGATCTGGCGTCCGTCGAGAAAGAAGGCTACCTTGCGCACTTCCCCGGTGACCACGGCGCTGAAGCGCATCAGGCCGATCTGCACCGACCCTTCGGGAGGGGGCACCAGGCGAACTGTGCTTTGTCCGCGCTCGCTGGCCTCACGGGCCTCGGCGAGAATGCGGAAGAGTTCGGAATCGGGCGGTTGGCGCAACGTGTCGAGTTGGTCGGGGGCGGGGACTGTCAGCGACCGGGTCAGGCTGGCGAAGCGGCGGGCCATCAGGTCCTCGACCTTGAGGTGCAGCTCGATCTCGCCGGGTCTCAGGTAGCGCTGGAAGATGAGCGGTGTCGGTTTGTCTCCTTCGCCCGGTGGCGCTTCGAATCGATAGTGGAAGCGCTCGAAGAGCCGGCCGTCGCGGACGACCTCTCCGGTGAGCAGAAAGTGCTGGGTGGGGAGGATGCCTCCGCTGTCCTCTGCGAGGGGTAACGGGGGCACTTCGACCACTCCGGCCACCGCTGTGCGGTTCTGGTTGCGACCTGGAAACTTGATCGAGAGGTCGATGTCGAACAGTGCCTCACCTGCCGGGATCATCGTCGACGAGGCGGCGAAGTTCTCGATCCACTCGACTGAGTTGGGTTTCGGCGCCGACATCTGCTCATGGAGCCAGGCCGGGTAGTTCATGATCTCGGCCATTCGGGCGCGGGCGATTCCCATGCCCTCGCCGGCGCACAGGAGGCTGGCCACCGTGGTCGGCAGCTTGCGGCGTGTCGCCGGATCGAGGCGCTCCTGCGAGTCCCAGACCCGGTAGGGCTTGTCGCCGGGCCCGAAGCGACGGAAGAAAACGAGAGCGAACCACTCCCGAGTTCGCTCGCTGCCGCCGTAGAACCAGAGCTCAAGCTCCTGGCGGGCGTCGTAGCAGATCGTGGTACCCTGCCGTCCCGAGGCTGGAAGCGCCCCGGGGGTCCGTGGAGCAGCAGAGCCCTGGAACGATCGTCCTCGAAGCCTCCGAACCGACTCTGGGCCTCGTCGCGGCGGCGGTCCCAGCGTCGCTTGAACTCGTTGTAGGGCGTATCGGTATTGGGATCGCGCACTGCCCAGAAGGTGTCGATGAAGGCAAACCGTCGAAAGTCCTCTTTGAGGGACAGAAAGAACTCCCGCTCTTCGTTGGTGATCAGGAACTGGACTTCGTCGAGCCAGGCGGCGAGTTCGCGGGGCAGAGGCTCCGGGGCATCCGGGTCGGAGTCACGTTCCTGGGCCAGGGTCGATGGGACGAGGAGTGAAGCCAGAATCAACGACAGGGTGAACAGCCCGGCGAGCGGAAAAACCCGGTGCCAGCTTGCCGGGGCCTTCCTCGAGGCCCTGCCGGTGCGGTAGCCTGCAATGGTCCATGAGAGACTCATTCTCGACTGGTCAGCCCTTGATCGGGCAGCGAATGGAGGCGAAGACATGAAGCGATACACGGTTCTTGCGACAGTTCTGGTTCTGGGCACCCTGGCGTCGGTGGCCCGGGCGCAGGAGGTGCCGAGGTCGGCGCCCAAACGATACTTCGGTCCATGCAAGCTCTTTGCCGAGTTGGAGACCTTCGATTGCTATCACGACTTCTCAGAGGTCACTCGCTTCCTCGAGGACGCGGTGGTCCTGCACCCGCAGTATGCCAGTCTGGAATCGATCGGCAAAAGTTGGCAGGGGCGGGACCTGTGGGTGCTGACGATCACCGACCGGACGACCGGAGAGCCTGAAACCAAGCCTGCGATCTGGGTGGACGGCGGCATCGACGCGG
>PVMS01059189.1_pt1 | contig 23274 bp, 19 predicted proteins | sample 1853461 | NCBI WGS metagenome assembly PVMS01 (sample SAMN08582032, study PRJNA380276) | Marine sediment metagenome, whole genome shotgun sequencing project. | isolation source: ocean sediment barecode stripped | collected 2017 | reverse complement strand
TTAACAGGATTATGGGAAAGTGTCATATCCAGAATATCAAGTTTTGGCATGCCCGGCAGACATAGCGCGCAATGATCGCGGCTTCTCCTTCTGACTTGTTCGGCACCATTCTTCTCGCGGACGCTATCCGACATGGAGTTCTGTAGTCAGTAAAGGCTCATTTATATGGACATGCGTGCTAGAATGCTGCATGTAATAACTCGATCCGGACGCTATTTTACGACAGGGTGGAAGCATCGAGATATTCTAGCCCAGATGGCGGTGTTTTTTATTTGCCAGCTCTGCGGATGTAGCGGCTCGGAAAAGGATGATCCAGAGATTTATCAACGCGAGACCGGCCCTTTTGCTGAGATTATTCAGCAGGGTATTGCGCGGTATTTGGGAGCCTATGAGTCCGTCTCATCCGAGAAAATAGAGGAAAGTCTAAGTCATTCGTTCGACGCCGATGACGGCCCTCGTTGCATGTATGGCGAAACATATAAAGTAACCACCCGGGATATACATTCTGAAGACCTGATGATCTTTTTGCCCGGTGGTGGTGCCTGTTGGTCCGAACACTGCTCACATGTTGGCGCTTTGCTGCCGGGCATGCCAAAACTTGATATTCTGGATATGACACTTTCCCATAATCCTGTTAAAGCCTGGAATGTTGTGGTCCTGCCCTACTGCGATGGCTCTATGTTTTCGGGCGATATTGACCTGGATCTGGATGGTGATGGCTTGATTGATCGCTATCATCGCGGATTGAAGAACCTTTCGGCTGGTCTGGATCTTGCGATCAGGTTTTTTCCCTCACCGAATAGAATTTTGATTGCAGGGTACAGTGCAGGTGGCTTTGCCACAGCATATGCCCTCCCTCTCGTCCGTTATCTTTATCCGGGTACCCCCATTTATGTAATCAATGATTCAGGGGTGGGGATACTTCCACAAGGGATGCTCAAAAAAATGATGTCGGAATGGCGGTCTGAGTTGTTTATTCCGAATAGTTGCCCTGGTTGCCTTGACGAAAACGGGCATCTAACCAACTATTATGCTTGGCAGTTGAGTCAAGATAAAAATTTTCGCTTAGCCATGATGAGTTATACAGCAGATATTGTAATGGCTGAGGGCATGGACAATAGGTATTTCGAGCGGCAGTTGATAACTGAAATGGCAGAGCTTGAGCGGTTGCATCCGCAGCGGATGCGTAGTTTCATCGCGAATGGCCAAAGACACACATTCTTGCCAAGTTTGATGGACGTTAGCGTCGGGAAGTTCTCAGAGGCCGATTGGATCGCGGCGATGTTGGAAAATTCTTCCAGTTGGGTATCTGTATCCGAATGATATGAAGGGGTACTAGCCAGACTGACACATCATTTAATGTCTCTAAAGACCTTCACTTGTTAGAGATTTTTCATTTCACTGGAATAAATTCCCACTGAAAAGCCATCGGGGGTATAATCCGAGGAATGCTGACTTAATTCGTGTTTAATGGAATTTTGGCTCCGGGTAGTGACACTTCTCAGGATATTTATAAATGATAATTGCTGCTGATATCAGTCACGTCGGGCGAGCGTTTTCTTGCTGATATGCCCGGTACTATATTATTAACAGGTGCCACTGGCTTCACTGGTCAACACTTGACGCGTTTGGCGCGGGAAAGAGGCTACGAAGTCCTTGAGTTGCGGTCGGATCTTAGTGACACCAATGAGATCGCTGGGGAGTTGTCCGCAGTCGGGTTCGACTATGTCGTGCATCTGGCTGCGATCAGTGCGGTTACCCATACGGATCTGCAAGCTTTCTATACGGTCAATTTATTTGGCACGCTCAACTTGCTAGAGGGGATTGCCAATTCGTCCTCAAACCAGGCCAGGATTCTTATCGCCAGCAGCGCTAACGTTTACGGTAATTCTACCCGATCCCCGATCGATGAAAGTGTTTGTCCGCAACCGCTGAATCACTACGCTGCAAGCAAGTTGGCTATGGAGCATATGTCTGCGGCACACTATGGTCATCTGTCGCTGATGATGGTGCGACCATTCAACTATACCGGAGTTGGCCACGATAGCCGATTCGTGATCCCCAAACTGGTGGACCATTTTGTCAGGCGTGAGTCTTCCATTGATCTGGGGAACATGGCGGTAGAGCGGGAGTTCAATGACGTTCGAACCGTCTGCCGGGCTTATCTCGACTTGTTGGAAAAGGGCACTGTGGGTGAGAATTACAATTTTTGCAGTGGCAGAGCCCAAAGTTTGGGCAGTGTTCTTGAAATGTTGACCAGGATCACGGGGCACAGAATCGATGCCAGGACCAACCCGGAATTTGTGCGAGAGAATGAACTGAATCGGTTGTGTGGAAACCCGGCTAAACTCGAGGCCTGTGTCGGACCCTTGCAGCATCCGCCCCTGGAGGAAACACTGGAGTGGATGCTGCGTGCAGGTAACTAGTGGGAACAGAGTTCAGGTTGATCGCCCCAGCTTGTTTAACGCATGAATCTGACAATTGAATTAACCAAGAGGGATTTCGCGGAACGTTTTTCCGGGTCTTCGTTGGGCATGAGCTGGTTGTTGCTCGCTCCAATGGTAAACATATTCATCTATATCGTGGTATTCAGTGAGCTAATTGGCGCGAGAATCCCGGGGGTGGAATCAACGCTGGGTTATGGTGTCTACCTCGTGTCGGGATTGTTGCCCTGGGTCGCTTTCGCCAACACAGTGTCACGAATATCGACGATTTATGTCGACAAGCGGCACATCATATCAAAAATCAAGCTGGATCTGAGAAGCTTTCCCCTGTTTGTCGTTCTCGCTGAGACGGTGGTTTTTGTATTTGCCTGTGCAATATTCCTGGTTTTTCTGCTCTATTTTGATTTCGAGTTGAGTAGGCAGCTGGTGTGGTTTCCGGTTATCTATGCCCTTCAGCAATTGTTTGCCTTTTCTCTCGGTTTTGTCCTTGCGATTTTTCACGTATTTCTGCGGGATCTTAAGGAATTCATATCAGTTTCACTACAACTGTGGTTTTGGTTGACACCAATTGTCTATACCTTCGATATTCTACCGGATTACGCCACGGAATATTTCAGGTTCAACCCCGCCTTTTTGTTCATCAAGTCCTATCACAATGTCTTTGTTTATGATTCTGCACCTTCAGGCGATAGCCTGTTGATGTTGTTTGCCCTTGGTCTACTGTTACTTGGCCTAGGCCTCCTGCTCCACCTTAAGCTGGAGCGGGACATCCGGGATTTTTTATGATTGCTGTAGATGCTTTGAGCAAGCATTTCAAGCTATATGAATCTCCGGCGGACAGGCTGAAGGAAATTATATTCAGACGCTCATTTCATCAGAGTAAGCTGGCTCTGGATGGTATTTCCTTTAAAGTCGAAGACGGTCAGACCCTGGGCATTATTGGCCAGAATGGAGCGGGCAAGTCAACGCTGCTTAAAATTCTGAATGGTGTGCTGTTGCCAGACTGCGGAACGATAAATGTTGATGGCCGGGTGGCCGGCCTCCTCGAATTGGGAACCGGTTTCAACCTGGAGCTTTCCGGTCTGAATAATATTTATATGAACGGCCTGTTGCTGGGTATGGACAGGGAGGAGATTGATGCGAAGCTGGATTTGATTCTGGACTTCTCCGAGCTTCGTGCGGTTATACCACACCCACTGAAGACCTATTCTTCCGGGATGGTAATGCGGCTGGCTTTTTCCATAGCCATGCACTCTGAGCCCGAGTGTTTTCTGATTGATGAGGCATTGTCGGTGGGTGATGCTCATTTTCAACAGAAATGCATTAAAAGAATCAAGGAATATAAGAAAAATGGCGGCGCGATTATTTTCGTTTCACATGATATGAACGCCATCAAAATATTGTGCGATAAGGTGATTCTGCTGGATCAAGGAAAGGTCATTGTAAGTGGTTCTCCAGAGGATGCTGTAAATCATTATAACTACCTGATCTCTACACTGAATGATGACGGGGAAGCCGTGGTCAGAGATGAGGGCTTGGCACAATCTTTTGGTGGTTTTTCAGCGAGAATCAATAAAGTTACCGTGGTTGGAAAGATCTCCGGGACAGATTCGATCTCCTCCGGGGAGTCGGCCGAAATCGAGGTGCTGATGGAAGCAAACACAGTGATCGAAAATATCAATGTTGGTATTCTGATTAGAAATAATTTCGGCCAGGATATCTACGGTACGGCCATCTGGAAGCATAAAGAAAGCGTGGATGTGGCTTCCGGAGAGAGCTGGTTGTTTAGTTTTACTATGGATATGAATTTGGGGGTTGGTAAATACACGGTAAGCGTAGCGTTATCTTCCGGAGATACACACCTGGATGGGTGCCTGGAGTGGCGCGACCACGCGGCGTCTTTCCAGATTCTTGCCAGTAGTGGCGATGAGTTTGTCGGTATGTGCAGGCTTGAACCGCTGATTCATGCGAGGAAAATCGAGATATGAGCCCCTTCGGGTCATATAGGGCTTTTGGGCGGCCATATAAAGACGGTGTCCTGCGCTTGATACGCAATGTTTGGTCTCATGACTAACACTGAACTGGATAAGATCAGCCACAAGGGTGACAATGTGACCTGCGAGGCCGGGTTCACGGTTTTTCACGGTGCAGATAACATTTTTCTGGGGAGCAATATCAGCCTAGTGGATTCGATCCTGAATGCAGGCAGTGGCACGGGTTCGATAACCATAGAAGATTGCGCTTTTATGGGGCACGGGGTGAAGATTCTTGCCCGGGGGCACAACTACACCTCCTACAATATGGATAGGCAACTCGAAGTGATGGAGAGGCCGATTCATATAAAGGCGGGGGCGTGGATCGGTAGTGGCTCGATAATATTAGCCGGTGTGACGATAGGCAGGCATGCCGTGGTAGCTGCGGGTAGTATTGTGACCAGGGATGTTCGCGAATATACCGTTGTCGCTGGCAATCCAGCCAGGGTCATTATTTATGACATCAGAAACAAGGATGGCTGGCTCGCAAGGCTGACAAACAGGGTCACGCGAATGCTGAATGGATGGCGAAAATAATCATAAATTATGTCAAATGCCAGGCACGGGTCATCGATGCCCGGCAGGATTCAATGGCTGGAGACAGCTGCAATAATTTTCAGTCAGGTTAAAAGCTATGTTAGAGACAGCTAATACGCAGATAGATATCCGCCGATTGGAGCGGGAGATTAGGTGGAACTCACAAAAGTATGATTTCCTCTGGTCGGGGGTCGATGCCATTGCCCCTCTGGGCCATTCACCGGAAGATTCTGTCGATACCAGTCTTGGTGCGGGTATTACTGCGGCGGCGGCTGTATCGAACGTGGAATCTCCGAGCTATTCGATGAAAAGATACCCTTCGCCACTGCGCTGGATCGCAAGGTTTACCGCTAAGACTGTTCTCTATTTTGCTCGTATTGTGACTCATGCTCAAACGCATTTTAATTACCATGTTGTCGAAACCCTGACTAAAGCCGATCAGGCTTTCGAACGTATTGATGAAAAAAATCACATGCATGCGGGAATTCTTGGCTGGGTCAGCGATGTTTTACCAGACTTGGGAGAGCGGCAAGAAGAGACTTCCAGACGTATGACGCAGGCCGAGTCAGAGCGTTCCGAGCTTCGAAGAGGTCTATCGAATCTGGGTAGTGAGCTTTCCGAGCTTCGAAGAGGTTTATCGAATCTGGGTAGTGAGCTTTCCTCCCTGGAACAAAGCGCCATTGCCCAGAGCGATGAGCTGCGAGTTGTATTGCGTGGGATGGAAGAAAAGCTGGCGCATCTTTCGTCACGTCTGTCTTTACAGGAAAGAAAGATTGCGGAGTCTGACCCCGTCAATAGCACTGCAAAAGTAGGTGCTGGGGAGCGCGACATATCCACTGGTGAACATCCAAGTCTGACGGCAGCACTGGATGGGTTCTACATGGTGTTTGAGGATCATTTCCGTGGATCCAGGGAGGATATTCTGAAGCGGTTGGAAGATTACCTTCCGCTGGTGGAGGACTGTTTGTCCAGTGTCGAGCAAGAGGGTTTGGTGCTGGATCTCGGTTGCGGTCGGGGAGAATGGCTGGAATTGCTTGTCACCAGGGGAGTCAAAGCCTGCGGTATAGACAATAATGCGGGCTTTCTGGTGCTGTGTGAACAGCTGAAGCTGGATGTGGTGGAGAGCGATGCTCTTGAATATCTTAGGTCGCTGCCAGATGCCTCGGTTTCAATCGTGAGTGGATTTCACATTATCGAACACCTGCGGTTTGATGTCCTGATGTCACTGGTGGATGAGGTACAGCGTGTGCTGCAGTCCGGTGGTATGGTGATATTCGAAACTCCCAATCCCAAGAACCTGATTGTGGGTGCCTGTAACTTCTATGCCGACCCCACCCATGTGCGCCAGATCTTCCCTGATCTTCTTGAGTTTGTAATGCAGAGTCGCGGTTATAGGGATGTCGAACTCAGGTACCTGAACCCTCACCCGCCTGCCCAGCAACTGTTTACAGAGGAGGCGCCAATGCTGGCCGCACAACTTAACGGCTTGCTGAGTTGCGCTCGTGATTTCGCCGTGGTTGCCTATAAATAATGAAACCCATTGCATTTGTTATACCCTGGTACGGTGAGGCGCTCAAAGGTGGTGCCGAACAGTTCGCCTGGCAGTTTACTCATAGACTGGCCCGGCGCGGACATGCTGTGGAGGTGCTCAGCACTTGCTGTGCTTCATTCCTTGAGGACTGGAATACCAATCATCTCGCTGTAGGCGAAGAGTTCATCGAGGAAAACCTGATAGTTCGAAGATTTGAGGTCAAGACGCGTAATTCTCACAGCTTTAATACCGCAAACCTGAGCCTGTTGGCCATTCCCGGATCGCAGCTCGGCGATCCGGGAATGGATATCCCGCTGGCGGACTCGGAGACCTTTGTCAGAGAGAATGTTCGCTCTGAAAGCCTGGTGGAGTTTATCAATGACCGACAGGATGACTACCATGCTTTTGTGTTTATCCCCTATATGTATGGTCCTGTATTTGACGGGTTGCGGCTAGTGGCGGACAAGGCCTACCTCCACCCCTGCCTGCACGATGAGGTCTATGCCTACATGCCCCAGGTGGAGCAACTGTTCCGGCACGCCAAGGGAATTTTATACAATTCCCGGGGTGAGCGGAGTTTGGCCCAATCACTGTATGGGCCGGGAATTTTCAACAAAGGTACCGTCGTAGGTGGTGGCGTTGAGTCAGGGGCGGATAGTGACCTGGAGCACCTGGATACCATCGCCGGAGTGGATCTGACAAAGGAACGCTATTTTCTTTGCCTGGGTAGGCGTGACGCCGCCAAAAATACCACGTTATTGGTAGCCGCTTTCAGGGAGTACATCCTGCGCAACGAGGTGACAGGCGTCAACTTATTCCTGGCGGGTCCCGGCAGCCGGAGTTTTGGCGACAATGCATTCAATATAAAGGATTTCGGCCTGGTTCCGGAGCTCGAAAAGGAGTCTTTGCTCAAGCACTGCCTGGCTTTGCTGCAACCCAGTTCCAATGAGAGTTACTCAAGGTCCTTGATGGAAGCCTGGCTGTATGGCAAGCCGGTGGGTGTGCATCGCTCGTGCCTCGCTACAGCAGAGCCGGTCGAGGAATCGGGTGGAGGTTGGTTAGCGGAAACTGAGGCTGAGTGGGTTGGCTTGATTAAATCCGTGGCCAACGTTTCGACGGAGGAGGTATATGCTCGGGGTGCCAGAGGGTACGAATATGCACGGCAATATGCATCTTGGGGCCGGGCACTGGACAACTATGAGCGGGCCCTGGGTTTAAGCCGCGATGCGCCGCCGCGCCGTTTTGAGGGGAAAAATCGTTTGCGCAAGATAATTCAGCTTACGGCGGGGCTCACCCACGGGGATGCGATAAGTAACCAGGCCATATTTATCCGCGACTACCTGCGCGAATTGGGTTATCTCTCTGACATATATGTGGAAGTGCTTGATCCGATATGCGAGGGGGAGGCACAGGTGTTCGAGGAAGGGCACCTAAAAGATGCCGATGCCCTGATTTACCATCATTCAATTGGCTCTACACTGAGTGCGATTGCCATGAACTTTACCGGTCCAAAGGCGCTGATTTATCACAATATCACGCCGATGGAATTCTTCGCACCTTATAACAGTAAGGTGGCCGCATTGCTTGAAACCGGTAGGCGCGAACTTCACGCTTGTGTCGAATCCTACCCATGCGTATTCGGAGATTCACTGTTTAACGCTGCGGAGTTACGTGACGCTGGTGCAAGGGATAGTGGTGTTCTTCCTATCGCGGTTGACCCGGCGATGTGGGTGGAGGCCCCCTGTCAAAAGGTGCTGAAAGCCCTCGGAGATGCTAAGAGCAACATCCTTTTTGTCGGTCGCATAAGCCCTAATAAGTGCCAGGAACAACTCTTGCTGGCATTCAACCACTACCGAGTCCTGGATCCTGATTCGCGCCTGATTCTCGTAGGCGGCTATGACCCAGAGGACGCGTACTATCGACAGCTACGAAGAACCATCGAGGTGCTGGAGCTTTCCGACGATGTACTCATCGCCGGAAAAGTGAGTCAGCAGGAATTACACGCTTACTATAAGGCATCTCATTTGTTCTGGTCCATGAGCGAACACGAAGGCTTTGGTGTGCCGTTGGTTGAAAGCATGTGGTTTGAGTTGCCGGTTATGGCCTACAAAAGTAGTGCGGTTCCTGAGACCCTGGCACAGGGTGGAATCCTGTTCGATGAGAAAGAGGATCTGAAAATACTGGTCTTTCTGGCTGCCAAGTTGGTATACGACAAAAAACTAAGGTCTCAAATTGTCGCAGGCCAGAGGGAACGCCGGCTCGACTTTCATCCAGATCAGGTCAAGAAAGTTGTCGACCAATTGATTAATGGTCTCCAGCGGCAGTGCGAGCGGTAAAGGGACGGTATGCTTTTTAATAGTTTTCAGTTTGCGGGCTTTTTTACCGCAGTTTACGGTCTGTATCTGTATTTCGGCCATAAAAACCAGAATCGACTGCTGCTACTGTCTAGTTATCTGTTCTACGGGGCCTGGGATTATCGGTTTCTTTCGCTGATCATGCTTTCCACCTGCATCGATTACTATAGCGGCCTGAAAATTGAAGCGGCTAAAACGCAACGAGAGAAGAAAACTTTTCTGCTACTAAGCGTCGTCTCTAACTTGTCAATTCTCGGTTATTTCAAGTATTTCGACTTTTTCGTGCAGGAACTTGCCTCCCTTTGCAGTTTACTGGGAATTCCCTTCGGCTATGAATCATTGTCAATAGTGCTTCCTATCGGCATTTCATTTTATACCTTCCAGACTATGAGTTATTCCATTGATATCTACCGGGGAGATATGAAGGCCACCCGGAAGTTTCTGGACTTTGCCCTGTTCGTCGCATTCTTCCCGCAGTTAATTGCCGGCCCCATCGAGCGGGCCCGTAACCTGCTGCCACAGATTATTAATAAGAGAACGTTGAGCCTGGAGCAGTTCTACCAGGGCAGCTACCTGATATTCTGGGGTTTGTTCCAGAAGGTATTCATCGCGGACAATCTGGCGGCTGTGGTCGATCCTGTGTTCGAGTCGGGCGCTGACCCAGACGGCGTACTGGTATTGGTGGCCCTGTACGCATTTGCCCTGCAAATTTACTGCGATTTTGCCGGATACTCCAATATGGCCAGAGGCCTGGCCAAAGTCATGGGTATTGAGCTGTCCGTGAATTTTAACCTGCCGTATATGGCTACCAATCCCGAGGACTTCTGGCGCCGATGGCATATCACGCTCAGCGACTGGATCAGGGATTATGTGTTCCTGCCATTGTTCATCGGGTTAAGGAATTATGGCAAGCAGGGCATGGTGATCACCATCTTTATTACTTATACCTTGATCGGCTTGTGGCACGGAGCTGCGATGACCTTCGTCTTGTGGGGTGTCTTTCATGCATTTATCTTTGCCGCATACCAGCTACTCAAGCCCGCGATACATCGGCTATACGCCTCCCGGGGCAGCACTTTTGCGCGATTTATGTTCCCGGTAAATCTGTTTTTCTTTTTTCACGTGACGGTTTTTGGCCTGCTGCTATTCCGGTCGAGTTCTATTGCGCAGACAATTGAGCTGTCGCAGCTGCTGTTGTTTGGCTTCGATATTACCGGGGTGGATGTAGATGCCGTCAAGCGATTGCTATTTTTTGGTTGGTTCATCCTGTTGGTGCAGTTCTTCCAATACCGGAAGGCGGATTTAATGTTCATTCTGAAGCAGTCAGTGCTAGTGAGAGCGGTCTTCTATCTTGTCTGCTTCTATTCCTTGATTATTTATGGCGAGTCAGATGGCAAAGCATTCATTTACTTCCAGTTTTAGGCGTCTACCTGCTGGATTTCTGATGTTCGCACTGATGGCAGTAATCCTTGAGCTGTTGGTGTTTTCCAGAAGTTATATGCTGTCGGATATGAGCACCCTGTCGGTTACCCGTACCGCGAGAATGGTAGAGGAAAGCAGGAATCTGGATTTGTTGCTAATGGGCGCGAGCAGGTCTCTTGTGGTTAACGCTGCGCAACTGGAGTCTGAACTGGATCACTACGATAACGCTTACAATTATTCAGTGCCCAGTCTCGGAACATCGCTACAGTATTCCATGATCCTGGAAAAGTACCTGGATCACAATCGTGAACCGAGGGTTATTTTGCTGGCGCTGGGCCCGGAAATTTTCGGCCAGTTTAAAGTGGACGCCTTATTTTACTCCCTTTGGTCCGGAGAAGCCGAGCGCTTTTGGCGTTTCTTCAGTTTGCCGGAGTTACTGCAATACATGCCATTCAAGGAAAAAATCTTCATTGTTCCACTGTACATGCAGGCTATTCTCAACTCCTATAATTACCGCATGAACATCCGCGATTATATCAACTACAGGTTGTTTGGTATTGATAAATGGGGTGTGGGCGATGTAGTGGACAGAAACAGGCGATTGCTGGATATCATGGAAGAGACCAAGGGCCAGATGATTTACTGGCCAGATCGTAAAGTACTCTACGATGAAATGATATTTGAGAATATTGTTCCGCTGGGAGGACTGGCTGAATACCAGTATGAAAGCTATTACCTGCGCAAGGACGAAAATATCCGGCGGTTTTTGCACATGACTTCGGAGCGCAATATACCCGTTATCGTCTTCTTTATGCCGGTGCCGGAGCCGCGATACGAGTTGATGGACAGCTACGGAAACTTTAATTACACACGACGGCGCATGGGTGATTTCGAGGAACGATTTAAGAATGTCTATTTTCTCGACCACGATATCAGCTATGACATGCTTTACTTCGGGGATTCGTCCCACCTGAATGCTGATGGCGCCGCGAAGTTTAACGTGGAATTCGCCCGGGATATAAAGCACTTGATGGAGCAGGGATATGGGCAGGTGGAGTTGGTCGGTAGAGGGCTGTTCTTCGATCTGGGTGCGACAATTGAGGGCAGGGTCAAGCTTGCAGGCTTTTACGAGAAAGAGGAGAATGTCGAGCTTCAAGATAGCTGGCGCTGGTCGTCTGGAGAGGTGAGTTCCTTCGTTTTCCCCTGGATTAAAAATGAGGAGCCGCGCAAGTATCGAGTCATCTTTGAGGTCCAGCCCTTTTTACCCCAGATAAACCAGGCTATGGTATTGGGTACACCCATCGACAATACCGTTGTGGTTTTGCAGTCAGGAAGACAGCAGTATTCGGTTGAACTAATGTTCCCCACTACTGACGAACTGGAGGTGTCGGTGAGCTATGCTGCGGCCATGAGTCCCCTGGATCTGGATATGAGTGCGGATGAGCGTGTGTTGGCGGTGAGATGGTTTAATATCAGCTTGCAGTACGTTGCTGAAAATTGAAGGTTAACGCATTGTATTCTTTGTTGTTGATAAAATGAGGATCGAATGATGGAGATATCTGAACAGGCGGTAACAGATATGGTGTTCAGCGTGATCGATAGGATTAACGAGCACTCACCAGGTAAGAAAAAGCTGGAGAAATCACTGGATTACCCGCTTTACGGAGATGGTGGAAACCTGGACTCCATGGATCTGGTCGGTTTTATTGTCGATGTTGAGCAAGCTGTCGTCAGGGAATTCGGTGCATCTGTAGCCCTGGCAAATGAGAAATCCCTGTCACAAACCAATAGTCCGTTCAGGACTAACGCTACGCTGATTGGCTACGTTGTGACAGTGCTTCATGACCAGTAATGATGCGATAGCCGCCCATAACCGGGCTCACTACGACAACGTTACGGATGCCTGGACCTTTATTCTCGGGGATAATCTGCACTATGGGGCTTTTTCGGCTGATACCGCCAACCTGACGGAGGCTACAGACAGACTGATTTGGGAGATGGCGAACTTCGGCGGGCTGGAGCCGGAGATGCATATCCTGGATGTTGGTTGCGGTATTGGTAATCCGGCCTTTTTGCTGCACAAAAAGTTCGATTGCCAGGTCACCGGGATAACGATTAGCGAGCGTGGTGTGGTAATTGGCAACGAACAGGCAGAGCTGCGTGGACTGTCCCGAGCGATTCGGTTTGTCCAGGCGGATGCACTGGATAATGGCATGGCCAATGAGATGTTCGATTTGCTATGGCAGATGGAGTCTTCCCATCTGATTCATGATAAAATCGGCCTTTTTCGGGAAAACTTTCGGGTTTTAAAGCAGGGCGGGGCACTTGTGCTGTGCGACCTGTTTCTGAAGAGGAATTTTTCCGTGGCGGATATCTATGATTTGAGGAGTGAGTTGGCGATGCTCGAGAACTCATTTGGCAAGGCCAAGATGGCGACGGTACCTTTTTACCGCGAGTGTTTGGCCGAGGTCGGGTTTGACTCCATCGAAACACTGGATATCAGCGACAGCGTCAAGCCGACGCTGTGTGCATGGAAAGAAAACGTGGATTCGAATATCGAGTCCATCGAGACCTTGCTGGAACCGAAAGCCATAGATGACTTTCTCAGGACATGTGACATTCTGGCACAGTTTTTTGACCAAAATCTACTCGGTTACGGTTTGATCAGGGCACGCAAAAGTGGGCAGGTGAGCGAATGACCCAATCTCGGGTGATGGTGATTACCGGTACGCGCAAAGGTATCGGGCGTTATCTCGCCGAATATTACCTGGCGAGCGGCTTCCATGTTATTGGTTGCAGCAGAGGCGAGTCTGATTTGCGCAATGAAGCATACGAACATTTTGCCCAGGATGTTGCCGATGAGGTGGCTGTGATACGAATGTTTTCAGAAATTTTTGAGAAACACCGTGGACTTGATGTGCTGGTCAATAACGCCGGTATCGCCTCAATGAACCACTCCCTGTTGACACCGGCCAGAACAGTGAGCCAAATAATGGACACGAATGTGTTGGGTACCTTCCTGATGTCCAGGGAGGCTGCCAAGCTCATGCGAACCAGAGGGCATGGGCGGATAGTGAATTTCTCCACCGTGGCGACCCCACTGAAATTAGAGGGAGAAGCGATTTATGCCGCGTCCAAGGCGGCCATTGTTTCTTTGACCGAAATACTGGCCAGGGAACTGGCGGATTTCGGCATCACAGTCAACGCGGTAGGGCCGACCCCGGTCAAGACCGATCTGATTCGCAGCGTCCCGAAAGACAAAATCGATCGGCTGCTGTCGCGCCAGGCTATATCCAGATTCGGCACATTTGAAGACATCGTCAATGTTATTGATTTTTATATAAGGCCCGAGTCCGATTTTGTCACGGGGCAGAATATCTATCTCGGAGGCGTCTGAGTGAGCCCTATAGAAGAACTGCTGCGGCGTATGGAGGGTAATTCAGACAATGCCGCCATCATCTATGAAGAAGAAGTGTTTCTTTACCGGGATCTCCTGAACCTCAAAACCGACGCCGATAATGCCTTGCGTGCCAAGGGCGTTGCCGCCGGCGACGTGGTTGCACTGTGTGCGGATTATTCCCCGGCGTCCATGGCAGTGCTGCTGTCGCTGATCGCAAACCGAAATATCGTAGTACCGATAAGTATCAGCCTAGATAAGGGCGGAGATCAATATCTGGCGATATCCAATCCCGATTTTATTGTTGAAGTCGACCAGTTGTCCTTCCGTGTGAGCAGAGAAGAGAATAAACCGGAAAAAAATAAGCTAATCGCGCAGTTGGGCGAGGAATCCGCGCCTGGCCTGGTTCTTTTCACCTCGGGAACAACCGGCATCCCCAAGGCGGTGCTCCACGATCTGAACAAGTTGATGTCGAAGTTCATTGAGGCCGATAAAAAATACACTACACTGTGCTTCCTTATGTTTGACCATATAGGGGGCGTGGATACTTATTTTTATGCGTTATTCAGCGGTGGATTGGCGGTGTTCCCACGATCCCGCGATCCGGGCTATGTTTGCGAACTGATAGAGACCCATGCGGTGGAAGTTCTACCGGTTTCGCCAACTTTTCTGAATCTGATATTGCTTTCCGGTGCTCACAGAGAATTTGACATGAGCTCTTTGCAAATTATTACTTTCGGTTCGGAAAGAATATCGGACTCTCTGCTTGCCAGGGCAGAGCAGGGGTTTAGCTCTGCCCGTTTGGTGCAAAAGTATGGTATTACGGAGATCGGTTCACCTTCGTCAAAAACCCATCCGCAGGATGCATCGCTTATAAAGGTTGTGAGCGACAGCGTGGAGACTCGGGTCGTAAACGGAATTTTGTATATCAGGGCTGCCACGGCAATGGTGGGTTATCTCAATGCTGAAAGCCCCTTTACCGAAGATGGCTGGTTCAATACGGGCGATGCCGCAGAGGTACATGGCGATTACATAAAAATCCTGGGCAGAAAGTCGGATTTGATTAACGTCGGTGGCGAAAAGGTGTTTCCCGCTGAAATAGAGAGCGTCATCCTGGAGGTTGAAAACATCGCTGAGGTGATTGTGTTCGGCGAGGAGAATCCGATAATCGGTCAGATGGTGTGTGCCAGGGTGCGGCTTGTCGAGGCGAGGGACAGCGACAATGTTGTCTTGCGCTTAAAAGCCTATTGCGCTGAACGACTGGAAAAGTACAAGGTCCCGGTCAGGATCCATATCAGTGAAGATAAACTTCACAGTAACAGGTATAAAAAAGTGGCCGGATCGGCCGTGGGGAATTAGCACATTCGAGTGGGCATACTATTATGAGACATCTAATCTTTGTTACCAAAATTGTATTGTTGATGGCATTTGTCACTAATCACGCCCATGCGTATCTGGATCCGGGAACGGGCAGCATGATTTTACAGGGTCTCATAGCGGGACTTATGGTGGCGGCCACCACCATGGGCATTTACTGGCAAAAATTTTTGGACATTATCTACAGGGTGACCGGTAAAGACTTTAGGAAAACTGCGGGGCAGGATGAGGATCTAAAGGACGAAACGCCTAAAGATGAGACCTAACCCAGCGTCATTTCGAGACCCCTCCGGACGCGTATTCGAGTCCGGAGGGACTATTTACCGCGCGATCTATGCGCCCGGCGTGGAAGATTATCGGGCCGCGACTGGCGATGGCATATACGAAAGGCTAATCGGTAAGGACCTTTTGATTGCGCATGCGGAGGTCGATCCCGCTGAGATGAGTGTGGGTGACGCGCTGGTGTGTCTGGAGCATCCGAAAATCCCCATGGTCAGCTATCCTTGGGAGTGGCCCTTTTCCCTGTTGAAGGATGCGGCGTTACTGCATTTGGATATCATGGAGGAACTGTTACCTCGCGGGTACTGGCTGCGTGATGCGAATGTTTTCAATATACAGTTTGATGGCCACCGCCTGAAGTTGATTGATACTTTGTCTATCGGCCGCCGGGATGCAAACCGCCCCTGGGTCGCCTACAAACAGTTTTGTTCCCATTTTCTCGCGCCGCTGGCTGTGGCGGCAAAGTCTGATGTCAGGCTACTCGCACTGTGGCGCAGCTACCTCGACGGGTTTCCCCTGGATCTGGCCGTGAAATTATTGCCCGGCTCGGCCCGGTTGAACCCCCGTCTATTCATGCACTTGTATTTGCACGCATCGATGCAGCAATCCGCTGATAGTAAGGAACGCTTGCATGAGGCGAAGCCTAAAGTTGTTCGCGTATCGGACACTGCGCTGCTTGGATTGATTCGATCCCTGAGGAAGGCGATCAGCGGACTTGCTTATCGCCCGAGCTCCGAGATATGGCGAGGATATACCGAAATTCGGACCTACGATGCTGAGGATGTCACGGCCAAGTCCGCCTTTATCAACTCGGTGGTTGAAGAAATGGATCCAGGTGTGGTTTGGGATTTTGGTGGTAACACCGGCGAATTTTCTGAGCTCGCTGCGCGCCGTGGGGCGTTTGTGGTGTCTGTGGATTTCGATCCCGCCTGTACTGAGTTTCTCTATACCAGGCTCCGTCAGGGCCAAGTAGAGGGGCGGATACTTCCGCTAACTATGGATTTGTCCAACCCATCTCCTGGTCTGGGTTTCAATCAGGGGGAGAGATACGGACTCAAAGAGCGCGGCCCGGCTGACTTGCTGTTCGCGCTCGCGTTGATACACCACCTGGTTTTTTCCGCATCCATTCCACTGGAAAATGTAGCCCTCTGGTTCAGCCAACTTACCCGCAGGTTACTCATAGAGTTTGTGCCAGAAACCGATCCAATGGTTAAAAAGCTACTGGTCAATCGTGGAGACGACCACCTCCCGTACTCAATGGAAGCTTTCAAGCAAGGTTTCAATCGGTATTTCAGCATCGAGAAGGAACAGCAGTTACAAAATGGCAGGAGTTTGTTTGTGTTAAGGAATAACAGCGACCTTTGAGTTGACTTGACCCATGCTGGAAAGTCCCTCCCCAGATTACACAACCTCCAGGCAAGATCGCCGAGCCGGCTACTTTTTCATTGCCCTAACGCCAATACTAACAATTTTCCTGGTTATCCCTCTGGAGCTTTACACCAATGCAGCCGAATACTGGCGCTGGGATATGGATTTTCCCGGAAGCTTCATGCTGGTCGGTGCTATCCTCTATGCGGGGCTGGTTATTTTACTTTATGCCTTAAGTATCTTTAGCGTCAGTGCCTTTAAAGTATCGGCGCTGGCCCTATTTTACCTTGGTATTTATGTACTTCTCGCGGATGTCTTGGCGCCTTTGCAAACGGGCCTGCTTGACGGGTCCGCACTGGAAAGTGATGAGCCACTGTTTTATACATTGATCGAGTTGTTAATGCTTGGTTTCGTGCTGTTTTTGGCGGTTAAGCTGCGGTCGCATGCCGGTAAAATCACCTCACTCATGACTGCGTTCCTGTTGGTGCTTTCGTTAGTCTATGCGGTATACGCCAGCCAACTCGCATCACCGAAAGGTTTTGATCTGTCTGTGGTTGAGCCCTCCAGTCCCCTCAATGGGAATATCTATCATATTGTTTTGGATGAAATGCAGACAGATGCGGCTCGCGCTTATATCCAGTACGCCGGATTACAGAAAGATCTCGAAGGCTTCACGTTCTACGGGAATAATCTGGGCAATTATCTTTTTACTAATGTTTCCATGCCCAGTTACTTGACGGGCAAGCTGTTCCGGGCCGGTGATTTTTCTGAATGGCAGGAGTCATATAAGGAGCACGGATTGTTCAGGCGCCTGTACGAAGCGGGTTTCACTGTAGATTTGTATTCGGTCTATGACCACTGGTGTTCTCCATACGCGCACAGTTGTCGGAGCCTTGATGAGGTATTTGAGCAGCACACAGGGTTGCTGGGCGCGGACTTTATTACTTATGTTCAGATCTGGTTTGCTAGAATATCCCCTAATTTCGTCAGCAACCGGGCCCTGTCTGCCGGTAAAGTGCTCGGTGATTATGTCGATACTCAGATGAATAGCGGGGCACAGAACATACCGAAGACAATCTCCAGGGGCAGGGCGCCCTATTCGTCGGTGCTTATGTTGGATGAGCTGAAAAATGCGGAAAAGGATAAGCCCGGTGGCGGGCGGTATGTATACGCACATGCCATATTGCCCCACGGACCCTATGTCATGAGCGAGAGTTGTGCTTATGACGGTTCAATGTGGAAAACAAAGGGGGGTAAGCAGGCTTACTATCAGCAAGCCAGGTGCGCACTGGACAAAGTGATAGAGTTTCTGGATGAGTTGAAGAGGCTGGGTCGTTATCGCGATGCCAGCATTGTTATCCATGCGGATACAGGTCACGGACACCAGGGGTTCATCAATATCGATGAGAGTGGTACTTTACAGGAAATGACTGCATTGGCCTCGCCCTTGGTTAAGTTGCATGACAAGTTTGTCAAATCCGAGGAGTGGTACCTGTCGCGCGGAATGGCTTTATTGATGATCAAGCCCCCGGGTGCTGGAGTTGATCTGGTCTTTTCCAATGACCTGTCGCAGCTGATAGACGTCTATCCCACTATCCTGGATATGGCCGGGCTGTTCGTTCGCGAAACCGAGAAACTGGATGGGCGGTCCCTACTGAATATGGCTTTGGCCGCGCCACGCGACGGCCACATGTACTTCACTACCCCGGCGAAAATCGGTGAAGTCACTGCCTTGACGATAACCGATCAGGGTAATATCTCCGGCTCTCGGCTTATTATCGAAGATAATAAGCCGAGTGTTGAGCGACTTGATCACTATACCGTGACTTTCGGACTGAACGACGACGATATCGAGATGACTGGCTTTTCTTACCCTGAATATATGGATGAACATTCGCGTCACTGGCGCTGGGCGACGGATACCACCAGTAGCGTTGATCTTTCAAGGTACTTGCGCCTGGAGCCTGGTCATTATCTCATGGAGTTTGAGTTAGAGCCCTTTGTTGTGAATAACGGGGCGAAGCTGGGTATTTCCATTGGCGACCACAGGCAGGAAGTGACACTGGAAGAGGGCTGGCGAACATACCGGTTGCAGTTTGAACTCCAGGGGACAGAGCGGGCTGAAATTCGTTTCGACTTTGAGTGGTCGGCGTCGCCGCAGTCGCTGGGCATAAGCGCCGATCAGCGAAAGTTATCGGCCCGGTTGCAATGGCTCGGCATACGGCGGGCCAACTAATGTCGCCTAGCGGGTTCTGGCCTAGCCCTGGAGAACCGAGTGGTAGAGAGCGATAGTTTGTTGCGCTGTGCTGGCCCAGGAAAATCTCCGGGAATTTTCCAGTCCAAGGAGGCTTAGTCTGGCGTGTAGTTCAGGGTCATCAATGACAGTCTGCATGGCGTCAGCCAGCGCCGCATAAGCTTCAGGGTTGATAAACAGGCCGGCCCCACCGGCGACCTCCGGCATACATGAACAATCGGAGGTGATAACGGGCACGCCAAACCCTTGAGCCTCAATAATGGGTAGTCCAAAGCCCTCGTAGAATGAGGGAAAGACAAACGCTTTAGCGCCTGAGTACAGTTGGCATAGTTGTAGGTTGCTCAGGTAACCTGTTTGCATCACATCGCCACGCTGTTTACCCCGTTCCAGAGCCTTGGCAATATCACCCGATTTCCAGCCTAGCTGTCCAGCTAGTACCAACGGAAAATGCCTGCGCACACTGGTTGGCAGCAACTCATACGCGCCCAGCAAGCCGCTGATGTTCTTTCGCGGCTCGAGTGTAGACACAAACAGAAAATAACCGCCCGATGTAAGCCCCAGTTGCAATAGGAAGCTGTCCCGGGCAGTTTCGTCTAGGGATTCGGTATCCAATGAAGACGCCAACGGAATTGCCGTAATCCGCTCTTGATGTACACCAAAGTATGCAATGACTTCTTTGCGAACTTGCTCAGAATCAACGATCAAGTGGTCGGCTTCCTGTGCGGCCTGTTCTATCGCCGGGGTGAGAACCTTGAGTCGATCCTCGGGGTGATACTGTGGATAAAGGAATAATGACAGGTCGTGGAACGTTGCGATCTTCTTTCCTGCGAATGGTGACAGTCGATAATTGGGCGAGTGGTAGATGTGGGTTCCGGCATATTTGTTTAATTTACGCTGGCTTAGATAGGGTAGCATGCGCTTGAGTAGGCTCTTGACGGAGTTGTGATTCCAGCGAGCTGGGTGCATATTTTCCCCGCCAGTGCCACCGGGTTCTCGAGGCAAATTCAAGCTGCGTATTACCGTATCCGGTTTGTGCCAGCGGCCGCGACTGAAACACCTGATATCGCTGAACTCGTCTGAGGCAAGAAAAGCGCGTAACAACTCCATTGCGTACCTGCCGATGCCGGTTAATGGTTGTATGATGGCATCTGTTTCCAGAATCAGCCTAATGTCCGGAGGATTTTTAATCAGATTAACTCCAAACTACTGTAGTACCAGACCTTTGAAACCAAGGGCCAGTTTACGAGTGTCATTACCATACCCTAAGCTTTGTGGTGACACAGGGTCTGTTATCCGGAGCTCAATGGTGTTTATGCTTCCTGCCAGATAACTATCCTCGCTGAAATCGAGAATAACCTCCTTATGTTTTTCTTCCCCATAACGGAATGTCACCTCACCAATTCGCTCATCATTGAAGAAGATATTGGCATGTTGGGTTGGTTTTTCCTTTCTAAGGTAGGCCTTTATGTCGAGTCGGATACGTCGTAGGGGGCATACCAACGCGTCACCCATGAAATAGAGCCTAACCTTGCTACCCTCGCTCCAACGACCCCATGGTTCGATAAATGAAAGGCCAAAAGAGGCATAGCGTTTCCTCTGTGAATCCTCGGAGAAGAGTATTGGGTGATCGCATTGCAGAGGGTGATGTAATTGTCTCTGCATGGCCAACTTGACTTCCCCGGTATTTTCTCGCCAGCTCAATGGGTTGGATACGTCCGCGTCTATCAAATACACTGACTCGAATGGAGGTAAGAAGTTCTGCCGCCAGTCGAAGTATTTTTTGCTCCAATAGTAGTAATGAAATGGTCTATCTTCTTTCTCATCCAAGGGGTACTCAAGGGGACTCCAGTCTTCGATGGCTGCTATAAAAAGGCGGCCAATATCCAGAAGTGACATAGGATGCTTTGAAAATGCCAGGTTCCCTCCGGTAGCAAGAGGCTTCACCATTAACATGGCATGGGCGTAACCATACTGTTTGTATGATGCGCCGCTCGGACTGTCTGCAAAAAGATTTTGGTAATACAACGGAACAAAAGGCCTGCCATGATCACTGGAAATTACAATGTAAGTATTGTCGTATACTTCCAATTCTCTGAGCCTATCCAAAAGCTTACCTACTAGTGAAAATCCACATTTGTCTTGCTCCAGATAGTTCTCATACGTGGGTGGTCGGTTTCGAATTAGCAAATCACAACCGGAATCGTGCCGTACCGGGCTATGAGTGACTGTATTATGGTAAAACTTAAAGCTGGATCCACTAGCATTTGCGTTGATTTCGTCGATGAAGTACCTAAATTCGTTTACTTGGAAACTCCCTCTACGGGTGCCGCCAGAACGAACAAGAATGTTCTCGAATAGCCAGTTACCATTGTTGTAAATGAATGGCTTCAAGAATTCAGGCGCCATTTTGAAAACGGTGAGCTCTAAAGCTTTTCCATACTCCTGGTTAGCTGCTTTCTGGCTGGGTAGCATATCACCCATATTTGAGCAGCTTTCTAGATCAATGTGATGGCAGTACATACCAGATGTATGGACATAGGCGGGATAGTTCTGGCGCATCAGCAATTGAAATAACTGGCTGGTGCCGAAAGAGTCCGCAATGTAATCCGAAACCGGCTGCTTGTTCTGGTACAGGCTGCCATTGAGAATGGCTGGCACTGAGACAATGGTAGTGGGGTAAACGCCGGCTACATCAGTGTAGAAGGTAAACCCAGTAAAGGAATCGACGGGTATTGCTCCGGATTCAAATATTTCCCTGGCGCTGCCGCCGTAAACCTCGTCTAACATAATGTAGAGGTAATTAGGCGTTGATTTGCTGAATTTAAAATATTCTTGTGCCACAGGGAATGGGTGTCTGGTCAGAACTTTTCCCTCTCCGCCCAATGTGTAAAAACTAATGACGAGGGTTGTTGTTGTGTATATAGCCCCCATTGTCAGGGCAATGCTGAGTAAGTTTCTCTTGCGCCAGAATAGTATCCACACCGCCGCAGCAATGAGCAGCTGAAGAGCGGACAAAATAGACAGAGAATCGATGTCTAATCCACGTCCGTCAAATGCGCCGTAGTCTCCATACAGCAAGGTTTTATTGAGTAATGTAACAATGATGGCGGCAGTGAAGAAGACTTCTAAAAACTGAAATAGGCGCTTGTTGATAAGGAAGGCCAGAATGAACAACAATAAAAAAGCACTTGCAAAAGCGACAAAGAATATGAACGCGGATTCAATGTGAGAACTGAGCCCGTAGGCCAACTCATCGATATTGGCCAGAATGATCTCGATGGGGCCGCCAATCGAAACGATAAACGCTAGTAATAAACAAGAAAATAAAGGCCGTATTAATTCTTTGATCATTCAGTTATTTTTTAACGGGATTCAGTTAGGTCGGGGAGCTCCGGCGTGTCTGCGAATGCCCGGCTACCCCGTGAGAATATACCCGTTAATTAGTTAAAAAGCACCACTCACTCACCCACTTTGAGGAGTACTAGCTGACGAAATGATCTTGAAGTAGTAGTTTTTCAGTCCCTTGTTTCAGGCAGCCACCGACAGCTGCACATGTTTATCACTTTGTTGTCATGAAAAATAATACCCTCAGCATCCAGCCGTTCCCGCTGAGTCAATTGTGATGCAGATCCCTCCGGCAGTGAAATCCGCCCTTGTGCATTAATCACTCTGTGCCAGGGTATGCGCGTATCCGCAGGCAGCCCCCGCAAGGCCATACCAACACGGCGAGCGGCGCCGGGCATGCCGGCCTGTCTGGCAACGTCACCGTAAGTGGCGACCTTGCCGCTGGGAATCAGGGCAACGACCTGCCAAATACGGTGGTTGATGTCGGGTTCGTGTTGCGCCATAGGGGGTTTGGTAGTCATGCGTTGTTATGAGTGAATACCCCGGCATATTGCCACATTCCAGACCGATTTCGATATGGGGCAATGCTTTTCCTGATGGCCACTCCCGGGAATTTGTTGGGGGCTGAGCGTGAACTTGCCGATTCTCTATTGGATAAATGGTAGATATTTAGTAATATAAAACGTATTACATATGAAATATTGGGCAATGTTGGGATCGCGGAGAATAATCATGCCTACTGTAACAGTAAAAACGGATGACCGACTGTATGAGCAAATAATGCTGATGGCTGACGAATTACACCTCACCAAAAGTGAGGTTATAAGGCAAGCGATAGCGGCTTACGGCAAGAATCTTGAGCGCAACAAAATGAAGCTCACCATGCAGGCTGCATCCTTCAAAGTACGGGGGGAAGATAAAAGGCTAAGGGAG
>PVMS01112066.1_pt1 | contig 23282 bp, 18 predicted proteins | sample 1853461 | NCBI WGS metagenome assembly PVMS01 (sample SAMN08582032, study PRJNA380276) | Marine sediment metagenome, whole genome shotgun sequencing project. | isolation source: ocean sediment barecode stripped | collected 2017 | reverse complement strand
TTATTTTAGAACTTTATGGCAGTTCTAGAGGAAAAGGCGCTGAGTATTTGGGGCAAGATAAGCTTCAAAATGACATACTTATTCATACACTAGGTTTTGGTGAATTGGCTAATGAATGGGAGAATAAGCAAGATCCGGAAATTAAAACAATTTATACTTTCTTCATTAAAGGGATGAATGCCTATGCAGAGGCACACCCTGAAACCATTGACAAAAAAAACAAAGTTGTTTTACCCTTAACAACTAAGGACATGAATATGCATGGTATGTATGTTATTTTCACACGTTTTGTTGCCGGTAACGAATTAGGGCATGCTCAACAATGGCCAGATATGGGCTCAAACACTTATGCTATTGCACCAAAACGTTCCGCTTCTGGAAATGCAATGTTAGTACAAAACCCACATTTACCATGGTGGAAGGAATTTTTGTTTTTTGAATCTCATTTAAATCTTAATGGAAAAAACATGTATGGCACCACTATAGTAGGTTTTCCTGGAATCGTAATTGGTTTTAATGAGAATTTAGGTTGGAGTCATACAAACAACACTATTGATAATGCAGATACTTATGAACTAATGCGAAAAGATGGGGGCTATTTGCTTGACGGTAAACACAAAGAATTTGAAACATCTTCAAAGACTATCAAAATTAAACAAGATGATGGAAGTCTAATCAATCAGGAAATTCCCTTAATGAAAACCGTTCATGGACCAGTCGTCAATAAAACCGAAGACAAAGTTTTGGCATTACGAATGGTTGGACTGGATAGACCGAATATGTTCTTACAATGGTGGCGCATGATAAACAGTGAAAGTTTTATTGAATTTGAAGATGCTTTGAAAATGGCGCAAATACCATTTTGGAATGTTATGTATGCAGATAAAGAAGGTGAAATTTTCTATTTATTTAATGGTTTGGTGCCTAAAAGAAACTCTGGCGATTGGGATTATTGGAATAGAATAATTCCTGGTGGTAAATCCGCTGATGTTTGGACAGAGGTACATCCTTACGTGGATTTACCAAAAGTAAAAAATCCAGTAAATGGTTGGTTACAAAATGCTAACGACCCACCTTGGACAAGTACCATACCAATGACGTTAAATCCCAATGATTATCCAACGTACATGGCACCACAATATATGCCATTTAGACCTCAACGCGCCGTTAGAATGATGATTGAAGATGAGTCAATCACTTTTGATGAATTAGTAGATTACAAACTTTCTACACGATTAGAATTTGCAGACAGAATTTTAGATGATTTATTTGCTGCCATAGATTCATCGGACTCAGATAAAGCAAAAAAAGCAAAACGTGTGTTAGAAGATTGGGACAGAAAAGCTGATATAGATAGTAAAGGTATGCTTCTTTTTTACAGTTGGGCAAAAAAATTTCAATCTTGGGGAGGTTCTAATTACACAGAGAAATGGAGTATTAACAAACCAAACACAACTCCAGATGGTATTGCAGACCCAAAACGAGCTGTTAGATTATTAGAGCAAATAGTAACAGAACTAGAGTCTAAATTTGGCAGTTTGGACACTGCTTGGGGAGACTATTATAGAATAAATTATAACGGGAAGAATCTTCCAGCAAATGGAATTGATGGTTCAATGGGTGTTTTTAGAGTAGTATGGCCTGGTATTACAGATGAGAATCATATGTATGTTGGTGGCGGTGATTCTTGGGTTGGTGTTATTGAATTTGGGGATAAGGTAAAGGCAAAAGTCTTGTTAAGTTATGGCAATGCTACTCAGAAAGATTCACCGCATAATGGAGATCAGTTAGAACTATTCTCTAGAAAAGAATTACGTGATGCGTGGTTCACCAAAGCCGATGTTGAAGCAAATACATCAAAAATTGAGGTAATTACCCAAACTGGATTTGTGGAGAAGAACTAGGCAGGGAGTATCATTATTTGGCCGCCTTACATTTGCTACCCAGGATGATAAAATTAATCATATTCGGATTATGAAAATTTCTTTAAGAAAGCTCATGAACAAGACATTTTAACAGAATGCACTGATTTAATAAACAAGGAGACATTATTAGCAATTTGAACTATGAGTGCATATAACCATACTGATCAACAAATCCATCAGCTTTCACAAATCATTGCCAAGGCAAACAGAACTTTCGTACCAAAACAAACAGATGATAGCCATACCAACCTTTATTTTGATTCAATTGGTCATAAAGTTTATGGCCGATGGATTAACATTGAGAAGGGCAACATCATACTTGCTCTAAACCTTCACACATTTTATTTTGAATGGATAAATGATGCCTTACAGGTAATTGAAAAGCATGCGATACAAGACCAAACTTCTTCGGAAATTGAACAAAGCATGGCAGATGTTTTTCCCGAAATAGGATTAACAGAAAAAGATTTTAGGAATGATCTGCATTTTGAAATTCCGGAGTACCCTTTTTCAAATGAACCATTCTCTGTTATTTCGGCTAAGGACTTGATCCAATGGGAGCACTATCGCTCTGTGGCCAATCAAGCTTGTTTTGTATTTATGGGTTTTTTTGCAGGCAACTGGCGAGATCCGTATTTGGCCTCACCATTTTGATACAGGAATCTATGTAGAGCCAACCAATGAAATTGGATTGGGCTTTGGACTAGCCATGGAAGACAGTATGGTGGGAAATTCTTATTTCTACTTCTCAGGGAATGGGCTTAATGGACACATTATTGAGTACAACAGGGTCCCTGAACTTACCTTTGGGTATTGGACAATCACGGACCATTGGAAAGGAGCGGTCTTGCCATTGCCTGATTTAGAAGAAGATAATTTCAAGACCATTCAGGTTTTTTTAAAAGAAACAGCCAAGTGGTTTTTGAAAAATATTTAGGATGAGTTCCAGGCCAGGAAGCACCACGTAAGCAAGTTTATATGAAAATACTTACTAAAATTTTTTTCCAATTATTCCAGTTGACAATTTTTTTGTTTGTCTCCAGTTCAGGGTTTATTGAATTTGCTCATGGCCAATCAAGTTTTAATTTTGATCTGGTTTTAAATGGAGGTAGAATTATCGATCCGGAAACCAGATTAGATGCTAAAAGAAATATCGGAATAATAGGCAATCGGATTGTTGAAATCTCATCAGAGACTCTTGATGGGAAAGAAATAATTGACGTGACTGGTTTAGTTGTATCTCCAGGTTTTATTGATTTACATGTTCATGGGAGAGGAAATAGAGAACAAGAATACCAGGTACACGATGGAGTAACTACTGCACTGGAGTTAGAATGGGGAATTGAGTTTTTAGCAGAGTGGTATGAATCAAGAAAATCAAAGGCACTCATAAATTATGGAGCCAGCGTATGCTGGCCTTTTGAACGATTTCGGGCATTAGATAAATACCAGGAAGCAGTAAATGCGTTGTATAAAACAACTTTGGCCGGGGAATCAAAAATTGAAACACTCTTCAATACCCTAAGACCTTCTTATACTGAAAACCTTACCCCTGAAGAAACAAACAAAATGCTGATCAACATCAAAGGGTCATTGGCCGATGGTGGTATTGGCATAGGTGTACCCATAGGTTATCTCCCTAAAACAATGCCGGGTGAAATGTTTCGAGTGTATCAGTTAGCCGGCGAGTTAAATACGCTGGTGTTTTCACATGTACGTGAGCCTGATATTATTTCAATACAGGAAGTGATTTCCAACGCGGCACTGACAGATGCTCCATTGCATATCGTTCATATCAACAGTATGGCTTTGGGGCAAATTCAATTGGCTATTGAATTAGTACAATCTGCAAACAATAAAGGAATAGACGTCACCACAGAATTATATCCTTATACAGCAGGATCGACATTATTGCCAAGCGCCATATTTAGTGATGACTGGCAGGAAAAACTCAGCATAAGTTATGAAGATGTGCAATGGGTAGAAACTGGTGAGAGGCTTACTAAGGAGTCGTTTGATGCTTATCAAAAAACCGGAGGTATAGTTATATTACACATGATGAAGCCTGAATGGATAAAGAAAGGTATTTCCACACCAGATATTATCATAGCCTCAGATGGAATGCCTTATTCCAAATTAGCCCACCCACGGACTGCCGGAACTTTTTCAAGGGTGTTGGGTAAGTATGTTAGAGATGAAAAAGTGCTCAGCCTATCAGATGCTATTGAAAAGATGACCCTTTTGCCAGCCCAAAGATTAGAAGATATTGCACCTATTATGCGGTTCAAAGGTAGAATACAGGTGGGTGCTGACGCTGACATAACCGTTTTTGATCCCGAAAAGATAATAGACAAAGCTACTTTCGAAAAAGGATTGGCGTTCTCTGAGGGAATACGGTATGTATTGGTAAATGGAGTATTGGTAGTTAAAGATGGAAAGACGGTAGCAAATACACTTCCAGGGCGACCGATATATGGCAAATTTAAGAATTGAGTGCTTCCTTGGGATAGATAAATTAATCACGTTATTAATCACGTGATTAATAAAGATTGTTCAATGATCGTCAATGTTATTAATACAGTGATTTAAAGTCGTCCTTACGAATATTTCCGGTTTCGTCAATAGTATATCCTGGAGGATTCTCAGCCTTCCATGTTAGATCTGGAAGTATTCGCTTGAGCACTTGTCGATGCCTTTCTTTGACTTCAGCCAATTCTGTCTTATAGGCGATGTTGTCCCATTCTTTAGGATCTACCTGGTGATCATAAAGTTCCTCCAGGTTAATATCAGGGTAATATATATACCTGTAACGCATACTTCGTACCGCGTGTCCAACCACTGGTTCCTTGGTCCAGGAGAACATATAACTGCTGACCACAGGCGATGTCTCAAGTTCTGGATCCAAAATTTGGGGCACCAGGCTGTTTCCGTCCAGATGAGATGGCGCTTCAAATCCAGCCAGATCTACCAGGGTAGGATAGAGGTCCATCAGACTTACCGGTTGGTCACATTGGGTACCCGCTTCTGTTAACCCGGGAACCGAAATTATTAAGGGCACACGTGTTGATCTTTCCCACAGAGTGAATTTTTCTATATTGTCTTTTTCTCCCATATGCATACCATGATCAGACCATAGTATCACAATGGTATTGTCGGCATACTGTGACTGTTGGAAAGCATCCAGCAGGCGGCCCAGCATGGCATCCGAAAAGGTGATGGAAGCAGCGTATGACTGAACTACCTTCTCCCACTGTTGGTTATCATTGACCCATTTTTGAATCCACCGACGCCCGTGGTCAAAGGCATCCTCGAGGTCGTTCTCGTTGATCTCTGGTAAGACAATATCTTCCAGCGGATACATATCGAAGTATTTCTGTGGTACTTCCCAGGGATCATGTGGTTTCCACACACCTGCTGCCAGGAAGAAGGGTTTATCATGTTTTTGACTAAGCTGATACTTGGCCCAATCCACCACATGATAGTCGGCCATTTTTTCGTCCGGAACCGGGATTGGCCCCCAGGTCCACCAACCCTCAGCTTCACCACCAGGTCTTGATTCATTATCCACCTCGGAGGGATATCGAACCTCCTTTGGTGCTCGTATCTGATAGGGGTGAGAGATGTATTTGCTGGGATAATAAAAGTCCCAGTTGTCAGGTTCTATCTGACTGGTAGGGGTCCAGGGTGGTGCCTGGCTATGATAGATCTTGCCGGCTCCCAGGGTTTTGTAGCCCTTGTTCTTGAAAAATTGTTCAAGAGTCTCCACATTCTTTAAGGCCTCAAAATTCCGCCACTTAGGGCCATCACCCCAATAAACATTTTCAGCACCGGAGCGAGTATGATGAACACCGGAAAGTATAGCAGCCCGTGCTGGTGCGCAAGCTGGTGCAGGCGTATGTGCGTTGGTGAAAATCATGGATGAGGCGGCAAAACGGTCCAGATTGGGAGTATGGATCTTCATGCCGGGGTGACCATTCATAAAACCCACCCAATCATTCATGTCGTCTACTGCGATAAACAAGATGTTGGGTTTATTGTGGTCCTTAGCAACCGGGGAAGTACACCGGTAGCACATAAACAAGACTATTAATAATGGTAGGAACTGTTTTGTCCGATACATATTACTTAGTGATAAATGTCGAGATAATATACACTTTTATTAGATTGATATGTTAAATGGCAGGCCGATTTTTGAAGACTCATTTGATCTCAAAAACTCAAGTGAACATCAAGATTTGTCTGGATATGCATTAATAAATCGAAAATCTCAAATCGAAAATCTATTAATCAAATATTCAATTGCTCAAATGTTTAATTGTTCTTATATTCTAGTGTTCCTAACAGCGAATAAATAATTTGGTATGGAAAATCCAACTCAAATCCCCATAGATGTGCGCCATCTTTTTAAATCACTGGATGAAATGTTGGTGGAACTGTTGGAATCCCTAACGGATGATGAGTGGAACCTTCAAACAGTTGCCATAAAGTGGAAAGTGAAAGATGTGGTTGGTCATTTGCTGGATGGAAATCTACGAGCACTATCAATGCAAAGAGATGGATATATTGGTGAAAAGCCGGTAGGTGTTCACGATTTTCAGCAACTGGTAAACTGGCTTAACCGCTTAAATGCCGACTGGGTTAAAGCCACTCACCGAATCAGCCCTGGAGTTTTGATTCAATTGCATAAGACTACCGGTAATTTGGTTTCTGAATTCTATGCATCCCTGGATCCACGGAAGAAAGCAGTATTTGCGGTGGATTGGACAGGGGAGGCCACTAGTTATAACTGGATGCACCTTGCTCGTGAATACACAGAAAAATGGCACCATCAACAACAGATCAGAGAGGCTACAGGTAAAGCTGGAATTATGATTCCACAGTACTTCGATCCATTTATATCCACTTTCTTTTTGGCGCTACCACACACCTTCAGGGATGTGAGGGCACCGGCCGGAAGTGTGGTAAAGACCATAGTAACTGGAGAAGTGGGAGGGGAATGGCTGCTACTGAAAGAAGAAAAACAGTGGGTGCTTGTTCCTGATACTAAAGAGGAGCCAATCACCATAGTAGAAATTCCCGCTCCTTTGTCATGGAAACTTTTCTCAAAAAGTGTCAGACCCGCTGAAGTTAAAGATCAGGTAACTATTTCAGGAGATCAGCAATTGGGCAATAAAGTTTTGGAGATGGTTTCGGTAATGGCTTAACCGCACCAATGGACGGTTAAATCCTAATGCAAAACCCAAAAGCCAACAAAATTCCAAGCACCAAACTTTAAGCGCTATTATATTATATTTGATTAATATCAATTGGCAGTTTACGAAGTCTTTTTCCTGTCAAATCAAAAATGGCATTAGCAAAGGCTGGGGCCAATGTAGGCAACCCGGATTCACCGGCACCATCCGGCGGTGCATTACTCTTAATAATAAAAGTCTCAATTTCAGGGCATTGATCCATTCTTAACAAAGGATAGGTATTAAAGTTCTTTTCATAAATGGCTCCATTTTTTACGGTCAATCCTTGATATACTGCCCCTAATCCCATAACAATAGAACTTTCAGTTTGCGCTTTCACAGTGTTAGGATTGATGCATATACCCAGGTCGATAACGGTGGTGATTTTCCAAGGCACAACTCTTCCTTGCTGTTCTCGTACTTCAACTACCATAGCAAAATACGCCCCGGATCGTTCTACGGTGGCAACACCTTTTCCCACACTTTTGACTCTGGGCGCTGCCCAGTGGGTTTTATCCATTATCTCATTTAAAACCCTCCGATACCTGGGTTGATCCAACATTTGTAGTCTAAATTCAATGGGATCCTTACCTGATTTGTGGGCCAGTTCATCTATGAAACATTCATGAGCAAATGGATTGGTAGAATGATATACGGCCCGCCAATAAGATATTGGAATATGTCTTTTACGAAGGACCCCTTTAACAGATAAGTTGGGAATGGTGTAGTCCGTATTAATTCCACCCATCAGTTGCCTGCCGGCCGTCATCTGCCCTCCTGTCTGATTTCTAATCTCCTGGGCCACTACTTTATGTTCCAGTGCATGAATTTTTCCTTTATCATCTAAAACAGCCTTGCAAACATTTAGACTACAAGCACGGAAGGGTCCTTGGGTCTGATCGTCTTCACGGGACCATATTACCTTAACCGGAACACCTGATTTTTGAGAAAGATCGGCTGCCTCTTCAGCTACATCGGTCATAGAGCGACGACCAAACCCACCGCCCATAAAAGTGTAGTTGATCTTAACATCACTTTCGGAAATTCCGTATTTTTTGGAAATAAATGATTTTATCCCATTGGGATTTTGAGTGGAACCCCAGAATTCAGCGCTGCCTTTTTTAATGCTAACCAGGGCATTCATAGGCTCCATAGGCACATGAGCTTGATAGGGTGTTTGATAAATAGCCTGAATGACTTCTTTACTGTTGCTTAAAACTTCATCTGCGTTGCCTCTTCCAAACAGTTCATCGCCTTTTGCCTCAGAAGCTTCCATTGAGTCTTGGGCGATAGTAAGATCAGAAACCTCCTCTAAGTTTTGATTTTCCCATTCAACAACCAAAGCCTTTCTACCCTGCACCGCGGCCCAGTACGAATCTGCTAAAACAGCCACACCAAACCTGGTCCGACCATAGACGGTCCGTGATGTAGGAATCACTTGCTTTACCCCGTTGACTTTCAATGATTCTTTTTCATTATAACTCTTGATTTTGCCCAAAAATACTGGAGACCGCTCTACTGAGGCATATAACATCCCTGGAACCGAAAGATCAATTCCGAATTGAGCTTGCCCGTTGGTTTTTAATGGTATGTCTCTTCTAGGCAGGGGTTTGCCAATAATCCTGAATTCACTGGGGTCCTTCAACGGTGGATTTTGCGGGGCCTCCAGTTTACCTGCCGTTTCAATCAATTGCCCATAGGTAAGTACTTGTCCGCTACTACTGACTACCGTACCATTAACGGCTTGGCAATCCGTAATTTCGGCCTTCCAGATATTAGCTGCGGCTTGCTTGAGCATTTCTCTGGCCGAAGCACCCATTAGTCTTAGTTTTTCGAATTCAGTCTGGATACTGCGGCTTCCTACTACCATTTGACTGCCATATAATTCACTGTTGGCTGTTGACTGTCGAATTTCCACTTGGTCAATATCAACCTCAAGTTCCTCTGCCAGCACCATGGGAATTGACTGATAGGTTCCTTGCCCCATTTCGGGCCGATGATTGAACAATATGATATTTCCTTCCTTGCTAATTGATATAAATTGATTTAAATCAATACCAGGAAGATTTGAGACTATTTTGCTTAGGACCTTTTCCTTCCCGTCACTTCCGGGTACGCATCCCACAATAAGAAAGGCGCTGGAAGCAGTAGACAATTGGATAAATTTTCGCCTTTGCATATTTTTACCCTTTGGAAGCCCTGTTAATGGCTTTTTTAATTCTAGGATAGGTGCCACAACGGCACAAAACTGAGCTCATAGCATCGTCAATTTCCTCTTCACTGGGAGAAGGATTACTTTCAAGTAGCGCTGCAGCGGCCATTATTTGCCCCGATTGACAATAACCGCACTGTGGAACCTGCTCTTCAATCCAGGCCAACTGTATAGGATGGTCATTGTTTTTCGACAAACCTTCTATTGAGGTTATCCGCTTTTCTTTTGCTGCTGATACGGGTAGCACGCACGACCTGACCTGGGCGCCATCCAGATATACCGTACATGATCCACATTGGGCTATTCCACAAGCATATTTGGTACCAGTGAGTCCTAGATAATCTCTCAATACCCACAGCAATGGCATTTGAGGGTCTACATCAATTTCTCTGGTTTTGCCATTGACTTCTAATATTATTCTGGCCATTGTCAAAATATTATTCCATGGTTTTCTAAGTTAATCAATTCAATAGCCGATTCAAAAAAGCAAAGAAAGATCCTTTATAAACTACTAATCTAGAAATTCAACGGTACCCGAGTCTAAATGATAATAGGCAGGCAGTATTTGTATTGTTCCACTTTTTACGGCACTACTGATGATTGCTGAGCGATTTTTAAGTTCTGCCACTGTAAGCTCAGCGTTTTTCTTTACTACTTCAGTTAGGGAGGCACCTTCACCGGCTGCGGACAAAGCTGGAGTTATGTGTGATAATAAATGATTAAGATTGTAGCCATTGTCCCCACCCTCAACCGCGGCGGTTACTGCACCACAACTTTGATGACCCAGGACAATGATAACCTTACAACCAAGATGAACTACCGCGTATTCAATGCTGGCAATTGATGAACTGTTCGCAACATTTCCTGCCACCCGCACTACAAACAATTCCCCAAGACCTGTGTCAAAAGCAAGTTCTGGCACTACCCGGCTGTCAGCGCAGCTAAGAACAATGGCATACGGCTGCTGTCCCCCGGTGAGTGCATTTCTTCTGTCGGCATCTTGTAGCTTATTGTCAAGAGTATCTGTGGCAAATCTGGTATTTCCTTCTTTTAATCGATTAAATATCTCTGTTACTGTCATGCGTTTTGAGTTGGTTGATTAATCTCCCAGGCACATACCGATGCCACGAGCGGTTTGTAATAAATATGAATCTTTATTTATAAAATTATATTGTTCAGTGGCCTCTTCCAGAGGCACTGATACAAAATTGGGATGGCGATACGACACCATTTTCCCAAAGTCTTTTTCAAGTACCATCTCAAATGCTTTTACTCCAAATTGAGTGGCCAATAAACGATCAAAAGCTATGGGAACTCCGCCGCGTTGTAAATGTCCAAGCACCGTAACCCGCATTCCAGCCTCACATCCCGCTTCTCTGATTTCTTGTTTTAATTTATAGGCAACACCCCCCAGTCTAATATTATCATAACCGGCCTCCTGACTGGGGGTTCCGGTTACAGCACCCCCTTTGGGTTTGGCACCTTCAGCAATTACAATAACCACAAATCCTTTCCCTTTGGAGAAACGACTATTTATTTTGTCCATAACCTGTTCAATATCGTAGGGAATTTCTGGAATCAGGCATACCTCGGCTCCCCCCGCAATTGCCGAATGAAGAGCAATCCAGCCAGCTTCCCTACCCATGACTTCGAGGATCATGATGCGATTATGGCTAGCGGCGGTGGTCACCAACTTATCTACAGATTCTGTGGCTATTTGAACGGCCGTTCGAAATCCAAAAGTAAAGTCCGTGGCTGAAAGATCATTGTCGATGGTTTTAGGAACACCAATGATATTACATCCCATGTCGAATAATTTCTTACTTATCTTTTGGGATCCATCACCACCGATACTGATCACCGCGTCAATCGAAAGATCACTAATTCTTTCAAGCAGTTCTTTGGACCGGTCTACTGCGGTCCAGCTCCCATCAGGGTTTTTTACAGGCCAGGCAAAAGGCCCTCCCTTATTGGTGGTGCCAATAATGGTGCCGCCGCGCACATGAATGCCAGCTACCGCATACTCGTTGAGTATCACCACTTCCATAGGGTCATGAAGTACCCCGTTATAAGATTCGATGCTGCCTATGACTTCCCAACTATCTTCCTGGGCGGCTCGTTTGACGATGGCACGTATCACTGCGTTCAGACCAGGACAGTCTCCTCCACCGGTAACCACCATTATTTTATTTGGCATATTTTTGAAACTTAAAGTTCAACTTCGCTTGACATTAAAAGTAGACATAATCTTGAAAAATGATAGCACCTTTAATATTTATGTTTCATTCTTTTTGTTCATCTTGACCCCAATAATTACCTTGTTTAGTTGAAGTTAAAAAACACATTGTCATGCAGATAAAGGTTTTTGTTGCATTTATCATATTAATGCCACTTTCAATATCTGGTCATCCAGGTCATCAAGATCCAGTCTATGCTGAATTAAACGACTATCTCATGGCCATACAGATAATGCGGTATGAAGACCCGCGGGCAGATGAGATCTTTAAAACCTGGAACCAGCTGCGTGAGGCATCATGGAAAATACGGGAGCTAACTGATGAACAAAACCTGCTCATAACTTCACAGCAGGTCATGGATCAAATTACTACAACTAAAAGAAAGCGAAAGCAACTACTTTTTGAGTGTCGCAAATATTTTGCTGAAATAATCGCCGGAGAACCAGCAATAAGAATGGCCGTTAACAAGAGCCTAAGCATCGACTGGGACGATCCTATTATTGAAATACCAGTCCAGCACACTAAAGTGTTGTTGGTTGAGATACAAAATAATAGCGATTCATCAGTAAACCTGAACATGACCTCAAATCTCAGCGACGAGATATTATTCTGGAATAAACAGTTCACTTTGGCAGCTAATTCTTCGAGATTCACTTTTGTGGTTTGTTCCCCTTTGAAAGAATCTCTGGCTTCAAATAATCTACAGATAGTGGATAACAGGGGTAACAAAACAACGGCAATAATTCAAGTACGAGGAATCCCCACAACTGATCCTCCTTATCAACTAGCCCCTGGAGAAACCATAACTAAAGTGATTCTGCCCCTAAAAAGAGATCAGATAGCTGCTCAACCGGAAGATCTTGCTGATGGCATGGTATTTAACATTACAGATCAGGAAACTGGTGATCCTATTCCTGCCCGGGTGAAAGTAACAGATGAAAATAATAATGCCTATTGGTCTCCGCTAAAAGGACAATCCCTGGCCATTGTTAGAGACGATGGTTGGGGGACAACTATTTGGGAGCACCAACCCGGACCATTTTTCTACTTAAAGGGTGAGACAACTTTAGGTGTGAAACCTGAAGGAAAGACGGTGGATGTCAAACATGGCTTTGAATACATACCGCAAAGTATTACAGTTCCTGAAAATGGAATAATAAACGTAGCTATGAAGCGATGGATCAACATGCCCCAGCAAGGTTGGTTTTCCGGTCATACTCATATTCATACCACGGATGTAGGCATACCGGTGCAGTTCAACCAACACTGGCCATTGGTTTCTCAGGCTGAAGACCTGCATGTCTCAGCAATTCTATCTTTGAAAGGGGAGTGGATGACCCATGCTATATATGCTAACGAATACCCCATGGGGGAGAGGCAAGCTTTCGGTACGGATGATTATATTGTCGTTTATGGAGAAGAGTTTCGAAATAATCCATTTGGTCATTTGGCATTTATTGGGCTTGATCAATTGATTCAACCTATTAGTTCAGGGGCGCTGGGAGAGCTGGGTGGACCAGATTATCCACCCAACACGGTGATTTTGGATGAGGCTCTTAGCCAGGGGGCCAATACTATAGCAGCGCATTTTGGTAATTTCACCAAAGGGGTGACCCAGATCAAATCGCCCTGGCCTTCTACAGGGTTTGAAATGCCGGTTGATATAGCATTAGGTAAAATACAGCTGGCTGAGATCTACGGAAATGGCGGCCAACTAGATGTTTGGTACGATGTGCTCAACTGCGGATTCAGGGTCCCAGCCACAGCGGGCCCTGATTGGGTAATTAAGGATACTCCCCGGGTATATGTGTTTTTGGATGGTCAGACATTCTCTTTTGACAATTGGCGTGATGGCTTACAAAAAGGTCGAAGCTTTATTACTAAAGGACCCATGCTTTTCTTTGAAGTTAATGGTCAAAAACCCGGCGGTGAAATTGCCATAAAAACTGGATCAAACCAGGTGAGGATCACAGCAGAAGCAAAAATACCTGAGGGAAGCAGGCCTGTGGAAATATTATTCAACGGAGATGTTATTTACAGCGGGTCAGATATAGACGCCAATCTAACGTTAAATGATTCAGGCTGGCTGGCTGCACGGTGTGAAGGAGCTCATTCAAATCCGGTATATGTTGACTTTGAAGGAAGACCGGCCGGTTTCAGCGCTCCGGCCATTAGGTTTATTGGTATCATTGACCGGCTTCAGCAATGGGTCAATGATAAAGGACTGTTCGATAGTGAAGATCAAAAAAAAGAAGTGCTTTCAGTACTTGCCCAGGGTAAAGAAGTGTACCAGAAAATTGTAGAGCAGGCGCAGGAACGTGGGAACGTGGGAACAATAGAACAATAGAACATTAGAACATTAGAACAATAGTCCCGAGCCCTCGTAATTCGTAATTGATTATATTCTGCTCTGATAGGTATACAATTTATGATACCGCCCTTTCTTTTCAAGTAAGGCCTGGTGGGTGCCTCTTTCCACGATCATTCCTTCTTCGATTACCAAAATTTGATGTGCTTGACGGATGGTGCTAAGCCTGTGGGCTATAACAAAGGTGGTGCGGCCCTTCATAAGTCCCATAAGACTATCCTGAATATAAGACTCACTTTCAGTATCCAAATTTGAAGTTGCCTCATCCAATATCAGGATCCTGGGATCAGCCAGTAAGGCCCGGGCAATTGCAATACGCTGCCGCTGTCCACCACTCAGTTTAACCCCTCTTTCCCCAATCAATGTATCTAATCCATTTTCAAAACGATTTGAAAATTCACTCACATACGCTGCATCTACCGCTTGATTTATCTGCTCTGCTGAAGCATCAGGTCTGGAAAAAAGTATATTTTCCTTTATAGTGCCTTCGAAAAGAAAGTCGTCCTGCAAAACTACTCCCAACTGCTTCCGGTAACTCTCCAAAGTGACAGTAGATAGGTCTACTTCATCGATGGTGATTTTTCCTTTGGTAGGATCCAGATATGAAGCTGCCAGGCCAGCTATGGTGGTCTTCCCTGAACCGGAGCTGCCCACTAGGGCGGTAATACTACCGGGCGGCGCCTCAAAACTAATGCCCTGAATAACCTCTTTGTCCTGGTCGTAGGCAAATGACACATTCTCAAACACAATCCTACCTTCAACAACAGGCAGGGCTTTTGTCCTTAATTCACTGTCATTTTCCTTAGACAAATTGAGGATTTCTTCGGTGCGGTCCAGGCCGGCAAAGGCCTCGGTTATTTGGCTTCCTATATTGCTCATTTGTATAATGGGCGCCACCATGAAACCCAGATACAAGGTGAAGGCAAAGAAGTCCCCAACCGTCATCTGACCTTCAACAATCCTATGACCGCCAACACCCATTATAGTAATGCTGGCCACTCCCAGCAGTAAGGTTGCAGAGCTGGTGATCAGGCTGGTAGATGTTAAAGATTTTTTTACATTGTTAAAGAGGCGCATCACTCCGGACTCAAATACTTTAATTTCCTGGGGTTCAGCACTGAATCCTTTGATCACCCTGATTCCACCCAGGGATTCTGTAAGTCTGCCGGTAACCTCGGCATTTATGACACTGCGTTTCCTGAAAATTGGACGAATATAGGAAAAAGCTTTTAGTGAGATCAAGGCGAATATAATCATGGGGACTATGGCGTATAGCGTCATTTCTGCATTGATATTTATTAAAATAACTAGTGCCACAATAGAAGTGAGCACTCCTCCAAACAACTGCACCAAGCCTGTTCCTACCAAATTACGAACTCCTTCTACATCAGACATGATCCGGGAGACCAACTCGCCCGATTTGTGGTTATCAAAAAATTTTATTGGTAAATGGATTACTTGTTTCTGTACCTGGGCCCTAAGCTGTGCAATCAGATATTGGGCTTCAACACTTAAGAGTCTGGTCAGGAAAAAAGAAGTAATCGCCTGCACGGTCACGGCAGCACCGACAGCCACTAAGATCACAAAAAGTAAATCCAAATTGCTTTCTGCAATTACTTCATCCACCAAGTATTTAGTGGACCCGGGAAGTACCAGCCCGGATAACCTGTTAAGGATTATTAGGAATAGGCCTAGTAATAACAACCACTTTCTTGGCCAAATGATATCACGAAAAACGTATCTCAGAGAGGTTAGTTTCTTTTTCTTGGATTTATCCTTGCTCATAGGTATCTAAGATAAAAGCAATTAGATAATCTTCATAGGACCCATTGGATTTATTCCTTTGGCTATGTCAATTAACCGCAAGATGGGAGGGTAGAATTTCTCCAAGCAAGGTTGCTTGATATTATAGCTGAAATTACAAATTTCGTAATTCGTAATTCGTAATTCGTAATTCGTCTTTCGTCTTTCGTAATTAATTCCAATACATATAAAAAACCAGTGGGACGGAAAATCCATTCAATTTTCTGCCATCGGCTTCCACTGCAGGTAAAGTAACCATCATTATGTTCCGGCTTTTTTCAATATAGTGTCTTAGCTTCATCACTGCTTTCATTGCCTTTGCTTAAATACAAGACGTAGAAATACCCCCAAAAGGAAGCTTACTTAAGGAAATTGGGCTAACCGCGGGATTTGCGAACCTTATTCAAAGTAGAAATAACCCCAAAGCCCACCATTACTATAATAAAAAAATACACCCAAAGAGGTATGTTTCTTCCGACAGCTATTAAATACAAATAGGCAGAAACGAAGAAGATTCCGGTTAGCAGAATGGGAATGGTAATCGATTTTTTTTGTCGAATATTCTTAATTACCCAAGCCAGTGACAGCGTAAAAAATGGGATAGAGCCTACATACAGAGAGCCAAAAATCACCGGGTTAACCCCATAAATCTCACCGAGACCCAGGAACCATTCTTCAAAAGATAACAACCATTCCATAGCCCAATATTAATAAATTAGTTTCATTATTTTGGTCATCCATGGCTTAATGGAGTTAGAATATTTGTTAAGTACTATGGTTTTATTTACCCTGGCCCCGGTAGGATAAGGATAAATTTTATTAAAAAGGCTTTTTATGCCCAGCCCGGCCGAGCGCGCCAAAATAAGTTCCTGAATCATCTCACCGGCATTTGGTGCTATCATGCTACCACCAAGCAATTTGGCATCACTGAATTGAAACAATCCTTTGGTGATGAATAAAATTAGTTTGCCATATTGATAGTCACTGGTGACCGCCCTGTCGTCGTCTTCAAAATCCAAAACTAGTTTTTCAAATGATTTACCGCGCTGGCGTAGTTGATCTTCCGACAATCCAAAGGTTGCCACTTCCGGTTCCGTAAATGTAACCCAGCTAAACTGTTCATATCGGACCTTGGACTTTATTGGAGAAAGAAAGTTTTTTATCAATACAGTGGCCTGTAACTCCGCGCCATGAGAAAACTGGGGTCCTCCCGCCGCATCTCCGATGACAAATACTTTCCGGTTACTGGTGCGTAGATATGGGTCAACTATAATTCTTCTTTTATCATCTGTTTTGATATTTGCCGCCTCAAGATTTAAACCAGAGGTGTCAATTTCCCTACCTATTCCTACCACTAATGCATCAAACGATATTTTCAATTTATCTTGCTGGTTTTCAATCAAAGCAGTATTGGAATCGGAAAAACCAGATACACCACTGTTGAGGTGGAATTGAAGACCCACTTCCACAGATTGCTGATAGAGTATTTCTGAAATTTCAGAAGTCTCATTGATCAAAATTCTGTCGGCCATTTCTACCATGGTGACCTGGCTACCCAGACGGGCGAATGCCTGCCCTAACTCGAGATTTATGGGACCAGCTCCGATAAAGAGCATTCTTTTTGGTAAGCTCTGAATGGTCCATATATTTTCGTTGTCATAGTAGCTCACCTTTTCAACACCGGGGACTGTTAGTTTTCTGGGTTTTGATCCTGTAGCAATGGTGATTTTCTTGCCCCAATAAGTCTGTCCGTTTACTTCCAGGGTATTTTTACCAGCAAACCTGGCAGTGCCAATTACTACATCCAGTCCCTGTTTTTGAAAGAACGACATGTTTTCATGAGCCCGGATCTTCTCCTGGGCCTGTTTTACATAGTCCCAGACTTTTTGTAATGAAGCCTGTCCATCAACTTCCAATCCAAATTGTTTGGCCTCAAATGCTTTTTCAATGGTCTTGGAAGCATGGATGAATGCTTTGCTGGGTACACAACCGCTGTTTAGACACTCCCCACCGATGGACTGATCTGACTTATCGATTAATAGCACCTTGAACCCCAACTCATGCAAACCAAGAGCCATGCTTAGACCACCTGATCCGGCACCAATAACCATCATGTCATATTTGTCTGGCATATCACTTCCTAAGTAAATAAGTATTACGGGGTAACAAACTGATGCTGCTAATGGTTCTAGAGTTTTAGACTGAAAAATCTTTTTTACAACTATTTTTATCTGAATTACAGTTAATTATACCCAAAAAACCTATAATTACTTGTATACAACAAATATTCAGCCTAGCACAAAATTATTTTAGTGAATATTAAAAATTACTTTGTATTTTGACTGGAAATTGGACACTAACCGGTCAATGAATCAGCTTCCTCTTTAAATTGAATCCAGTACTGAAATATCACTTTTGGGTAGCGCTCCTGTTAATATGCAGTTGTGAGAAACGAGATTTACCTTTGGGTGATCTTGAAAACCGTGGCCTTTTCCTTCCAAATGATTTCCAGGCATCTGTGGTTGTTGAAAGCATAGATGGTACTGCCCGCGAAATAACCGTTTCGGATCATGGTGATTTGTATGTTAAGACCAAAAGGTCAAACAAAGGAAACGTAGTGGGATTAAGGGACACCGATGGCGATGGGAAAGCTGATGTAGTTGAACATTTTGCGCAGCTTGAGTCGAAAAGAAAAGGGGGGTTACGGGCTGGTATTGAAGTTTATAACGGGTATTTGTATTTCAGTACAGAGCTAGTTGTTTATCGCATGAAGCTAACTCCCGGAACTTTGGTCCCCGAGGGAGAAATGGAGGTAGTGGTCCAGGATGATCATGAACATGGCCGCCATGAACATATTGCAAAGCCGTTCTCTTTTGATAACAAGGGAAATTTATTTGTGCCTTTCGGTGCGCCCAGTAATGCCTGTCAGGAGCCTAAACGCACTCCCGGAGCACCAGGGATTGATCCGTGTCCACAACTAGCGGACCACGGTGGCATTTGGAAGTTCGATGCAAATAAGCTCAATCAAACCCAGGAAGACGGAGAAAGATATGCTACTGGAATTAGGAGCATAGTGGCCATGGACTGGAACCCGATTGATGAAGAACTTTATGTGGTAATACATGGAAGAGATGACCTTTTTAGATTATTTCCAGAGCTTTTCAATTCATGGCAAAGCGCTTTATTGCCATCAGAAGAATTCGTAAAAGTCACCGAAGGCTCTGACTTTGGATGGCCTTATTGTTACTATGATCAGCTTAAGGGTAAGAAAGTACTGGCTCCGGAATATGGTGGTGATGGGGAGATTGTGGGCCGGTGTGGTGAATACGATCTTCCTTTGATCGGATTCCCCGGCCACTGGGCACCAAATGGTCTCCTTTTTTACAAAGGAGACCAGTTCCCAGAACGGTATAAATACGGGGCCTTTATCGCATTTCATGGATCAACCAATAGGGCGCCCTATCCGCAATCGGGATACTTTATTTGCTTCGTTCCATTTAAGGATGGTGCCCCTACCGGCCAGTGGGAAGTTTTCGCCGATGGATTTGCAATAGTGGATCCTATAATAAGTGTAAAAGACGCCATTTACCGGCCTATGGGTATTGCTATGGATCCCGATGGATCTTTATATGTGAGCGATTCTAATATAGGAAAAATATGGCGCATCATGTTTACAGGTGACAGAGAGAATTTTGGGGATGAGCAACTAGCAGCCATGGAGGATCGTAAAAAGATGGCCCATATTCGTACTCCTCATGAGACAGACGATAATTTTCAGGAAGCGTTTACCGGTAAAGGCCAGGAATTGTATCATTGGTATTGTGGCGCTTGCCACCAGCAAGATGGTAAAGGGGCTAGTGGTCGATTTCCTCCCCTGGCAGGGGTTGACTGGGTAACAGGTGATAAACAAAGATTAATAGCCATAGTGATTAATGGAATGGAAGGCCCCATAAATGTCGGAGGGGAAAGCTATGATAACGTCATGCCACAACACAGCTTCCTCAGTGACGAGCAAATATCAGATGTACTCAGCTATATTAGGAATAACTTCGGTAATAAAGCCTCCGGGATTAGCCCGGAAGAGGTGGCGAAAGTTAGAAACGATAAAGACACATGATCAATATATCAATGAAACTATCAATATTAATGATGCTTATTCCCCTGATAACAGGGGCTCAGACAATGAATGATAAAACGCTACAAATTAACAAAAGTGCGGACTTTGACATGGATGGCAAGGGAAGCGCCAACGAATGGGTTAAAACTGACTGGGTGTCATTGAATCCGCTTAATACCGAAACGGCCTATGATACCCGGGTTAAGTTATTGTACTCTGAAACTGGGATGTATTTCTTATTTCAGAATGAGGATGAAAAAATCACTGCTACCATGAAGGAAGATAATGCAGATCTATGGAACGAGGATGTAGTAGAAATATTTTTATGGACGGACGAACAGTATCCAATGTATTTTGAATATGAGCTATCGCCGCTCAATTACGAACTGCCGATCCTGATTCCCAAAGTAGGGGAAGACTTTTTGGGATGGCTGCCTTGGCACTATGAGGGTGATCGCAAGACCCGTCACATGACCCACATTCAAAAAAACGGAGACACCGTGAGTGGATGGACCGCTGAATTCTTTATCCCATATCCACTTTTAAAGCCATTAAATAAGGTGCCGCCTGAGCCTGGTACGAAATGGAGGGCCAATATGTATAGGATAGATCATGATAAGGAACCTCGGGTTTTATTTGCCTGGCAGCCTATTGTAAACAGTTTTCATGATCACCAGTTGTTTGGAACTTTTGAATTTAGATAATGAAAACATCCACTCCCATTTTGTTAACTGTTGCCCTGCTTTCATATGGTTGCAATCAGTCGGTTCAAACTGCTGATCAGGGTGATAATAAGATTACAGAAGTATCACCGCCAGAAAGAGATACTAGAGACCTAACAGATCCGGAATTATTCACTAGCGGGATTGAAGGACCGGCAGTTTCTTCCAAGGGTGACATCTACGTGGTGAATTTTGAAACTCAAGGTACTATAGGTAAAGTCAGTCCTGAAGGAACCGCCACCCTCTTTGTAACCTTACCGGATAGTAGTATTGGCAACGGAATCAGGTTCTTGCAAAATGGAAATATGTTGATCGCGGACTACACACAACATAATGTACTGATGGTTGACATGACCGACCTATCCATTAGTGTATGGGCACATGAGTCAGACATGAACCAGCCAAATGACTTGGCTATCACCAGTAAAGATGTAGTTTTCGCCAGTGACCCCCACTGGAAAGAGTCTACAGGCAATCTTTGGCGTATTGATCCAAACGGGGCGGTCACCCTGCTGGAGGAAAACATGGGTACCGCCAATGGAGTGGAAGTAAGTCCGGATGAACGGAAGCTATATGTAAACGAGAGTGTGCAGCGTAATGTATGGGTATATGACCTTTCTGAAAAAGGGGAGATCTCCAATAAGCGTTTGCTTATAAAATTCGAGGATTACGGCATGGATGGAATGCGTTGTGATACCCAGGGTAATCTTTACACCACCAGACATGAAAAAGGCACGGTCGCGGCAGTTTCTCCGGAAGGAACATTGATTAAAGAAATTGTTGCAAAAGGCAAAAAACCGTCCAATATTGCTTTCGGAGGACCAGACGGCCGAACCTGCTATATTACATTGCAGGATAGAGGAAATATTGAGACATTTAGGGCGGACTTTCCCGGAGGTCGTGGGCACTACGGCAAAAATAGTTATGAATTATGAGTTTTAAGTTATGAGTCATTTCACTGAGAAATTTTGTTTTTTGAGCCTGGTACTTTGGGGATTAGGTGTAATAATAGTTCCGCTGACACTTAGCAGTCAAAATTATGATCTGGTGATCAAAGGCGGCCATGTCATTGATCCCAAAAATAACATTGATGGCCCCATGGATGTCGCGGTACTTGATGGAAAGATAGTAAGCGTTTCAAAAAACATTGATGCTAGCACAGCGGAAACAGTGGTGGAAGCCTCCGGAAAGTATGTTACCCCGGGAATTATTGATATGCACACTCATAATTTTCATGGTACCGGTTCATATCTTGCCAACGGATTTTTAAGCGTTCAACCGGATGGATTTACTTTTAAAGCAGGCGTTACCACGGTAGTGGACGTGGGCAGTTCCGGGTGGCGAAATGTTGGACAGTTTAAAACCCAGACCATAGATAAATCCAAAACCAGAGTACTGGTATTTCTCAACATTGTAGGCACGGGTATGAAAGGCGGAGCTTGGGAGCAAGATTTGAATGACATGGATGCAAAGTTGACTGCTATTGCCGCCAAAAAATATAGTGATGTGGTGGTAGGGGTAAAGGTTGCCCATTATTCCGGCCCCGAATGGTACCCGGTGGAGCGTGGGGTTGAGGCTGGTACCTTGGCTGATATTCCGGTCATGATCGATTTTGGCGGGGTGATCCCTGAACTGTCTTTGGAGACGCTGCTAATGGAAAAACTAAGACCTGGCGATATATTGACCCATACATTCGGTCATGTAAAGGGACGGATCCCAATAGTTGGTGAAGATGGTAACCTGGAGCCGTATGTAAAACAAGCACAAGAGCGGGGTGTGATCTTTGATGTAGGTCATGGCGGTGGAAGTTTTTTGTTTGAACAGGCAATTCCTGCCATGGAGCAGGGGTTCCTCCCAAATACTATCAGTACAGACCTTCATACGGGAAGTATGAACGGAGGCATGAAAGACATGTTAAATGTTATGTCAAAATTCCTTAATATGGGAATGGATTTGCAAGAAGTAATAGAGGCATCTACCTGGGAACCGGCGAAGGTGATTAATCGGCCGGACCTGGGTCATTTGTCTGAGGGAGCAGGAGCGGATATAGCGGTGTTTAGTTTACGAGAAGGTGAATTTGGGTTTGTGGATGTTCGCAGAAACAGGATGGATGGCACCAAGAAGTTGGAGTGTGAGTTGACAGTGCGGGATGGAAAAGTAGTGTTTGATTTAAACGGAATAAGTAGTCAGATTTGGAATAAATAAATATATGAAATCACTTTTTAGGTATGTTCTTTGGGGAGCACTGGCTTGTTTTCTATCAGTGGTGGTCCTTTGGTTCCTGGGAAAAGAGCAGCAGCTCGGTCCTTTTGTAATTCTTTTTTTCCTTTTGTTATCCCTGGGGTTTAGAGGAAGCGGTCTGCTAAAAGGACTATCCTTCACAGTATTGATCTTTGCGTCGGTATCAGCGGCAATGTTTTATCCGGATTTTTTTGTAAAACAGGGTAATTTCGAGTTGAAATTATTGATCGTTCCGCTGCTACAGATAATAATGTTTGGTATGGGGACAACCATGAGCATAAAAGATTTGCAGGGGTGATTAAAATGCCAAAAGGGGTGCTGGTGGGTTTGTTGTGCCAGTATTCTATTATGCCAGTGGTTGGCTTTACCTTAGCCACATTGTTTGGGTTTCCACCGGAAATTGCCGCGGGTGTTATATTAATAGGT
>PVMS01069419.1_pt1 | contig 23289 bp, 21 predicted proteins | sample 1853461 | NCBI WGS metagenome assembly PVMS01 (sample SAMN08582032, study PRJNA380276) | Marine sediment metagenome, whole genome shotgun sequencing project. | isolation source: ocean sediment barecode stripped | collected 2017 | reverse complement strand
TGAATAAAAATGTAATACAACAATATATTGCTACAGATGATATAGGTAAAATAGCAGCTCAGGTAATAAACAACCCGGTAACCTATGAGAACAAAACAATTTCAATAGCCACCGATGAAAAATCGCTCGTTGAAGTTGCGAACATCTTTTCAGAGGTATTAAATAAAAAGATCACCTATCAGAAATTACCTGGCATTATTACCTGGTTGGTTATGGGAAAAGATCTTCGTAAAATGTTTACTTATATGAACAAAAATAATTTTAAAGCGGTAAAGAACATTGATGCACTAAAAAAGGAATTCAGAGATTTGGGGAATTTGAACCAATGGGTAAAATATCAGTTCAATAAGAATATTTAAATAATTGTTTTTAGAAAAAAAAGGGAGTTAGCTAATAAAATATCAATTCATCAACTAATATCATAACATTAAGCAAAATATTCCATAGCATTTATTTACAGTAACAAAATCGCAAATGGAAGAATTCTTCGAAAACCATTGGGAAAATAAAAAACACTCTTCGGACAGAATTCTTATACATTCGTCCTAAGTCGATTGCTTATAATTTTTATGTTGAATACATTTAAGGACATTCTAAGCCAAGCTATTTATATAAATTCTAACAACTAAAAAGTTAAATTTTGTTTTATACTTTTAAATAGTTCGGTTTTTAGGAAAGCCTACAAATCACCTGTTCTGGCAGTGAATGCATAGAAATAAAAACAAGTAAAATAAGCAAATAACGAGTAGGTTTATTATGAAATAAGTAAAATGTGAAAAATAAAATTTAAAAGCATAAATTATGAAAAAAGGCACAATAAAAGTAAGCGTATTATATCCTAACGGCGATGGTAAAACATTTGATATGGATTATTATAGCAACGTTCATGTACCTATGGTTGGGGGTTTACTAGGTGATGCCGTTATAGGCGCGACCGTTGAAAACGGGCTCGGAAGTGCTGTACCAAACACGCCACCACCCTTTGCCGCTATGGGAAATTTATACTTCAATAATATGGAGGCATTTGAAAACTCCTTTGGCCCAAATGCGGAAACAATAATGGCAGATCTACCGAATTTTACCAATATTGAACCCATCATTCAAATTAGTGAGGTCGTGATCTGAAAGGGAACTATAAATATTTTAATTGTGGAAATAAACGAAGATAAATTACACGAGTTATTAGGAAAAGTAGTGACCGAAATGGGCGCTGCTGCAAATGGCCCTTTGGTTATTATTGGTGATAAACTTGGGCTTTATGAAACTCTTGCAGAATCAGGTCCGATGACTTCCCAGCAACTTGCCACAAAAACAAATACGGCTGAAAGATATATAAGAGAGTGGTTATCGGCGCAAGCCGCTTCCGGATACATCCAGTATGACATTCAAAATGAAAATTTCTTTATGTCCCCTGAACAAATTGCTGTTTTTGGTAATAGGAAGAGCCCCGTATTTATGACTGGGGCGTTTTATGCGATCACATCGGTGTACGCGGATGAACCCAAAATAGAAAAAGCCTTTAAATCAGGAGAAGGTGTTTCATGGGGAGACCATAATAAATGTTTGTTTTGCGGTACAGAAAAGTTCTTTAGTCCGTCCTATGAGGACAATTTAACCTCCAACTGGATAGCATCTTTAGATGGTGTTGATGAAAAATTAAAAAATGGTGCAAATGTTGCCGATATTGGATGCGGGCATGCCGCTTCTACAATAATAATGGCCAAGGCATATCCAAATTCTACATTTCTTGGAGTCGATTTTCATGATAAATCTATCGAGCAGGCAACTTCGAGAGCAAAAGATGCCGGAGTAAACAATGTAAGTTTTGAAATAGCCACAGCCAAGAACTTTTCAGGAACTGATTATGATTTCATAACATTCTTCGATTGCCTGCATGATATGGGTGATCCGATAGGAGCCTGTGCTCATGTAAAAAGTGCTTTAAAGCCAGATGGGACTTGTATGATAGTAGAACCTTATGCCAATGGTTCCCTTGCAGAAAATCTTAATCCGGTGGGTAGAGCCTTCTATGCGTTCTCTACCATGCTATGTGTTCCTTGTTCACTAAATCAGGAAGTTGGTTTGGCACTGGGTGCACAGGCAGGAGAAAAACGCTTAATAGAAACTATCACTACAGGTGGTTTTGGTAGTTGCAAAAAAGCAACAGAAACCCCATTTAATTTGATATTAGAAGCCAGGCCTTAGATTTAATTTAAATAATCCAAAAACTAACTTAAGTCATAATTCTAATGAATTAATAGCGCTACTTTTGTTAGCTAACAATTGATAAAAATTAATGATAATGAGATTATTATGTTTTATAATTACAGGCTTTATTTTACTGAGTTCTTGTAAAAATGACAAGGGAACTTATTCGCCGATGTACAAAAATCCTTCTGTACATAAAGTAAAAGTTAAAGAGATAATTCAAGGGGTAGATTATAGCTTTTTATTGGTAACCGAAAATAATAGAGATTATTGGATGGCTGTGGGTAAAACAGATGCTGAAATTGATGATGTGGTTTATTATGAAAATGCATTATTAATGAATAATTTTAAAAGCAAGGAATTGGACCGTGTATTTGAAGAGATCCTATTTGTAGAAAACATAAGCGAATCTCCTCAAATTTCAAAACCAATTCCTTTAGATTCGTTACATCTAAAACCAAAAAAAGGTAAGGTTTTAAAAGAAGACATTCATGTTGAACGAGCGCCAGGAGGAATTACCATTGGTGAACTCTATAAAAACAAAACAAATTATGCCAATAAAAAAGTGCTCATTCGTGGGCAGGTGGTAAAGGTCAACAAAAATATTATGGATAGAAATTGGGTACATCTAAAAGACGGTACCAGTGATGCCGGTAAATCAGACCTTACATTTACAATGCTAACCGAAGTAAAAGTGGGTGACATTGTTACCTTGGAGGGAATTGTAGCATTAGATAAAGAATATGGCGCCGGATATGTTTACCCATTGATCGTTGAAAATTCGATCTTAAAATAATTTTAGAAAAATATAGATTTTCAACCCGTCTATCTGGTGAGAAATTTAGTAGCTTATAGCTTATAACATCCCCTTTATTTTCAAGATTAACCCCATTGGATAAGTGATTTTTCATAACTTTAGACAAAAATCCAATAAAATGAAGAAAACTTATTTATTGTTCCTATTGCTCGGTCTGAGTTCAGTTTTAATTTCTCAAAATGTGATGACTCCCGAACAGCTTATTACGCTCAAACGAGTTTCTGCTATCGGATTAACCGATGATCTCAAGAGTGTAGTTTACGCAGTTTCAAAAGTAGATTTACAGGCAAATAAAAAAAATAAAGAAATTTTTGTTCTGTCATTGGAAGGAGGCGAATCCAGGTCAATAAAAAGTTATTCTGATCTTATACCAAATTCATTGGTTTCACCCGATGGTAATTATGAAATCTACACGAAAGATGTAAAAATTAAACCCGTTATTGGTCAAGACTACTATAAAGATGTAGAAGAATCAAATGTTAAAATATATGAAACTCTAAACTACAGACATTGGGATAGCTGGGAAGACGGTTTTTTTAGTCATTTATTTCTAAAATCCAAAGATGGTGAAATCGATTTGATGAATGAAGAACCTTACGATTGTCCACAACAGCCTTTTGGCGGAGACGAAGATTATATTTGGAGTCCTGACAGTAAAAAAGTACTCTATGTTTCTAAAAAAAGTTATGGAACAAATTATGCTCTTAGCACTAATACCGATATTTATGAGTATGATTTAACAACAAAAGAAACAATCAATCTTACGGAATACAATAAGGGTTATGATGTAGCTCCAGCCTTTTCTGCCCAAGGGGAACTTGCTTGGTTACAAATGAAAAGAGATGGTTATGAGGCAGATAAAAACGATATAATTGTTCGTAGAAATGGAAAAGACATCAATCTTACCAAAGATTGGGACGGCACTGTAAATAGTTTTGTTTGGAATAATAATGGAGATAAAATTTTTTTCAATGCACCGGTTCTGGGGACTGTTCAATTATTTGAAATCGCAATTTCAAGATCTTCCTTACCGAAACAATTAACAAAAGGCCAGTTCGACATTAATGCAATTATTGGGCATAATAAAAATAAGATGATTGTTTCTCGCAGAGATATGAATCATGCTTCCGAACTATATATCGTTGACCTGAAAAATGGTAAAATGAAATATTTGACACATGCAAATGATTCTGTTTATAACAAATTGACACTTGGGAAAATTGAGAAAAGAATAACAAAAACAACCGATGGTAAAGATTTGCTCTCCTGGGTAATTTATCCGCCAGATTTTGATCCTAATAAAAAATATCCTACCATATTGTACTGTCAGGGCGGGCCACAAGGCGCCTTGAGTCAAATTTATTCTTATCGCTGGAATTTTCAGCTAATGGCTGCAAATGGCTATATAATTATTGCCCCAAATCGTAGAGGGATGCCTGGTTTTGGAGTGGCCTGGAATGAACAAATTAGCAAAGATTATGGTGGACAAAACATGCAGGATTATCTATCCGCTATCGATGATATTTCTGAAGAAACCTATGTAGATAAGGACAGGCTTGGCTGTATTGGAGCAAGTTATGGTGGATATTCGGTATTCTTTTTAGCTGCCTTTCATGAAAATAGATTCAAATCATTTGTTTCTCATGATGGTATTTTTAACGAAATAAGCATGTATGGAACTACGGAAGAATTATTTTTTGTGAATTGGGATCTGGGAGGTCCCTATTGGGAAAAAGATAATAAGGAAGCTCAAAAAAGTTATACACTTTTCAATCCTGTGGAACACGTAGAGAAATGGGATACACCCATATTGATCATTCAAGGAGGGAAAGATTACAGAGTCCCTATTGGCCAAGGTTTAGAAGCCTTTCAAGCAGCACAATTACAAGGAATAAAAAGCAGATTGATTTATTTTCCGGAGGAAAATCACTGGGTGTTAGGGCATCAAAATTCATTGATCTGGCATCGGGAATTTTATAAATGGTTAAAAGAAACTCTCTAAAATGATCGATATAAAGATTGCAGAATCAGCTAAAGATCTTCAACTCATAGAACAACTTGCCGATGCTATTTGGCGTGAGCACTATATACCCATAATAGGCTTGGATCAGGTGGTATATATGTTGGCTAAATATCAAGTGGTTGAGAGCATGAAAGATCAAATTAGAAACGGTTCTTTCTATTATATCATCTATTATAATAAAAAATCAGTGGGATATTTATCTTTTAGTAAAGATGATGATGTACTTTTTCTAAGTAAAATTTATGTGCTTCTGGATTTTAGAGGGAAAAAAATCGGTAAAAAGGCAATGTCCTTTATTGAGAATAAGACCAAAGAATTAGGGCTTTCAAAAATACATCTCGGGGTAAATAAATACAATGTAAATACAATACAAGCCTACGAAAAATTAGGATTCAAAAATATCGGACCAAGTATTACCGACATTGGAGCAGGTTTTATAATGGACGATTTTAAGATGGAGAAGGTGTTATCAAACAATTCTAAATAAATACTTCCTATGACCAATAATGATATAATTCGTCAAATACGTTATGCATTTGATTATAGCGATACTAAAATGATACAGCTATTTTCAATGGCTGATCTCCATGTTACACGTTCACAAGTGAGCAATTGGTTAAGAAAAGAAGACCATCCGGCCTATCAGGAACTTACAGATAAGCAACTTGCCTATTTTCTAAATGGACTAATTAACGATAAAAGAGGGTTAAAAGAAGGTGTGCCAATGGAACCTGAAAATCGTTTGAATAATAATATTAAGCTTAGAAAATTAAAAATTGCCCTAAATATGAGAGATGAAGATATTATTAAAACAATGTCTCTCGCTGGACTACGTATAGGTAAGCCTGAGTTAAGTGCTTTTTTTCGAAACCCGAATCATCGACAATATCGTCAATGTAAAGATCAGTTTTTAAGGAATTTTCTACATGGGATTCAAAAAAAGTACCGTACACAAAATTAATTTCGACAGAATTCTTATTTCCATCGTTAATAAATGTAATTTATTCTTGATCAGGGCAATCTTATTGTAAGGTTTATACTTATAATACGTTCTTAACAGTCCTGATTTATATTGGGTAAACTTATTAGGAAATTAACGTTTTTATATTATGGAAGACACAAACAAACGACATTATGCGGCAATTGATGCATATACAAGAAAATTAACGCTTAAATATAACGATGAGATCATAGCGGAAAGTAAAAATGCATTAATACTCAAGGAAGTAGCAAAAAGCGTTTACAACCCGGTATTCTATTTCCCCAAAGAGGATATCAAAGTAGCGTTGGTAAGTGAAGCGAATCGTAAAAGTTATTGTCCAATTAAAGGAGATGCTTCCTATTGGAACTTTAAGGAAAACCCTACGATTGATTATTTGGCCTGGAGTTATGAAAAAGCACTTCCAAGGGCAAAAAAAATAGAGGGTTATATAGCCTTTAATTTAGATCAGTTAACGCTTACCTCTGAGCCTATGTAATTTCAATTTTGAAATTATGATATAGTTTCCACATTTTTTATGGAAATTGTAAAAAAAATCCAGAACAGATTATGTTCTGGATTTTCTATTAACCACCTGATAAATCATTTTTAATGAATTAAGTATATTTTATGTAATTTTGCTTTAAAGGGGGCATATTATTTATAAGACACATTATATTCAAAGTGTAGAGAGTACTTTAAATAAAATCCTATGAAGAATAAAATCATTCCCTCAGTGATTTTAGCATGGTTAATGAGCAATTTCATATTCGCTCAACATATAAGTACGTTTAATTCCTTATCTCAAAGCACGCGTGACACGGACTTCCACATTCCTTCAACGCACGTGTTCCAATATATCATTGAGCACGGTGATGATTTAACAGAGGGCGGATCCTTTCCCGACGTGACTGATTTTACCGGTTATGTACCCATTAGTAATAGTAGTAATTATGGCTATTTATCCATAAATTCCGAAGCTACTCCGGGAGGAGTGACTATTTTGGATATTGAATTGGATGGTCAGAAAGGAGAATGGGTTATTAATAGTTCTCAAGCGGTTGACTTTTCCTCTTTAGCAGGCACAATATCCAATTGTTCAGGAACGGTAACTCCATGGAATACCATTATTACTTGTGAAGAAACCACTAGTATTGAAGTGAATAATAAAACTCCTTCCATTAGTATAGATTCGAATGGAGATGGTTATGACGACCTGGGCTGGGCGGTTGAAATTGACCCTGCAACAAAGAAAGTTATAGATCAGGATGGTGGCCGAAACGGAGCTGATAAGTTATGGGCCATGGGTAATTTTAAACATGAAAACGCTGTTATTCATGAGAATAAAAGGACAGTTTATCAAGGAGCGGATAATACCAGTGGGGAAGGATTTTTATTCAAATTTGTGGCAGATAGAGAAGAGAATCTAAGCTCAGGAATTTTATATGTTTATAAAGGAAACAAACAAGGATCTGGCAGTTGGATACAGATCAATAATAATACAATCGCTGAACAGAATTCAACTTTGACACAATGTGCGGATGTAGGGGCCACTAATTTTGGAGGAATTGAAGATGTAGAGATCGATCCAATAGATGGTTTGATCTACTTCGCCGTTAAAAGTGAAGATCTGGGAGATGGAACTCTAAGAGGAGTTGTTTATCGATTTAAAGATACGAATCCAATTAACGGTGCGGGAGTTGAAAATATGATAATATATGCTGGCGGAGATACCAGTTATGACGATATTCCATGGGGAAACGGAACTGATAATTTAGTATTTGACGATAAAGGAAATTTATGGGTAGCACAAGATGAAGGTGGCTCCGATATAAGAAATTATATTTGGGTGATTGAACGAGGTCATACTCAACTTGCTCCCATCGTTAAAATATTTGCCCGTACTCCTTTAGGCTGTGAACCTACAGGACTAACTTTTTCCCCTGATTACAAATATTTATTTATGTCCATCCAACATCCGGCTTCCAGTAATAATAGCAGTAGTCAACCAGATGCTTTTGGTAATCCCAAAATGTTTGACAAAGATGTTTCCATAGTAATTTCCCGAAAGGAAAATTTGAATAATGACTTGCTTACCGGTAAAAATGACATTATGATCACCCAATATTATCATGATGATAATTCTAACAGTAAATGGATTGAAGTTATAAACAAGTCCAACCAAACAATCCCAGGAGGAAGTTATTTTTTAACAAGGTATGCTGATGCCAATGGAACTTACCCTTTGGAATCAGTAGCTATTCCAGAAATGGCTGTTGGTGATGTGATCCTGTTTAAGAACCCAGGAGCAGCGTTGCCAAATGCAAGTAATTTAGGGCCGGCACTTCAAATTGAAACTTCAGTTTGCAATTTTGATGGCGATGATCTTATCCTAATTTCCACAACGCCGGGTTCAATTTGTTATAAAAATCGTACAGATATGATGGGTGAAAACCCGGTTCAGAATTGGGGAACTGATCAGTCTTTAATCAGAGGTGGTAGCTTAGAAGACTCGAGCAAAAATTTTGATGTTAGTTCATGGATCACACTTGACAGCATTGTAGAAATTAATTCTGCCGATCAAAACACAAATCTAGCACTGGGAACACACCATATCGGTCCGACTAAATGGGAAAATGGTGAATGGGATAATCTATCACCAGATAGAACAAGAAATGTTGAAATTATTGATTCTTACTTACATGTGAATAATATAGTGGCATACAATTTATCGGTTGATGCTGAACTGACGTTTGACAACAAAACAACAAAGAGTGTCGTCATTTTCAATGATTTAACAGTGACACAAAATGGAACATTCATTCTAGGTGACCAAGAGTCATTGGTAATGTACAATGAACAAGCTAAAATTTCTGGAGAAATCACGAAAAAAGAGAGCTCAACCGCAAGAAATAATGCGCATGATATTACTTATTGGTCTTCTCCAGTTGAAAATGAGAGTATTGGAAGCGTATTTGAAGGGGTAGCACCTGATAGGATATTTTATTATGATCAATCAAAAACTACATCAACCGATCCGATGGATTTTTGGATCATTCCCGATCTGAACGAAACTATGAAACCCGGTTTAGGATATGCATCTGAAGGTCTAAGCGGTTTAACAGAAGTCCATGATATTTCGTTTTCAGGTATTCCTAATAATGGAGAAATTACTTATATTTTACAAGGGGATTTTGGCGATTCTGACCCTGCTAATGATTACAACTTAATCGGAAATCCTTATCCTTCGGCTATCGATATTGATTTATTTTTTGAAAGAAATGCAGCCTACTTAGATCCGGGAGCTTTAATTGACCCAACAGCCTATTTTTGGACACATACAACTCCTCTAAATGGTGAAACAGGCGATTATGTGTCTACTGATTATGCAGCTTACAATAAAACAGGAGGAGCAGGTGTGGGTGATGATCCTCCCTCCAGTAATGTCGGATCAGGACAAGGCTTTTTTGTTAGAGCCATTCATCCGGGCACTGTTGTATTTAACAATTCAATGAGAATACCAGATTTAAATTTTCAATTTTTTAAAGCTAATAATTCAAAAAGTAAATCCTTAGAAAAAGATCGGATTTGGTTGGATCTAACAACAAATCAAGGTGGATTTAATCAATTATTAATAGGTTTTTTAGATGAGGCAACAGACGGTTTTGATAATGGTTATGATGCTCTGAAGTTAGAAGGTGGAAATCCTATTGGTTTTTATTCCGTCATAGACGAAGACAAATTTATAATTCAAGGACTGAGTAACTTTTCGAGGGACAAAACAGTCCGTCTTGGATTTAATTCTCAAGTGGCACCTAGAATATTTACAATTAACATTGATCAAGTCGAAGGAAGGCTAAAAGATGTAGAAATATATTTATTCGATAAAGAATTAAACGAAACCCACAATTTAAAAGAATCGAGCTATCAATTTGAACAGATAAATACTGGAGAATTTCCAAACCGATTTACTTTATCATTTACAAATACGGCCTTGGATATAGAAGCATTAAATAAAGAAATGAATTTTACTATTTCAAATGGTACAGATGGGTTTGATATTGGCGCAAATGAGATTATAGAGAAAATAAAAGTTTATGATCTGCTAGGAAGGTTATTGATTGAAAATACACCAAATAAAAAAAACTTTCATTTAGATACAGATCGCATTCAGACCGGTACCATTTTAATTATTGAATCAACCTTTATTAATAATACAGTTTTAAATAAAAAAACAATAAAGTATTGATTATGTGTGTTTTATAACTATATCTGACCCTATCATCAATAACTTGGGCCTAAGTTTTGGTCTATATAACTAGTTGTTCATAATTATTTTTAAACAGACTCAAAAAAAAATCCAGAACAGTATATGTTCTGGATTTTCACTAACTAAAACTAAAAACTAATCAACATTATCGTGCAAAAATGAATTATTAGATCGCAGTTGAATATTATCGTCCTCATCTACTCCTAAAGTCATTCTCGATTGATCGTTATCCGTGTCCGATGATGGCGGAACATCGGTCAATGATACTCCCATTCTTTTATATGCTGGCTGACTCGTAGAATCACCTATATTTTGATTCATTTTATTGATGAATTTATAATTAAATTCTTTCATCTTTTGCCTTCTGTCTTCCGCTTTATCTTTAAGCTCGGATATTGTTAAATTCATGGGAGAAATATCGTCAGGATCCTTATCCGATTCCTGGCCTACTTTATTTTCTGTAATATCTTTCTTCTCTATTTTAAGTTCAAAATTTAAGTTTTCATCTTGAACTTTTTCATTATCAGAAATCGATTTCAGTGTATTCAATTCAGGTGCAAATTCCTCTTCCAAATTATGGCGCAGATCACTATCCACTGCAGGTTCAGGTCTAATTTCTTCCAAACCAACAATTTCAATGTCATTTATATTAACCTTACTGTAAGCAACTTCATTCTCTTCCAACAAAGGCATTTCCTTTTGTTGAATGGGCAAATCAAAAGTAAACGAAAACTGATCTTCATCCTCGTCCTCAACCACTTCACTAGCTTCCTCCGCGGGAGTTATATTGGTGATAACAATATCATCTTCACTTATGGAATTAACATCTTCATAAACTACCTTTATGTCATTGATATTTTCTGTTTCTTCAATCTTAATTTCTGCCTTTGGTTTATCTTCCTCCAAAACAGAGGATTTTACTTCTTTTTTCTCAACCGGAATAACCGGAAGGGGTTTTACAATTTTTTTTACTATATTTTCGTCCTTTAAGACATGAACAATTTTTCTTGTTTCAGATTCTGTGATCATATTTTGTTGATCCATGTTAAACCCTGTAGCAATAATCGTTATGGAAATTGCATCCTCTAAGGTTTCGTCCTCTCCAACTCCCATAATTATATCCACATTGGTTTTTGCTTCTGACTGTATATAATCACTTATCTCTCCTATTTCATCAATTGTCACTTCGGAAGTACCTGACACGATCAACAATAAAACATTCTTTGCTCCTTCGATTTTATTATCATTTAAAAGAGGAGAATCTAGGGCTTCAGTAATCGCATTTTGCGCTCTATTTGTTCCTGATGCCGATGCCGATCCCATAATGGCAGTTCCACTATTAGATAAAACTGTCTTTGCATCTTTTAAATCAATATTTTGAGTGTAATGATGTGTTATAACTTCTGCTATACCTGTTGCCGCGGTCGACAATACTTCATCCGCTTTTGAAAATCCTGCTTTGAATCCTAAATTACCATAAACCTCACGCAATTTATTATTGTTAATTATAACTAAGGAATCAACATGGTCACGAAGTCTTTCAATTCCTTCCTGAGCTTGATCATTTCGTTTTTTACCCTCAAATGAAAATGGCATTGTAACTATCCCCACTGTTAAAATGCCCAGTTCGTTCGCAATTTTTGCAATTACAGGTGCTGCCCCGGTTCCTGTACCGCCTCCCATACCAACAGTAATAAACAACATTTTAGCAGAGGTATTAAGCATGTTCTTAATATCTTCTATGCTTTCCATTGCAGATTCCTTTCCAATAACCGGATTGGCACCAGCTCCTAAGCCCTCAGTGAGTGATGCTCCCAATTGAATTTTATTTGGTACTGAACTACTCTGCAGTGCCTGGGCATCGGTATTGCACACAACAAAATCCACACCTTTAATTCCTTTATTGAACATGTGATTGACCGCATTGCTGCCACCACCTCCTACTCCGATCACTTTTATTACGTTAGACCTGTTATGGGGCATGTCAAATGCAATATTGCTAAATTCTTTTTTGGGCATAATTTGTATTGTTTAATTGTTTTAACTTTTTCCTTTTTATTCTGCGTTATCTAGAAATTCTCTAAATTTTTCTCCCCATTTATCAAATATTGATTTTCTCTTTGGGGCCTCTATTTCAATTGATTTCGATAGAACTTCTTCTTGTTGTTCAATTTTCGATTTTTTCTTATTATCATTGATTCCTTTCATAAGTAATCCAATCACTGTGGCGAATTGTGGGCTTGACAATTCCGGATCTGAATTACTGGCCAAATTTTCATTAGGATAACCAATTCTGGTATCCATACCTGTAATGTATTCTACTAATTGTTTTATATGTTTCAACTGGGCTCCCCCACCGGTCAACACGATTCCGGCGATAAGCTTTTTCTTGCTTTCTTCGTGACCATAGTTTTTAATTTCTAAAAACACCTGTTCCACGATCTCAATAACACGAGCGTGAATAATCTTAGATAAATTCTTTAATGTTATCTCCTTGGGATCTCTACCTCTCAACCCTGGAATAGACACTATTTCATTATCCTTATTTTCTCCGGGCCATGCTGATCCAAATTTGGTTTTTAATAGTTCTGCCTGTTTTTCAATAATTGAACACCCTTCTTTAATATCTTCAGTGATCACATTTCCTCCAAAGGATATTACAGCAGTATGTCTGATTATCCCATCTTTGAATATTGCCAAATCCGTTGTGCCGCCACCTATATCGATTAGAGCTACACCAGCTTCTTTTTCTTCTTGACTTAAAACCGCATCTGAAGAAGCCAGTGGTTCCAGTGTAATACTCCCTAATTCTAGACCTGCACTTTTATACATCTTCCAATATTTCTAATGGATGATACTTGTCCTACTACAACATGGAAATTAGCTTCTAATCTACCGCCATACATCCCAATAGGTGTTTTTATCTCGGCTTGACCATCAACTTTAAAATCCTGAGGCAACACATGAATAATCTCTTCACCAGGCAACATAACTAACTTATACACCTGATTTACAAGACGTTCAATATCGCCTTCATCAATAACTTTTTCAGAATTTGTCCGGGTAATATAATCGCTGTGGTGCAAACTTCGAATATGTTGCCCTGCAATTCCAACCACCACAGTATCAATTTTTTTATTGGAGGCACTCTCTGCTTCATCTACTGCTTGTTGAATAGATTGAATCGTTTGTGTAATGTTATTTACAACTCCCCTATGCACTCCAAGACTTTTTGCCTTGCCAGTACCAAGCACCTCCATCTTCCCATAGGCATCTTGTCTACCAACCATTGCGACTATCTTTGTAGTTCCAATATCTAGACCAACTGCTATGTTATTTTCTTCCATAATTTACTATTTTGAACAAACTATCTGATTGTTAAACTTTAAATTTATAGTCCTATAGGTTTCCAGAGTGTTATCTTCAACCGCTTTTTGATAAAATACTTTCAATTTTTTAATCTTTTCATCCACCCTTTTCATATCCCCAAAAATTACTATTTGATTTCCCAATCGTGTTCTTAACTCAAATTGATTTGTGCCATTTCTTTCAATTTGATTTATTCCTATAATTTGCTTTTGTAAAAAATCATCACTTATAATTCTATTTGACAAGCAAATTATATCATCGCAATTATTAATATTTAATTCACTTGATGTTAAGGGAACTCTGGCTGAATAGTTATCGGAAAGTGGCATTTTTTTTCCTTGACTGTCATAATAATATGACCCCGTGCTGTTTGCCACTCGTAAAACGGGTGTTCTTTGCCTAATGATTACTCCTAAATCCCCCTTTATTGTTAGAAATATTTCTGCATTTTCTATCATTTCGTTAGATTGCACAAACTCTTCTAAATTATTCAAATTTATATTTTCTTTTGTTTGATTTTCGTTCGGGTCAAAATTTTGTATTAACAACTTATTAACCATCTCATAACTAATAAAAAGATTTTCTCCGTTTTCAAAAAACACTTTTACATCTTCTACTTCTTTATTGGCATTTCTGTGAGACGCAAACCCAAAAAGAAAGATTATGATCAACAGCAGAAATAAATATTTAATATGTAAACTATACTTTTTCAATTGGTTACCTTATTTTTCTAATTATTCAAAAAAACTATGACAATTTTCAATCAACCCCCTCGTTAATATATTAAATTGCCATAGTTGCCAAAGTAATTAGCACATAATATTTTAAAATTATTTTTTCTATTTCGTCAACAATTTGACTTGTTGCATTAGGCAAAGCCATTTTTTTTATATTTATTTTTAAAAGATTTTGCTTTGCTTCACTTTTTATTAAACCCTCCAAAATTTTCATAAAATCTTTCAGATCGTTTTCCTTAATCATTAATGCTGCTTCCTCCTGGGTTATTGCAAGGGCATTTTTAGTTTGATGGTCCTCAGCAACATTTGGAGATGGAATAAATATTACAGGTTTACCTACGATACACAATTCTGAAATAGAACCAGCTCCTGCTCTGCTTATAATAATATCCGCCGCCGCATATAGCAAATCCATTCTTTGGATAAAAGCAAGCACCTGAACATCCTCCTTGGTATCATATTTATTATAATCTTCAAAATATAATTTTCCTGTTTGCCAAATTATTTGAACATTGTTATTTATAATGGTCTTTAAATTTTTTTCAATTGTTTGATTTATTACTCTAGATCCAAGACTTCCACCAAGGATTACTATAGTTCTTTTGTTCTTATCTAAATTGTAATAATTAAGGGCTTCTTCCCTTTTGGTACTAATTTCCAGCAGATCTTGTCTAACCGGATTACCAGTTTTGATTATCTTTTTCTTAGGGAAATAAGATTCTAAGTTATCATAGGCAACACAAATCTTTTGAACTTTTTTTGCTAATAATTTATTCGTTATCCCCGGATAAGAATTTTGCTCTTGAATTAGGCTGGGTATATTTTTTTTATTTGCCATATACAAAGTTGGGCCTGAAGCAAACCCACCCGTACCAATGACAATATTTGGTTTAAATTTTTTTATAATATTTTTTGCCCTATGTAAACTCTGAATCAATTTAAAAGGAAAAGTCAAATTTTTAATCGTTAAACTCCTTTGAAAACCAGAGATATTCAGACCTTTTATTTTATATCCCGCTTGTGGAACCTTTTCCATTTCCATTCTATCGTCAGCCCCCACAAATAAGAATTTTGCATTCGGATTTCTATGCCTTAATTCATTCGCAATAGCAATTGCCGGATAGATATGTCCTCCGGTACCACCTCCACTCAATAATATATTAACCGATTGCTTCATGTAAAATATCCAATGGGTTTTCTAAATCCTTTGTTTTATTATTATTCAATACCTCTACTCCATTCGAAGCACTAACACTTAACACTATTCCTATGGCAAAACAGGTCATCCAAATTGATGTTCCTCCTGTGCTTAATAAGGGTAATGGTTGTCCCGTAACAGGAAATAATCCAACGGCAACCGCCATGTTTATCAGTGCCTGAAAAATTATGGGAAATCCTACTCCTAAAACCAATAGTGTTCCAAATATAGTTTCTGTTTTCGTTGCTATAATAACTATTCTAAACAGCAATAATAGATAAATCAGGATGATAGAAATGGCACCAATAAACCCAATTCTTCACCTATGATTGCATATATAAAATCAGATGAAGACTGGGGTAAAAAGTTTTTTTGAACACTTTTCCCTGGTCCTTTACCGTAAATCTCGCCAGACGCTATGGCTATTTTAGCCTTTTCTGCCTGATAATTGTCCTCCGCATTTCCAGAGATGAAATTTTCGACCCTATTCGACCAGGTAGTGATCCGGCTATTTTTTAATGTTTCAGGAAATGCTCTCACTGTAAGAACAAAAAGTGCCAATGCTAAAATTCCTACACCTAATATTATCAAAATATTTTTCATCGGATATCCTCCGAGAAAAACAAGTAGGATAATCATGGAAAAAGTTATTGCGGTAGTAGAAAAATTAGCCGGTAAAATAAAAGCTAACACTAATCCTACAGGCAACCACAAATACAATAAACTCTCCTTGAAAACTATTTGTTTTTCTTTGTTCCTCGCCAAATATCTCGAGACGTACATCATTAAAACTACTGAAGCTAAAGTTGATGTCTGAAAGCCAATTCCTACAAATGGGATCTGTATCCACCTACTGGCATTAGCTCCGCTAATAACCGTTCCTTGCATAAGCGTAAATACTAATAATAGTATAACAACAGGTATCATCAAAACCGACAAACCACTAAAATATCTATAAGGGATTTTATGTGTTGCAAAAACAATTATAAAACCAAGTAATAAGAGTATCGCATGCTTTAAAAGGTATCCAATCGTTGTCCCCTTACCCGCTACATAAACTAAATTTGTACTTGCGCTATATACGGGAAGAAAAGAAAAAATAGCCAAAACCGCTATGATGGCCCAAACTGTTTTATCTCCTTTTATATTTTGCAAAAACTTTGTCATATATCTCTTGTTCTTTCTATATAGAATTATAATTGTCTTACGGCATTTTTGAATTGATTACCTCGATCCTTATAATTTTCATACATATCATAACTCGCGCAGGCTGGCGACAATAATACCGTTTCACCGCTTTCTGTTAATTTATATGCTATTTTCACAGCTTCAATCATACTGGGAGTTTCAATCATGAATTCAACGATATTACCAAAAGACTCAATAATTTTTTGGTTATCATAACCAAGACAAATAATTGCCTTCACCTTTTCATTTACTAGTGGTAATAGCGATTCGTAATCATTACCCTTATCCATGCCCCCAACAATCCAAACGGTGGCAACATCAATACTATCCAGGGCATAATACGTTGCATTTACGTTCACCGCTTTAGAATCATTTATATATTGAACTCCGTTTATCCGAAGAACCTTTTCTAATCGATGTTCCTCGCTTTCAAAATCAGATAAGCTATCCCTGATGGTTTGTTTCCTCACTTTCATCAGATCTGACAAAGTACTGTTTGCCATCGCATTTTTGATATTAAAATTAGTCTGTAAAGCAAAAGATGAAATACTCATTTATAGTCAGTTTAATTGTTATTATTTATCTTACTTTTAATGTTAAAATGGATATTACTGCCAATAAAATTCCAACAATCCAAAATCTTGTTACTATCTTACTCTCGTGGTACCCTCTTTTTTGATAATGATGATGCAACGGCGACATTAAAAAAATACGCCTTCCTTCGCCGTATTTTTTCCTTGTATATTTAAAATAGGCTACCTGCATCACAACGGATATGTTCTCTACCACAAATATTCCCGCCAAGATTGGAATTAATAATTCCTTACGAACAGCAATCGCTAAAACTGCTATTATTCCGCCTATCGTCAAACTTCCCGTATCTCCCATAAATACTTGGGCCGGATAGGTATTATACCAAAGAAACCCTACCAATCCCCCAACAAAGGCGCTAATGAAAATTGTCATTTCCCCGGAGTTTGGGATATACATTACGTTTAAATAATTTGCAAAAACAATATTACCCGAAACCCATGCAAATACGGCCAAAGCCAAGACAATGATAGCCGAGCTTCCTGCCGCTAAACCGTCAATTCCATCTGTCAAATTCGCCCCGTTAGAAACGGCAGTGATGATAAAAATTACTACCAGTACAAAAACTATCCACACATAGTCGTTTGCTTTATTTCCCATCCAACTTAACAATACCGCATAATCAAATTCATTATTTTTCACAAATGGGATCGTTGTTTTAGTGGATTTATGCTCTTCACTAAAATTTTGAGAAGGGTTGATCTGATCTAAAGCAGGTTCCGTAATTTCCGTGATCTGTTTTTCTTTTACCACAACATCTGGATTAAAGTATAACATTGTTCCTACAAAAATTCCAAGAGAAACCTGACCACAATTTTAAATCGACCTTGTAGTCCTTCCTTATTTTTCTTAAAAACTTTAATATAATCATCTATAAAACCTATAAAACCCATCCATAATGTTGTGACTATTAATATAATAACATATATATTGTCTAATTGGGCAAAAAGAAGAACAGGTATTATTGTGGCTAGAATAATAATGATCCCTCCCATAGTAGGTGTTCCTGTTTTCTCCTTTTGACCGGCTAAGCCGAGATCTCTCACGGACTCCCCTACTTGTAATCTTCTTAATTTATCAATCACTTTTCTCCCATAGACAGTCGAAATTAAAAGGGAAAATCCAAACGCCATAGCAGACCTAAATGAAATGTATTGGAATAAACCAGCTCCTGGTAAGCCGTATTCTTTCCCCAAATATTCAAATAAGTAGTAAAGCATTTATAGGTATTTTATTTATTCAGTTCTTTTAATATTTTATTTACAATTTTAAAATCATCAAAATCTGATTTTACATTTCCAATGATCTGGTAGGTTTCATGTCCTTTACCAGCGATCAAAATAATATCTCCGCTTACCGCTAACTTACATGCTGTTTTAATTGCTTGTTTTCTATCAGTAATAGAAATTGTTTTTTTGAAGTTTTCCGGTGCAACTCCTTCTTCTACATCCTTAATAATGAGCTCGGGATCTTCACCACGTGGATTATCTGAAGTAAAAACAACCTGATTGCTTAAAACAGATGCAATATGTCCCATTTTTGGCCTTTTTGCTCTATCTCTATCACCTCCACATCCCACAACGGTTATTACTTGTTCATTATATGTTCGAATTGTATTTATCGTTTCTAACACATTTTTTAGTGCATCAGGCGTATGGGCATAATCAACGATCGACTTGACACCACTTGTAGAAACCGCGTGTTGAAACCTACCGTCCACATTATCCAACTCACTCAGTAATCGTAAAATTTCTAATTTATCAAGGCCTAGTAATACTGAAGTGGTATATATTGCCAACAAATTATAGGCGTTAAATTCTCCTATTAATTTAACCCATACTTCTTGCTTATCAATATTCAACAGTAGACCTTCAAACTGATTTTCCAAGATTTTCAACCTAAAATCAGCTAAAGTTTTCAAAGCATAAGTGTACTTTTTAGCTTTTGTATTTTGAAGCATTATAACACCATTCTTATCATCAATATTTACAAGCGCAAATGCAGACTTTGGTAAATTGTCAAAAAAAGATTTTTTGACATCCCTATATTCTGAGAAAGAATTGTGATAGTCTAAATGATCATGAGTTAAATTAGTAAAAATTCCTCCTTCAAATTTTAAACCTGCTGTGCGTTTTTGATGAATTCCATGAGAGCTAACTTCCATAAAACAAAATTTCACGCCCACTTTCACCATTTTAGCCAATGCCTTATTTATAGTAACAGAATCTGGTGTTGTGAGGCTTGTTTCCTCCTCTATTTCATCAATCATAATTTTTATCGTGGACAACAACCCAGCTTTCTGACCGGCATTCGTAAATAACTTATACAATAAAGTAGCAATGGTAGTTTTACCGTTTGTACCTGTCACGCCCACTAATTTCAATTCTTCGGAGGGATTCCCATAAAAATTAGAAGCAATTATTGCCAATGCCTCATTAGCGTCAGAAACTCTTATATAGGTAACCTCAGCGTTTGTTTCTGCAGGAAATTTCTCACATATAATTGCAACTGATCCATTTTCAACGGCTTGCTTAATAAATTCATTTCCATCAAACAACAATCCCTTTTGAGCAACAAACAAAGTATTAACCCTTGTTTTTCGAGAATCAAATTCGACACTTTCAATAAGCAAATCTGTTGTTCCAATAATAGAATCAACAGATACTCTGTACAATATGTCTTTTAAGTTCTTCAAAATGTTTGAACCATAATTAAGATAATACCAATGTTATTGTTTCACCGTGTTTTAATTCGTCACCAGGCTTAATTGATTGTGCTTTTACTTTACCGAAACCTTCAAAATTTACAATAAACCCCAAATTCTCCAGCAATGAAACTGCATCCATTCCTGGCATATCCTTTACATTAGGGACAGTTTTGTATGTTTTATTCGCTTTATTATAATAATTGTCATAATTTTTATCCACTGAAGCAATTTGAGCTCGAAGCCTCATTTCGTCCTGTACTGGTGTATCCGAATAAATTTTATGAGCTATTTTCTTAAAGACCGGGGCGGCTACAATATTTCCGTAATAACCAATTTTTTTATTGGGTTTATGGATCACTACAATACAAGAATATTTTGGGTCGTCAGCTGGAAAATACCCTGCAAAAGATGATATATATTGGGTTTCTCCCTTCCAGTAATCCGTTTGACAAGTACCTGTTTTACCCGCCATAGAAAAATTCTTATCATATATATTTTCTGCAGTCCCTCTTTTAACAACGTTCAACATCATTTCCCTTACATAATCAATAGTTTGCTTAGAGCACACTTGCGGATTGATAATTTCCTTTTCAAATTTTGTAATTACATTGCTTTGTGTCCTGATCTCCCTAACAAATCTTGGCTTAACCATTACTCCGTCATTAGCAATAGCATTATAAAAAGTTAAGGTCTGTAGGGGTGTGAGTGAAACTCCATATCCGAAGGCCATCCATGGTAATGACAATCCGTTCCATACTTTTTTATTTTTAGGATCTGGAATAAATGGACTTCCTTCCCCCTTAATTGGTAGTCCAATTTTATTCCCAATACTCATTTTTTGAAGGCCATTAACAAATTTCTCAGGATTGTCCTCATAGTTATCATTAATGATTTTTACTATTCCTACATTAGATGATACTTCCATTACTCTGGCAGCGGAAATCTTACCATAACCTCCTATATGCGAATCGCGTACTTTTCGCCTATAAAATGTTATAACACCTTCTTCTGTATCCACAATAGTTGATGTATCAATAACCTTATCTTCCAAGGCAACGATCATACTCATTAATTTGAAGGTAGAACCAGGCTCATGCGATTCATATACCGCGTAGTTTCTCTGTTCGAAATAGGTACCCCGTGATGTTCTGCCCAAATTGGAAATTGCCCTGATTTCACCAGTTTTAGTTTCCATAACAACTACCGAACCATGATCTGCTTCAAATTTTTCCAACTGTTGCAATAGTGCATGATGCGCAATATCCTGAATGTTTAAATCGATAGTTGTTATAATATCCTTTCCATCAATTGGCTCAATTTCATTATTATCATTTAATGGTTTCCATTGACCCTTTGCAATTTTTTGTTTAAGTCTTTGACCGCTCTTCCCTCGTAAATACTCGTAAAAACTACCCTCAATACCCACTCTTCCACGGTAGTCATCATAACCTACTGCACGTTCCGCTATTTTGCCTATGGGATGTTCTCTTACAGTTCTTTGCTCAACTATAAAACCTCCACCATAGGTTCCTAAATTAAAAATTGGAAACTCTATATACTTTTGGTAATCGTTGTAACTCAAATTTCTTGTTATGAACAGATATCTATTTCTATTTACGCGTGCTTTTCGAATTTTATTCTCATAATAACCCGGGCTTTTACCTAATTCTTTCGAAAGAGATTTAGACAATCCATTGATCCCATTTTCAAAATTTTCATCAGAAACAGTCACCGCATCCATTCTGATATCATATTTTGTAATAGAGGTTGCAAGCAAACTACCATCTGACGTATAAACATTACCCCTGTTAGCCGGAATTTCAAAAGTCTTCACGGTTCCTTGTTCGGCCAAAAGCCTATACTCTTCCCCGTCAATAAATTCTATCTGTACAAGGCTATAACCAATAGCAACTGCCATTAAAAACATAAACCCTGTTAATAAATACACTCGGTTTAATATTTGTTTTTTAGTTATCGACATGACTAATTTCTTGTTATTACTTTAATTTTATGAGGTGGTGTTTGAGAGGCATACAAGCCGATCTCTTTCATTCTTCTCGAAATGCTTGATTCCATTTTTAATTTCATCAAGTCAGATTTAGTTGCTACAAATTGCGCTCGTAATTCTCTTTTATCTTTATTGAGTTCCGTAATTTTTTGCACTTTTCTATCTATACGATGTGAACTGGAAATCATAAACAAGGAGAGAACTGTTAGAAATAATATAAAACCCCAATTCTTTTTAGCATCTTCATCAACCAGAAATTTACCTTTTAAAATATTATAGAACTTTTGCTTAAATTTTGACATTTCTAATTACAGTTTCCACTATTAAACTTTTGCTGCTATTCTCAATTTTGCACTTCGTGCTCTGTTATTTTCTTTTACTTCTTCTGGTGATGGCACTATTAATTTTCCAATTCGTTTTAAGGGAACACTTATATTTCCATAAAAATCTTTTTCGGGCTCCCCTTCAAATTTTCCATTTTTGATGAATCGTTTTACCAATCTATCCTCGAGTGAATGATAAGAAATGACGCTCAGTCTACCGCCGTCCATCAAAAGATCAGGTATTTGTAATAAAAATTGCTTCAATACTTCCATTTCTTGATTAACTTCAATTCGAATGGCCTGAAATATTTGCGCTAAAATCTTATGCTCTCTGTTTTTAGGCAAAAACTTTTGCAGGACTTCCTTTAATTCAAAACTGGTTCTTATTTCTTCTAACTCTCTCACCTCGACAATTTGAGAAGCAATAGCTCTCGCATTTCTCAGTTCTCCAAATTGATAAAGTATTCTACCAAGCTTCTCTTCTCCATAGTGATTTACAACTTCAAATGCGGATAATGTATTTTTTTTATTCATTCTCATATCAAGGTCAGCTTCAAAACGAATCGTAAAACCTCTTTCCGGTTCATCAAACTGATGTGACGATACTCCTAAATCTGCAAGGATGCCATGAACTTTCTTTACCCCATAGAATCTTAAGAATCGCTTGATATGACTGAAATTTTCACTAATTAAAACAAACCTGTCATCATCAATTGAATTCAGCACCGCGTCTTCATCCTGGTCAAACGCAAATAGCTTCCCTTTTCTACCCAATCTATTTAGAATCTCCGTTGAATGTCCGCCTCCTCCAAAGGTTACATCGACATAAATTCCATCCGGTATGATATTTAGACCATCAATACTTTCAAAG
>PVMS01125434.1_pt1 | contig 23291 bp, 49 predicted proteins | sample 1853461 | NCBI WGS metagenome assembly PVMS01 (sample SAMN08582032, study PRJNA380276) | Marine sediment metagenome, whole genome shotgun sequencing project. | isolation source: ocean sediment barecode stripped | collected 2017 | reverse complement strand
GCGTGTGGTTCTCTATCCTCCCACATCTCTATAGAAGATACGTTAGGGTATTTATTTAATAAACTGATAATAGTGTGTAGTTTACTACCTAAAGTGTCTCCAGTCTCTTTATAACGATACTCATCAAAAACAATATTATGTGTCATTAGTAGTTCTAATACCTGATCGTGATGGTGAGGTAATCTACCAGTCAACATAATAACTAATGTATTTGGATCACCCATTTCTTTTAAATAATCAGTAACCGTACTTTCTATTGGTTCGATATTAAAAACAGCGTCATCCAGAGATTCTGGTTTACTCCACCACCCTATGTGTGGGTAATCTTTATTGTAAAAATTTTCCCACTCTTTTTTTCCTTCTTCTGGGTGTGGTGTTCTCATCAATGTACCATCGAAATCAAATATAGATATCTTAGTAATGTCTTCTACAGATTCTTTTAACAATCTTTTACCGTATTTAACACTTTCATTCAAATCTAATACACTACCTAGAGTCCAATCAGATAAATTTTCTAATGGTATAATATGAACCCTATCTTTATAACGTATTTTTATTTTATCGTTTTTATAGTCTACATCCCCATCATCAAACCATGTGTTACCATCTTTTGATATCCACCTACTATTTGATGTTTTAAACCCTAAATCTTTAAATATTTTTTCCCACTTTTCTCTTTTAATGAGTAATTTAACTAAATCGATATCACCATCTTCAGTAATTTTACCTATTACTCTTTCGATAGAATCATTTAAATCGCTTATAATAGTTTCACTACCTTCATCATCTAACCATGTGTCATAATAAGAATCCTCAAGATTAATTTCAGGTTGAACTTCGATATCTTTTAAATCGGAAAAGTTAACCATTTCATTATCTTTTATAAAATATAATAATTCATCATATTTGATAGTGATACACTTATTCGCCTCATAACAAGTACAATTTCCACTAGGTTCATACTTCACTTCATCATTATATATTTCCCTAACAGAGTCTTGTCTACTTCTACTAACTTCCATAGATAAGGAATTAAGATATGTGTCGCCTATATCTTCATAATGGTTAGTTGGTAAATATTTTTCTAAAAAAGTATTAAGTTCTCCTTCGTTCGGTTGTCTTTCTTTACCTGGATAATCAGAAACACCGGATAATAGAGCAATAGTTTTCAAGTGTTCGATAGTCTCATCGTTAAACGACATATAATTTAATTCATCACCATCCATTTCATCATAATAACTTTCATATGGGTTGAACGCTTCATGATATCTATATAACGAATATTCTTCTAAACCAGAAAAGTGTTCTTCCCATTCTTCTCTACTTAGGTTTAATTCTATACCATAGTTATTCCAGTGTATAGATGGTACGGAACAACCCCAATGAAACCAATCACCATATAATTTTTCTAATAGTTCTTCATCTATATTATCTAAGTACTCAACCCTTTCAGGTTTTATTAAAAGACTCATTTTATGGGTGAATTTTATTAATGGTGTGTCTGCCCTATCTATCTCCATTTCTGAATAGTCTACACCATCCTTTTGGTTGTAATACCATAACCTATAAATGTCTATCGACTCTTCTTGTGACAACCCCATATGTGTCTCAAGTTCTTTCATCGTTCTACCTTTAAGTGATGTGTCTTTAACCATATCATCTAAATACCTTAACACATTTAACTCAAACTTACTTAATTTACCCATATTATATAAATATAATTAATAAATATTAAAAAAAAACGTTTAAAATTTTTTTTATTGGAATTAAATGACTATATTTGTATAAATAAAAAAAAACAATTATGGAATATTTAAATTTAAATGAAATCGAAAAAAGTTGTCCAGCAGCTTTAACACAAAAACAGTCGTCAAAACTATCACACATCTACAGGTTTATTCCCACAACCGAAGTGATTGACATTTTAGGGGAACAAGGTTGGGTACCAACACAGGCGGTACAAACTAAAAGTAGGAAGGGGTTTGAAGATAAAACACCTTATAAGAAACATATGATAAGGTTTCGTAATCAGAATAATCAAGTGATTTCTAAGGAGATAGGTGACACACATCCAGAGATAGTATTAACCAACTCTCACGATGGGACATCATCTTTTAAATTCCACGTTGGACTTTTTAGATTGGTTTGTAGCAATGGTTTGGTAATTGCAGATAAAACATTCGATCAGTTCAGAGTGATGCATAAAGGGTTCCAAAAAAATGACATACTTAAAGTCATATCTATGACTACGGAAAAAATTCCTTATATAGTAGGGAATGTTCAGGATATGATGTCTAAAGAACTTAGTAAAAACCAACAGTATGATTTTGCTAAAATGGCTGCCGAACAAAGATGGGGTGAAGATAAAATGATTGATGTTAATCAGATGTTACGAATTCGGAGGTCAGAAGATTCTGGTAATGATTTATGGAGTGTATTTAATAGAGTTCAGGAGAATATGTTACAAGGTGGGATTTTAACTGTAACACCTAAAGAAAATGGTAAGGTTAGAAACTCTAGAAGTAGAGCAATTCGATCAATCGATCAAAATTTAGAGGTAAACAAAATGTTGTGGACCCTATCAGAAACTATGATGTAAAACATAGTTATTTGTTTTCGTAAAAAATGGGGATAATTAGTAATTATCCCCATTTTTATTAGTGAGATACTATTGGGTACACTGACATAGATAATGATTCCATAACTTTAAAGTTTTTTTAATAAATATCGTAAGAGGTTTAAAGATTCCATCGCCTATTGATTATTTAAAAAATAATCACTATAATTGTTTATTATGGGAAATAACGCAATAAAGAATGCTTTGTTAAAATATTTAAAGGATGAAAACGCTTTAGAAAAAAATAATATAAGCGACTTGAAATCAGAGGTTGATAATATTAAATTATTAAGGGATAAAATAGATGATGATATATTGAAAACAAAAATTAGTGTTATAAATAGTAGTACTCACCTTCTAATTGATAAAATACATAGAGATGACAAAGAAGGGGTATTACGAATCTTAAAAAATACTAGAGATAAGACAGTGTTTTATGATTTTGTAGAGTCAATGAATGAATTACTGATAAATTATTACAAATACGAAGAAAATTATAACAATGAATCACCAGAATTATTAGATTTAAAGGAAACATTTGTTTTAAATGATCACCAGTTAAGTGATTTAATTACTGAAATAAGTTTGGATAATAAATAAATTTTTATTATATTTGTAATATGTCAGATGAAAAATTTTTGAGGGTTTTTAATCGTTCTGAAAAGTTCTTTATGAGTAGTTACCAAAATATAAAGGACACCAACGGGATTCCTTCGATAAAAGAAGTATTTATTATTAATAAGAGATATAATATGGAAAGACAATTTTTTTTTAATGATGATGAAGATGAGAGAGAATTTTTATTAGATAATAAAAATCTCATATGTGAATTAATTATAACCGCAATTAAAAAAAGTATGAGAGAGGGAGTGGATATAATGGAAGTATTCACATCCATTAATTCTAATAAGGGGTATATAATGACCACCCAAGTTAAAAAAGAACATTGGGATGAAAGTTTAGAAAAATGTTTAGAATATTTTATTGCTGGGGAGAATTATGAGTGGTGCGATAAGATTAAACAATTAAAAATAGATATTGAAAATGGAGATACTGAAACAGATTGAATCTAAAAGTAAAGCGATTAAAGTTATCGATAGTTGTGAGACATCTGAACAACTTAATTTCGCATTAAACTATGTTGAATTATACTATAAAAAGTTTGAGGATTTTGTTGGTTATAATGAATTAAAGAGGATGGTAATAAAACAAAAATAATATGGGGATTATTATTTTACTTATATTGATATCGATATTACTACTCCAGATTTGTTTTTTACTTACAAATATTAAGATAGAAATGAGGTATAATAATATTTTATTTGAAGAACAAAATGAAATATTAAAAAACAAAGAAGATGAGTGATTTGGAGATAGGGATGTATTTTGGTATTATGATGGGGTTTTGTATTGGTAACATATTTCAAAAACAAATTCAAAAATATAAACAAAAATGACTGAAGAAGAATTATTAAAGAAACTTTACGAATGTCAAGAGTCTATGGAAAACTTATTAGACGGTGGTAAAGACGATAATCATTATTTCCTAATGGAAATATTGATTAAAAGGTTGGAAACATATATATCTGATAAAAATGGGATTATATAAAAATAATTAAATAAAAAAACGAATAAATGAACTACGGAAAAGAATTTGAAAAATACGCCATGAGTGACCATAATGTCAGCTCGATGAATATACACTATATTAAACAACAAATCGAGAATTCAATGACACCATATATTTTAGAAGAAAGGGAAATGAGGGCAACTCAGATAGATATTTTTTCTAGGTTAATGGCAGATAGACTTCTTTGGGTGGCTGGACCAGTAAACGATCAAATGTCTACTATTGTTCAAGCACAATTGATGTTTCTTAGTAATACAAGTAGTGATGACATTACAATGCACATCGATTCTCCTGGGGGTTCAGTAAAATCAGGATTATCTATGGTTGATGTTATGGAATATATATCATGTGATATAATAACAGTAAACACAGGTATCGCCGCATCAATGGGGTCAGTACTACTAGGTGCTGGTACTAAAGGAAAAAGGTCATCTCTTAGACACTCTACGACTATGTTACATCAGTCTTCAGGTGGGGTTAGAGGTAATATTATAGATGCCGAAATTGACTGGAAGGAATGGAATAAGGTGAATGAAGAATTATTTATTTTATTAGGTGGTTACTGCGGTAAAACTGCTAAACAAATAAAAGAAGATGCTTCTAGGGATTTTTGGTTAAGCGCTAAAGAAGCGGTAAAATATGGTATAATCGATGAAGTTATTAAACCACAAGTGAAACAAAATAAATAAGAAGAATAATATCTAAGATTATCAAAGACATTCAGTAATTAAATGAGCGATATAATAACCATAGAAAAATTAAAAGATATATACCTAAAATTAGTTTTAATCAACTTCAATTTAGATGACCCCTATTATTATTGTAACGAGGACACCAAAAAAGATTTAAATAGGGTATTAGTAGAATTTGAAGAATTATTAAACCAAAACGAAGATGAGTAAAACAATAGAAATAAGAGTAGTAGGTTACGGTCAGGAACTTGTTCAGGGAAGTTTTACGGATGAAGAGGTAAAAATATTTGAAAAGAAAATGGATGAAACTGATGAAACTTTGGGTAGTATTATTTTTGATATAGAAGATATCTTACCCGATTCTTACGGTTGGTTTGACCGCGATGAACATACACACGTTTATGGTGGTGTAGTGGATGGTGTGGAGTTATATATTATTGATGGTGATGAAGAGATTAAGATAGATAATATACAACATTTAGAAGAAGACCCATATAACGCTGAAATAGAAAGTGAAGAGGTGAATGTTTTTGATGGTACTGAAAATATTATTACGACAATATCTAACGAAAAAGGATGGATTATGTCTGCTATAATAGAAATTAAAGACAATGAAGAATTTAATATATCTAAATTAAAATTAAAAATAAAAGATATAGTGTTTAATGACTATGAAAACTCATTATTAACAGATATTATATATGATGGTGAAGAGATATGCTTTGACCCAGATACATCAGGAAAATCGTTTGAAAGTTATTTAGAAAAAAAGAAAGAGAGTAAATATGAGTGAAGAAGAAATTATATGGTTAGCTGAAGAAATATCATTTAGGTTATTAGCTACAAAGGATCATGATGAACATCAGTGGTTAATTGATGAGTTAAGGGTTGGGTTTAAAAATAACAAACCTAAAGACAAATTAAGGGAGATTATCACACTATCTATTCAATTAGGGGCTGACCAATCTGAGTACGTAAATGGTTTGGAGACACTTCAGAGAGGTAGATTAGTGGAATGGTTTTTAGAAAACACCCTTAAAGAACTGAATAATAAATAATAAGAGAAAAGAAATTTGTATGGCTGGGGATAAGAATAAAAGTAATATTAATGTAAACATAACTAAGGGAAGATATGATGAAACTATAAAGTTTATAAGTGAGAACAATGGTAAAGTAGTTCACCATAATGAGTTAAAAAATTACCATAATATTATAGTAGAAATATCGGAAGAAAAGGGGTTGTTGATACTCGCTAAGTATAGTATGAATACTATGTTATAATTAGTTTTACTATTTATATTACACACGTAACAGGTAAATAATTTATTAAAAATGACAGAAAAAGAGATATATAAGTTTGGTGAAATACAATACCTGAAAGGTAGGCTGGATGAATTACATAAAGCTCTCCCTACAATATCAAACATGGGTAGAAAAAGAAAATTAGACCAAAGAGTAGAAAAGTATTTTCTTAAGTTATATGATGTCGATAAAGTTTCTCACCACATATATATAATAGAATTAAAAAATAGAGAAAGGTCCAAAGAAAAATCTAAGTCTGAAATTAAAAAACTTTTAAATGATATAATAGACTCCACCACTGTTGATGGTACCATTTTAGAGAAAATCAGAAAACAAATAGAAAAATATGATTGATAGTTATTTAACAAGGAACGATGGAAAACTATAATATTAATATGTTTAATATGGGTTTAGAAAATAAAAAATTATGGAGAAGGAGTTAAATTTTTAAATGATCTTAAACCATTTAACCCCAGTAGATATTTTTTTAACAGAGATTGTAAAATGTCTTAATAGAAACATAGACTTAAAGGTTGAAATATTAGAAAAGATAAATAATAGTTATGGGGCAGAAAAAATGTCTTGGGTTAAAAAATATAATGGACTATTTATCGAACCATATAAATTTTAAAATAGTTAATTTCTTTTATTTTGTATCTTACTATAGGATATTAAAACAGATAAATGATAAATACATAAAACTAATATCCCATGTATCTCAAACCACATTAAACTGGGGTACCATACCACACCGGTTAGATATATAAAAACAAAAATTCTATATTTTTTAATAGAATAAAGTGGGTATAAATTACATATAAAAAACGCGGCAGCTACCAAATCGTGAAATGAACTATAATATTCTATCGAAAAACAAGTTAAAATTAGTAATAACACACCAGATAATTTCCACTTGGGTATACTAATAAACATTAAAGAAGTTAATAAGTTACTTATTAAAAATAATGGTTGTAATGGTGTTTTCCAGTAAGAAGACAGGGAAGGTATTTCATTATCATATATTAACATTATTATTGGACTAATCATTGATATTATGATAACCATTAATTTAAAATTAAAATTGTTTTTTGTGTGAAAATTAAACCCCATGAAATTTTATAAACTATAGTAATAAATATCTAATAAAATAAGTTTAATATAATTTATTTGTTTTTAAATTATATTAACATATTTATATATAAAAAGAAATGAAAATTATACTAACAGAAACTCAGCTTAACAAATTAATATCTGACCAAGAATATAGTACCATTGATTCTAGACCAGTATCTTTCACAAAAGATGATAGAGAAATGTTACAAAGGATATATGATGTTGTAGTTAGAGGTGGTGCATCTGGTGGTTATGGTGGTGTTCGAAGAAGAGCTATCCCAGCTTTAGGTACTTTACCAGATAGTAAACCTTATTAGACACCCCTTATGTCGTTTCACAACTGAGTAATTCAGTTGTGATCACTTAATTAGGTTATTTCATAAACTTTCCTACATCATTCTATTGTTTTTTAAATAAATTATTACTATATTTATGATATAATAACACTAAATTTAAAAATTTGATAATGGGATTAAAAAGTAAAGCGTCAAAAAGTGGTAAATTTGTATGTAAGATAGGGTATTTAGATGTAAGACATCGAATAGAAATGCCTAAAGAATCCAAAAACCGTTTAGGTGAAAAAATAAAACATTCGGGTTCTGTAGAAGCTTCTGTACATCATGGTGGTAAATTACATAAAGGTGGTTTTACTGACCATACAAAGGCCATTAAATATGCGTGGGAAGAGTTAAAAAATAATGGGAAAACACATTTAGTTTCTAAAATATTAATATCTCGTTACAACCTAATATAGTATATTAAACCATAAGTACCTTCGGTAAAGATAGATAGAAATTTTTTAGTAGAATGTTTTGGTAGTCTAAAAATTTTTTCTTATATTTGTCCTATAAAATTAATAGATATGAAAACCTTAATGTATAATCAAAACACAAAAGACGTAAAGTTAACTGGTATGAAACCTAACTCACCTAGTGGTAAGTATGAAAAAATGTTAGAAGATGGATATAACCCAATTGCTGACGTTGATGGTATAAATGTAGTAGTTAAACCAACAACTAAAGTAGAAAGAACTCCTACTGACCAACTAAATGAATATTTAGATAAGGCTTTAAACCTTATTATTTCTTTAGAGTCATCAGGTGATTTATCTGATGAGATGAAGGAATCTGTTGACGCACTTTTTAATGAGATTAAGTATACAGATAGGTTGAATGAAGAAATGAACTTAAATAATAAATTAATATGAAGGTTCCACTAATAACCCCCAGATATAAAATTAACGGTAACTCTAACGTTGATTTTGGGGGTATCTATACTATTTTATGGTCTAAAATGTTAAACACTGTTTGTAGAAAATATACTACAGACCTTGATAAAGCTGAAGAATATTGTCAGAGTGGTTTTATTAAGGTGTATGACAACATTTCAAAGTACGATGGTAAGGGGTCTTTAGAGGCTTGGGTAAGTCGCGTAATAAATAATCATATAATAGATGAACTTAGAAAAAGTGAGGTCGAAATATATGATGGTGGAGACGATGGGTTTGATTTTTCGAGACTCATATATTCTGAAGATGAATATGAAGAATCAGAATATTCTATTAGTGAAATAATGGAGTTATTAAAATATTTATCACCATCTTATAAAAGAGTTTTCGAAATGTATTATTTAGATGGGTTAAAACATAATGATATATCTGAAATATTATCTATATCTATTAGTACCTCCAAAACCAATCTTATGAAAGCCAAAAAGAATTTAAAAAATTACTTACAAAACGGGGTACCTCACACAAAAATAAAAAAATATAGCGCATAACAACCTTTTTCTATATTTATTTATATGGGACAATTAATTAAAAAGATTTTGAAAGAGGAAGTGTCTGATAACAAAGATAAATTTCAGAGAAAAGTTTTAGACGTACTCTCAAAAGAGGGTTTTGATGGATCCACTTCGTATACTACAATACTCCAATTCCTTAATGACCATCTTGCAATTAAGAATATGGAGGCTTTTGAAATATATCAGTTACATAAAGATAATTGGAGGACTTTCGATTCTGAACCCGATTTAATTAGAAAAGACATATCTAAAACAAATGTAAAAACTGCTAACATAAGGGGTAGGGAATTAGTATTAAACAAAATACCATTTAAAGGTAGTAATACACATTCTAAATATTATGATAATGGGAGTTATGTGGTGTTTTCATATGACTGGTACCCAATATATCTTTATAAAGATGGTCAATGGTTTGAAAATGAAGATGGTTACTCTATGTCAACCAAAAAACAAATGAGTCAACTAAGACCTTATGGTCAAGGTGATATAATAGAAACATCCAAAGATAAATTGTGGGATATAATAAAAAGAAAATAAAAAAGTGAGTTATGAGTATAAAAGAATTTTTAAGTCCAATTAAAGGTGGTCACTATGATGGTATGACGTTTAAAACATTTATGAAAAATCCACAACGATGGTTTCTATTAACGATTTTCCCGACAGTAATGATTTTAATGGGGATATTTAATGGTCCGGGACCAGATTGGGATCCAGAATGGATGTTCTATTTCGCAGAAGGATTTCTATTTTTAATATGGTGCGTTGCAATAGGTAAAGGTATCATCCAACACTGGAGTGATTTAAAAAGACACACAAGTAGATAAATCTATAAAAACATGAAAAATTTAATACCCTTAATTTTAATTTTTGTATTTGTGTGGAATAACACTTATACACAACAATTAATGCCAATGGATGGTTCTTGGCAAACCTGGACTACTGATGATGGAATCTTATATGATGATGGTGGTGATTTAGGAAATTATGTAGTCGATGGGGTAGGAACTTTAACAATTTACCCAACAGACCAAGCTAACGATAAAATATTTTTACAATTTGAAGAGTTTGTTGTTGAATCCCAATCAACTTGTGATTATGATTTTTTAGAGATTTATGATGGTGATGACTTATCCAGTCTAGTAGGGAAATATTGTGGATCAACCTTACCAAATTCTGTACAATCAACTCACCCAAACGGGTCTGTGACTTTGGTTTGGTCATCTGATTATTCCATAACATATTCTGGATTTAAAGCCAATGTAACTGTGGTAAACCCATCTACAATAGTACAGCTTGGTGACCCAAATTCAACCACTACAAATGGAAGGGTTCCTTCATATGGGTACTATGATTACTCGTGGTCATCTTTGATTTATACCGCAGCCGAAGTAGGACCTCCTATAGAAATAGATGAGTTACAATTTGATGTTGAGAATAATATCAACACAACAATGACAAATCAAAAGATTTTTATGCTCATACAACAATGAACACATTTCCTGATGGAGGCGAACCAGTAGATGGTGATCTTTCAATATCTGATTGGACTTTAGTTTATACAGGAGACATAACATGGTCTCAGGGTTGGAATACAATTACATTAGATGATACTTTTATGTATAATGGGTTAGGTAATATATTAATAAAAACAATTAATGAACATGGGTCATGGACTACAAATTATCCTGAATTTAGATATACTGCAAAATCCAATACTGTTGTATATAATTATGCTGATGGGGGCATGCCAGGTCCATTAGGATGGAGAAATAATTATCGACCTAATATGAGACTTGGGTTTAATGGTGGTGGATCATCGCTACCTATTGAGTTAATTGATTTTAATGCTATATTAAATGAGGAACGAGTAGAATTATCATGGACAACCGAATCGGAAATAAATAATAGTTATTTTATTGTTGAGAAAAGTAAAGATGGTGTGGATTGGGTAGAGGTCATAAAGGTTAGTGGTGCAGGACATAGTACTTCGATAATAGATTATTTCGAGATAGATAATGACCCTTTAATTGGGATATCCTACTATCGACTCACTCAAGTTGATTTTGATGGTAAACAAGAGATGTTTGATATTATCCCAGTCGAAAACGCTATAAAAGGTGAGGGTATTATGAACATCTACCCAAACCCAGTAAATAAAGGAGAATGTATTAGTCTTTCATTTAAAAGATTGTATAAAAATAAGCAGGAAATTCTAGTTGTTCTTAGAGACATAAGAGGTAATGAAGCATATTCTATAATAAAATTTGTTGATTGTAAAGAGGGTTTGATTTTTATTGATATCCCCCATCACCTTACATCAGGTACATATTTAGTAGTTGCTACTTCGGAAAATTTATTATATAGTAAAAAAATAATTATAAAATGATGATAGTCAAAGGTGAATTAAGCACCCCTTATGTAAAGTTAGATAAAGAAACCTGTACACTCACTATTATAGGTAAATCTTACCCAGAACATCCCTCACTATTTTATGACCCTATAGTGGAAGAGATTGATAAATGTAAGAGTGGTTTAGAAAAATCCAAGATTACAATCAAAATAGCACTAGAAATATTAAACTCAGTCTCAACTAAATACCTTTTCCATTTGGTAAAAGAGTTATATGAATCAGCTATGGAGACGGAGGTTAATTGGTATTATGAAGAAGATGATGAAAGTATGTTAGAAGAAGGTAATTATTTAAAATCATCCTTCCCTAAATCAAATTTTAATTTAATTGGTGTGGAGGATTTGAGAGAAATATGGTTGAATTAATATATAATGGTTGATGGATATTCGATTGATCATTATATAGAAAGAACCTATGGTATTAGTGATAGGTTATTGTAAATACAAAGTTCTTAGATGAAGATACCAACTACTATTTAAAAATAAGCCCACCTATAGTAGCGAACTTTAAGTGGACTTTGCAACCGAAGTTACAACGGTCCTAACCGTTTTTTTATTATTAAAGGCACTGAACCCCAACACCAACAGGAACATATTCTTTATTTATATAAATAAAAAAAATTATTACTTAATTTATAAATATTTATATAAATAAAAAAAAACAATGGACAACTTAAAAGGTAGGATATTAAAAGACTTCATGGAAGCTTTTAAACAAAAGAAAATGGGTAAAAAAAATTTTCTTGGTGTAATAAAGGGTGAAATAGAACTACAGGAAGGTAGAGGTGTTGAGTCTACTGATGAAAATGTTTTAAAAGTTTTAAAAAAGATAGAAAAATCTTTAAAACAAACAAATACTGAAGATTCTAAAAAAGAATTAGAATATATATTACCATACCTACCAGAACAAATGGGTGAGGAAGAAATAAGGGGAATAATTTATAAGTATACTAATAGTGGTTTGGATAATATAGGGAAAATAATGGGTCAATTTAATAGTAAATATAAAGGTCAGGCTGATAATAAAGTTGTTGCAGAAATAATTAAATCTATTTTAAATTAATAAAGAATATTTGTTTTTTAATATTAGAATCCCTATATTTACTAAAAACCAATTAAAATGATGGATAACATACCAGATGGGTGGTGGTTACAAGTAAGCCCCCTAGCAAGAATAATAAATGAAGAGTGGGTATTGGGTATACTAAAGAAAGGTAAGAAATCTTGGGTAACTGAAAAATGTAAGAGTGGGTTCCCCACACCGCAAGAAGCCTACGAGTGGGGATTAGAATGGATAGAAATATATGAAATGAACCATGAGTGAAGAAGAGATACAATTTATGAAAGATAGAATTAGGGAGTTGAAAAAATACCAAAGTAAAGGTATTAAAGAAGTGGGGTTTCCTCAGGATAAAACCTTTCCAATTGAGATGATGATGGGGATATTTAAAAAAATATTAAATGAGTGAAGAAATAGAAAACAAAACAAAATTCCATTACGTTAAGTACGGTATGGATCAAATTAAAGATGAACAAACCATATATAATGAAACAAGGGAACTTGCGGAAAAAATAGTGGGGGTAGTGGATGTGGAAAGTAATAAGTATGATGCGATCGAGGCCGTTCAACTAATATTATCCGAAATATAATCATACACCATAAAGATAGTCGATTTTTTACTCTAGAAATATTTGTTTTTTTAGAAAATTATTCTTATATTTGTTAAAACAAAGATAATGAGCGAAAAAGAATTATTAGAATTAGGATTTACAAAAGAATTTTCAACAGACATAATTGAAGATGAACCAGATTACTACTACTACGTCAAAGAAATTACAAATGGATTAACATTCATTACTAATGGTAATAGTGAAATGGAGGGAGGGGATTGGTATGTTGAGTTCTTCAATACAGAAATACCAATTAGATACTATGAATATTCAATAGTTAAAGCGTTGTTTATGTTAATTGAAGAAGGTATTATTAAAACTGAAGAAAATGAGAAATAAGGTAGAAATAGATGGTAAGTGGTATGAGTTGGTACCATTGGAAGAAAAAGAAAGTAAGTCAGACCCTACCTTCTATTACGGATGTGATAGTGAATGTGGGTATTTTAGTTTCTGCATATTATTAAATGATGATGGAGAAGCGTGGAAGGGTACTGGGGCATTAGAATACTACCCCAAAGGGATAAATAATAAAAATGATGTTGAGATCTGGGATAGTGATATTTTTTTAAACGATGTGTTAGATAGTCCAACAGATACATATGTCATTGAAGTTAAAGAATTTATAAAGTCTAATAGTGGGGAATTCGAAGACTTATTTCACTTACTAAAACAAGTTAGAGAAAAAGGGTGGATTTAAACCAAAAACAACAATGAGTAAACTAGGAATAGGTTTTAGATTTACATATAATAATAAAGACGGAGTGGTATTACAGACTTGTAATAAACTACCTAAACACCACAATAGAGAAAATGAAGTGGGTCCGTTTTATGGTGTACATTATGAAGGAGGTAAATATAATTGGCATAATAAACAAGAATTAATAGAAATACTAAACCAAAACAAATAACAATGGACATAAACGAATACTCAACATACAAGACGAATCGATATTAAAAGAAATTCTAAAAATAATTAAAGCACATGAAGATAAGTAAACACACAATATTTGGACAGTTCCATGTATTACCATTCATTAAGATAACATATGACAGAACACTCAATGGAGAGTATGAATTTATAGTTGGGTGGATGAGTGGGGGAATATCATTATCATTTAAACCAAAACAAAGAAGATGAATGAAATAGAATTTATATTGATTTTTATATTGCTATTAATTGGAGTGTTGATGTTTGTTGGCATTCAATTCATCCTTAGATATCTTAGTGGTATAATTGAAGAATTGAAAAAACTAAATCAAAACAAAGAAGATGAGTAAATTATTATTATTATTATTATGTACAGTGTTAATAGGGTTAACAAGTACAGCACAAACCACAGTAACGACAATAGGGTTTAACAGTTGTTATTGGAACGATTCAACCCAAAGATTTGACATAGAGTGTCAATATAGATATTTATCAGCCTCAAAATTTTCCTTTAATGAAGGTGTAACAATGATAACACACACTACATCTGAAATGACATCAACATATTACATTGATAGTACTGATCATAGATTAGATTACGATAGACAGTTATGGGTTTATTACGTAACAAGTGATATAGGTAATCGATACGTATATTTCTTTGACATTAAAAACGATGAAGTTAGGGCACTACCTTGGGATGGTTCATACATAATCTATGCACAAATTAAAAATGTGTGGGATGACACACCATCGAAATAAATAAAAATAAATAAAAATAAATAAAATATGAGAAAAATTGGGTTAATATTAATCATTGTAATGATAACAATTACAGGGTTCACACAAACATTTAAAGACAGTAAGATTTACATTGATTTTGGTCCAAAGATTATGGTGGGACCAAGTTGGATGGATAATGGTAATAACTCGTTTTACGATACAACATCCAAGGACTATCTCCATAAGTTCAACTCATATGGGTTTGGTATTGGTGGTAAGTTTTCATTAAACTTTAGTGAAAATATTGGAATTGTTAGTGAATATATTTTCCACACAAATACCCAAACGTTTGGTGTGGATGATAATGTGATGTCAATTAAATCTAACGGTACAGAAATACCATTACTATTACGAATAAACAAAAATAACGATACCTATGTTGAAGCGGGGTTTGTGTTAATGAATACAAGGTCAACAACCGAAACACTTAACGGGGTTATAACTGATTACAGTAACCTCTATAGTAAATCTAAGAAAGGTATATTATTTGGGGTTGGCGGATATATGTGGGGAATAGGTAATTGGGGAATTTCAACAGGACTAAGGTTTAGGTATAACACTAATGATATGGTTGGTGATAATACAAAAACACCTACTAATGAGGTTTATGCGTTGGATATGAGAAGTGGGGTGTCTAAAAATGTGTCAGTAATGATTGTGTTAGAATTTAATTACGATTTAGGGTTCACAATGGCAAATTCACCATGTGGTCGAAATAGGAAGTTTATGATATCAAGAAGATAGGAAAAAAGATAATAATGATAGAGGTAGTAATATTTAGTTGGGTGTTTGCAGTCGTAATATGTGTATACATTTTGTTTAAAACTATAAAAAACAAATATGGGGATGGTAAACAATCCGATCATTATATAGGGGAATTGAGTTCTCATTCTGAAGAACCGAAATGGAAGGATGTGATAGAACACATTAACAGTAGTTCGTGGAAAGAGGTATCCTGTGAAAATGTAAGGAAGTTTCAGTATGGAGATTTCCCTGAAATAATTTATGTCATTAAGACAGAGTTAGATGGGATGTATTTAGTGACTAACGAAGACACTTACGAACCCCACATTGGAAAATCGACACTTATGACCAAAACTAAGGTAGAAAAGACATATAATATAAAACTAAACGAAAGATGAGTAAAGTCATAGGATTACAAAGATATAAAAAAGTAAACAAATGTGTTTACAATAACTATAAACTAAAATAAAGATGAGTAAATATATACCAACAATACCAGTAAGAGATTTAACAGAGGTTTCATTTACCCCAATTAAGGCAAAGCCCGAACAGTTTTCTAAACAGGAACTAACAGCAAAATTGAAGAGAGCTTGTAAAAATGGTAATAATGATAGGAACAAGCATACAATATCATTCACCACTTCAAATGGGTGGATGAAAATTAATACAACTATATGGATGGTTGGAGATGAATTTGTATTACTGAAGGAAAATCTTTATATACCAATAAATTCGATAATTGACGTTACCTAAACTTAATTATTTTAGATTTGGTAGTCTCATAAATTATTACTATATTTGTACCTATGATACAGATAAAATACTGTAATAGAATATTAGAGAACCTTATTAAAGACACCAGTTATAGTGAATTTAGATATCGTACCGATAGTATTGACACCATAAGATTGGATCATTTAGATAGTATATCGTTTAATTATAGTATTCACACAATACAAACGGATATAAAGTGTGAACTTATTACTATGGGGTTGGGGTATTATATTTTAAATGAACTAAAAAGGTTGTACAGAACAAACGCTGAGGAATCTAAATTTATAAAAGATAAATACGAATCTTATATAAATAAAATGTTCGAGGAATATAAAGAAATGGTATGAACAATAAATTTTTAAATAAAGTGGTGGGTCAGATTCTATCTGAAACAAAATTAGATTATGGAGTGGAAACAGTCTCACCACCCTTCTTGTCGATGTCCCTTTTTGGGTTTTCTTTTTTTAGTTTCCACCCCTTTTCAATACACAACATTAACTCCAATCCCCTCTCATTTTCATTTTCATTTAAAACTCATTGTAGGGAAATATACTCATTAAATGATGATGAAATAGGTCATGTGTGGACTGAATTTTACAATGGTGTTAAAGATATATTACAAATTGATGAAAAGGTAATATTTTAATTATTCTGATAGTTGACATATTTATGTATAAAGGAATATTATGGAGATATGGTTAGAACAAATTAAGGATATTGATAAAATACCTCACTACCTAAACAGGTTGGGGGAATTATCTATCGAGGATAATAACATTGTTTTAAATTGTAATTCAGGTGGGACTTCCTCAGATACTTCACATAAAGCTTTAGGTGCTGGTTTCACAATTCAAGATGGCGATGCCAATGGGAACGATGTCCACTTTCAGATAGGGAAGTTAAATACACTTAATTCTGCTTCAAGTAATGACTACAATGGAAGTGTGGGATATTTAAATCTAGGGTTCACTACTGAGTTAAATGATATTGTTATTAGAAATTCTAATTTAGAGGATTTAGATGGTTCTAGAGTTTTAGCAGAAGGAGATGTGTTGGATGGTGGAAAAGAAAACAATGTGGGGTATTCTGGTGTGACAAGAGGGGTGAAAATTTTAAACAAAACTTCAACCTCAGACCCTATTATTGAAGATTTGATTCCGGGAGAACTATCAATTAACATTTCCAACGGTAAAATGTTTACACTAAAAAAGAAAATCGATGATAGTTTTGAAATAATCCAGTTTGTGGGGTCAACTTTAAATGAAAATTCTACGTTATCAGAACCCTTAACCCTATATTCGTCAACCCCAACATCACCTTCTTATTCTAATCGAGTGATAGGGGTAACAAAAATAGAAAATACCCAAGATAGTAATGTAGTATATAATTTACACCATTTCTACAATGCACCTACAAACTATATGCGGCCAGTATCTTGGGATATAAATAATAATACAGTTCCCGCAAAAATAACGTTCATTGCACCAGAAAATGGAAACGTAAGGGTTGTTATGAGGACTTATTTACAAGATGGTGGAGGAAATTCAGAATCTTATGTGGGGTTACATAATGCTTTTGAAGACACACAAAAACCTAGTGAGGGATGGTATCAGATAGTTAAAGAGTCTGAAAAAAATGAACACGATTTAGAAAATATAGAGTTTTTAATAGAAGGGTTAACCCCAAACCAATCTTATAATTATTACTTTGTGGCGGTAACAACACAGTCAAGTGGGGTTTCGTTTTTAGTAGGTAGAAAATCTCCTAATGATTGGTCTAACAATGATTTAGCTAAGCCAACCACAATTACGGTATATGATATGGGAAATGTGGAAATAATTACAAACCCATCTATATAAAAAGGTATCTTTTTTATTTAAAAATTATTATATTCAGTTCCCAATACTTCGATATTCTATATATAATAGGGTCGGTGGGTTATACCCAATAACTGATTTGACATTGTAATATATAATCACTATAATTGTATTATATTAATTTAAAATAAAAAAGATGAGTAGAAGATATAAGGTAGAAAGATTTTTTGATAGGTACAATCACTTAATGGAGTTTATAAGAACATTAACCGCTGTTACTGTTGTGATATTACAAATAATAATATTAACAAAATTATTTAGTTAACCCAAAACAAAGAATATGGATAGTATTAAGGATATAGAGTTAAATTCAGATGAATACAATATACTCATCAACGCCATTGATGATAAAATTTATAATCTTAATATGGTTATTGATAGAACTAAATACAATAAAGTATGGTACGATCAAATAATTACTTTACATGGTATTAAAAAAAGATTAAAGAAAATTGTTTAAAATTTAAAGGTGTATGAAAAAGATTGTAATTATCGTAACATTACTGTTATTAACTTTAATGGGTGGCGCACAAGTTTCGGTAACAACTAAAAGTTATAGAACTTGTTTTATGGATGAAAAAAATAGGTCATATTCTGACTGTGTATGTCACGAAACTTTTAACAGTAGTTTCACATTCTCTAGATCAATGAAGGTATTTTACCACATTACAGAAGAAACAACCTCGATCTATTTTATAGATAGTGTCTTATATGAAGACAATAAAGAGATATATTATACTACGAGTGATGTTGGTAATAATTACCTATATATATTTGATTACTTAGATGAAAAATTAATTTATATTTATCCGGTGGATGGTTCATATGTGATAGTTATTAAAATGGATGAAATTATAAAAAACTAAATATGGGTATAAGACATAGTTTAAAAAAATGGAAACGTGGTGGTGATAACCCACAAAAACAAGAGGTATTAAAAAACCTTAACCAGATATTACAATTAATAGAATCTGAGTCACCTTATATTGCGGGACAAAGAATTAAATTTCTTATATCAGATATTGAGAATAATAAGTTAAACAAAGATGTGTAATATGGAAACAAAGGTGTGTAGTAAATGTGGTGAAGAAGAATCATTTACCGAACACTCTTATGAAGATAAGTTAGAGATGATTGGGAATGAGATTGTTATGTTATATACAAAAATGGTAGAAGAAAAGGGTAAGGGGTTTGGTAACAATGAAATGAAATGGTTATTAGATGATATATTGGTTGGTACAATTAATTCATCAGATATTAATTCAGATAGGGGTTGGACTGGTCACTTTACTAAAATGGGTGATATGGATAAACATCTAAGAGATAAAGATGGTGGAATGGGTAGTTTATAAAGACAAATAAAAACTACCATCTATTATCCTTTATGATTAATATAAATCATTTAAAAAAAGATAATTCTCCCCACCCCAAAACTTTATTCCAAACCTACATATTTATATATATAAACATATAAAGAAATGAAAAAAGTGATTAAATTAAACGAATCAGATTTACAACGTATTATAAAAAAAGTAATAAAAGAAGAAATTGAATTTAATGTCGATGACACTATTTTTGGTGTGGATGGTGAAGAGATGGAGGATTATTCCTCGACATATTCTTATTATGACCCAAAATGGGGTAATTACCAAACCACACGTGGAACATACCAGGATCATAATGATGGTGAATATTCTGGAGAATGGGACAATTATGAATTCGATGACTATACTGAATTAAAGAGAAGTGATATACCCAACGATCGTTGGAGAAATTTACGTTCAAGAAAAGGGTTTGATTCTATGAGGGGAGAAGATGGTAAAGTACGTATTAGAAAAAATCCACATCACTATAGAAGGGTAACTAAAAATAGTAGAGGGTAATTAAATAAAGATATTGTGGGTAGGTTATCTAAGAAAAAAAGATTATTAATAGAGGGCGCAAATAAGAGATTGCTTAAAGAAGGTAATCTTAATGGGTTGTTATATACCACTTCTAGTGGTAGTAAATATCTACTAGGTAGAAACGGTTTAGCTGGTGGTAGGTTAAAAAAAATTATACCGGAATTACAACAATATCTTAACAGTAATGGGTATAGTGGAACACTTTCATTAGATGGTGTGGTAAGAGAATTAAACGATGCTGCAATAACTAATGACCCCGATAGACAACCTGGTTCTTTACATGGAGCTGGATTAGCTATAGATATAAAATTCAACTTAGACGATAAAAAATGGGATAGTATTAAAGATAATAAAAATTTATCTATTGACACTAAACTAAATAAGTTAATATGGGATTGGGTAAAATCTCAAGGTGATATAGTTTGGGGTGGTGAATGGGGTGGATATGACCCTGAAGAAGGTAATGTAAAGGGTAGAGGTGTCACTGAATACCACCATTTTGAACTTAAGCCTGAGGTGGTAAGTAAATATTGGCAACCACATAGTACTGAATTATCTGAATTAGGTTTTGATGGTAATGAACTAAACACACCGGAACAATTATTACCGTTATATCAAGAATTGTTAGAAATTAAATAGCTTATTTTTTTGTATATGTGAAATATTTTTCTTATATTTGTAATATGAAGAAGTTATTATGTTATTTAGTTATTCGTTTAACAACAAGAAGAGCGTTAAATGCGGTTAAGATATATGAGACAATATATCACAGAAAATCAGAAGAAAAAGAAGTAGTCATCATCAACAAAACAGTCGGGTTAGATGATAAAGGTACTGTCAAAAGTAAGAAACAAGAGATTATTGACGCTATCAACTACATTAAATCCAAAACAGATAAAACCAAAAAGGATAAAGAATCTCTTTATTCATTGGAGACTGTGTTGAAGAGTATGTAAATATAATTAATAAAACTAATAAAATGGGTAAAGATAAAAAAATAAAAAAAATGATATCTAATAGAAAGATTTCTTTTTATATAAATGAATCTGATAAAGATTTAAAAAAAGAATATTATAAAACATTAAATGATTGGTTTTATCATGCCAGACATTACGCTAATGATGTGGTGAATATATTACAATGTGCTACAGTGATGAACAACATTAACAGATCCATTGAAGGTGATTTATCTGTAAAGTTACACGAATTTATAGAGTCCTCTTCACAAAATTTAAATTATAAGTTACTCACCCAAAAATATAAACCACTACTACCATCAATATTTAGAGTCTCAATTAGTAGTAATATTTATAAAACATATGGTAAAAGTATTGGTAAAATCTTAAAGGGTGAGAAATCTGTTTCCACTTTTAATGTAGGGTTCCCACTGTATTTCGCTTCACAAAGATTTAAATTTGAATCTTCAGATAAAAATAATTTTACCTTTACCTTACTTGGTATACCTTTTAAAACTAAGTTGGGAAGAGATAGGTCCAATAATGAAGAAATAATTAATAGAATAATTAGTGGTGAGTATAAAATGTTAGATTCTAGTTTGAAAAAGGATGGTAAAGATTTATATTTGTTATTATCATTTTCTTCACCACAAAAACAAAGTACTTTGGATGTGGATAAAGTAGTTGGTGTTGATTTAGGTATCAATACACCAGCTTATGTCTCAGTAAATGGTAAATCTAAATCAAAACTAAGTATAGGTAATAGAGAAGGGTTTCTTAGTCAAAGACTTTCAATACAAACACAAAGAAGATCATTACAAAGTAGTCTTAAATGCGTAAAAGGTGGTAGGGGTAGAAAGAAAAAACTAAGTAAATTAGAAAAAATTAAAGATAGGGAAAGAAACTTTGTTAAAAATACAAACCATAAATACTCTAAGGATGTAATTAATTTTGCGTTACAGAATGGTTGTGGTACAGTCAATATAGAAAACATTAAAGGTATAGGAAGGGAAGAAAAGAATAGTTTTATACTTAGAAATTGGTCTTATTTTGAGTTACAGAGTATGATTTCATATAAAGCGGAAAGAGAAGGTATTATTGTTAACGTAATTGATCCTCGTTATTCTTCTCAGAGATGTCATTCTTGTGGGTATATAGATAAAGAGAATAGAAAAACACAGTCTAACTTTGAATGTGTTAGTTGTGGTGATAAACAAAACGCGGATTACAATGCGTCTAAGAATATATCCATTGCTCATACAAAATCTTACATTAGTGAGATTGAATCCCATAAGAAAAAAATGGATAAAGAAAAAAAGTTACAAAATATTTGACATTGTAAAAGATAATTCTTATTATTGAATAAGAAAATAAGTTGTTTGAAATATTGACTTAAATGTCGGGTCTGTTGGAAGACCCTAAACTGAGGACACTACGTAGTGATAGATTAGTCTCTATTGAAAAAGATAGATAACTATCGGTAGATATAGTCACTCGGTAAGTACCATTTAATTAACTGTTGGGAACAATCCTAATTTGAAAGGTATATCCAACAATGATGTTAATGGAAAACACTATGTTGTCGTTGGGAATAATCCTAATTTGAAAGGTATGTCCAACTTAATAAATACAGGATATAAGAGAAAAATAGTTGGGAACAATCCTAATTTGAAAGGTATATCCAACAGGACCTTCAATAACATAATCAATGTAATGGTTGGGAACAATCCTAATTCGAAAGGTATATCCAACTGGAGATATATTTTCATATACATCAAAATCGTTGGGAACAATCCTAATTTAAAAGGTATATCCAACGAAAATAAGTTGAAGAACATCACCTCACTGGTTGGGAACAATCCTAATTTGAAAGGTATGACTAACAATAGAATAATAAAACAAATAAATTATGAAAGTAAAAGGAACGGCAAGAATATTGCTACAGGAGATTACCAGAGAATGGGAATTCGAACATAACGGAGAAGAACATACATTCAGAGAATATGAAGGAGTGGAAGGTCGAAGAATGTGGTTAGATGATGAAGAGGTTGACGATCAAGAAGAAGAAATTCTAGATGATATGTCTGC
>PVMS01176508.1_pt1 | contig 23338 bp, 15 predicted proteins | sample 1853461 | NCBI WGS metagenome assembly PVMS01 (sample SAMN08582032, study PRJNA380276) | Marine sediment metagenome, whole genome shotgun sequencing project. | isolation source: ocean sediment barecode stripped | collected 2017 | reverse complement strand
TCATGATAGAGAAAATCAGGGCCACTGGCCCTGACGGAGTAATTAGAAACCTTAATAGCATCACCATAACAGTTAGATAAAATGAAGGCAAGAAGGTATATTTTAGGCGCAGCATTTTTGACATTCGGGGCATTTTCCCTGGTGGCTCAGAATGCCAATGTTAATACATCCATGACTCCCGGTAATGCACCGGTGATCTCATCCTTTACCCCTTCAACGGATGTATACAAACAAGAATCGATCATTCCTGAAAAGAAGCCGGTTCCCTACAGTTACATCCGCGAAGCAGATGTGATGTGGGCCAAGGATGTATGGCGTACCATTGACCTCAGGCACCGCATGAACATGCCACTTCGTTACCCCCTGGAGGGTTCTATCAGCGATGGGGACAGGTACAGCCTTTTTGGTCTTCTTATGGAGGGAATCCAGACCGAGGAGATTACTCCCTATGAGTGGAATCCCATTACAGGATGGAAAGATCCCTTCGCCAAAGTGACCAGCCTGGAACATATTTATAGTGTAACTGATGGTGACTCCATTTCCGATGTGGATGGAAACTTCTTAAAGATGGGCCAGTCAAAGCAAAATGTGATGCAGTTCCAAGTTCAGGAGCAGTGGTATTTTGACAAGCAACACTCCACCATGAAGGTGCGCATCATTGCCCTGGCCCCGGTCTACTATCAGTATTTCAATGAATTTGGGGAAGCACTGCCAGCACCAAGACCACAAATCCCTTTTATTGTCCACTTCCCCCAGTGTCGCAGACTATTTGCCACACATGCTGTGTACAACCCAAAGAACGATGCACAGTCAATCTCCTTTGATGACCTTTTCTTTCAGCGTCGTTTTTTCAAGCACCGTGATTGCTGAATCCAATGTGTTCGGGAACCGCATGTTAACTGATTATAAAGTGGGTCAGGATATCCTTCTTGAAGCCGAGCGCATCAAGGATGATCTGTTTATCATGGAACACGATCTCTGGGAATACTAGAAAGAACTTCGAACCCATATGTAAAGCGGAAGAGTTTCTGGCACAGTAGCCTACATCATACCTTCTCCTATTTCGGTCTTGATTTCGTTGACGTATTGCTTGATTTTCTGTTCTTCCTCTCGCTTGCAGACAAGGATAATGTTGTCATTCTGCACCACAATGTAATCGCTTAGGCCCTGGAGGACTACCAGCTTATCATCCTGTACATTGACAATGTTGCCAGACGATTCATACATAAACACATGCTTTCCCGTCACCGAATTCTGGAACTCATCCTTTGCCAGTTGCTCGTAAAGGGAACCCCATGTACCCAGGTCCGACCATCCGAAATCAGAAACAAGGACGTACACATTATCAGCCTTTTCCATAACCCCATAGTCGATGCTGATGTTCCGGCAACTGCCATAGGTATTCTTAATGAAGTTTTCTTCCTCTGCTGTCCCATAAATACCTTCACCTTCGAGAAAAAGGTTGTGAATCTCAGGCAAATGGCTCGCAAATGATTGCATAATGGTTTTCAGAGACCAGAAGAAAATGCCTGAATTCCAATAGAAGTCTCCACTGTCAAGAAACACTTTTGCGAGTTTTAGATCTGGCTTTTCAGTAAAAGTTTTCACCTTCCGCAAGCCTGTGGATTCGTACCCTTTGACCTTCTTCTCAAAGGATTGAACATAACCGTAACCTGTTTCAGGTCTGCTGGGCACGATCCCCATTGTCAGAAGGGCATCATTGGCGGTTACAAATTCAAGAGCCTGCTTCACATAACGAAGGAACTCCTCCTCTTTCATAATTAAATGATCCGAAGGAGCCACTACAATCCGGGCATTGGGTTCCTTCTTAAGAATCATGAAATTGGCATAGTCGATACATGGTGCGGTATTCCTCCGCAGAGGCTCCAGAAGGATGTTTTCTTCGGGAAGATCGGGCAGTTGGCTTATAATAAGCCCCTTATACTCCAGGTTGCTCACAATATAGATCTGGTCGGGGGGCATAATTTTATTAAACCGGTCGTAGGTTTGCTGTAAAAGTGTTCTCCCAGTACCAAGAATATCAAGAAACTGCTTGGGACGTTCAGTCTTACTCAAGGGCCAGAATCGGCTTCCGATCCCTCCAGCCATGATGACGCAATAACTAAGTTTATCCATATGTTATCAATAGGTGTGTAAATTGCTGTTTGATTATCTATCTACACTAAATATAACTGGTTTTTAATTAACACCCTTTTATCTCGGGATGTTTTCTATTATAATTGATATATTACAGTTTATTAAGGATAATACATGCGTTTGCTACAACAAATAGGAACCTATTTTCTTTTTATGAAGAGGGCATTTGGCCGTCCTGAGAAGTTTTCGATCCTCTATCGACAAACCATGCGGGAAATTGACAAAGTGGGGATTAACTCATTTCCAATTGTGGTGATTGTTTCCCTTTTCGTAGGGGCAGTGATTACCATTCAAAGCAACTATAACATTGAGAATCCATTGCTCCCCAGGTACCTGGTAGGGCTTACAGTAAGGGATTCTCTATTACTGGAATTCTCCTCGACCATGGTCGCTTTGATCCTGGCAGGCAAGGTGGGATCAAGTATAGCCTCTGAGCTGGGAATGATGCGCATTACAGAACAGATCGATGCCCTGGAGGTAATGGGGATTAATTCGGTTTCCTATCTGGTCTTGCCCAAGATCATTGCAGCGGTCCTGTTCTTTCCCATACTCTGCCTGTTAAGCATTGCAATGGGTCTGCTGGGAGGATACATTTCATGTATTGTTGCCAATGTAATCGCGCCCTCTGAATACATCTACGGGATCCAGTATGCCTTTCGTCCTTATTACATCACCTATTCTATTATAAAGACCGCTTTCTATGCCCTGATCATTACATCCGTTGCCTCCTATTTTGGCTACCATGTGCAGGGAGGTGCAGTGGAGGTAGGCAAATCCAGTACCAAGGCGGTGGTTCAGAGCAGCATTCTGATTCTCCTTTCCAACCTCATTCTGACTAAGACCATTCTGCAATGATTGAGGTAAAAAGTCTATATAAGAGATATGACGACAATTATGTTCTCAATGATGTAAGCGTAAAGTTTGAGCAGGGAAAATGCAATTTAATCATTGGCCGTAGTGGCTCTGGGAAAACGGTTCTCTTAAAAAGCATTGTTGGACTCATTGAAACCGATGAAGGCGAGATTTGGTACGATGAACAGAAGTTTAGTCACTTGGATGCCGTTTCTAAGCAAAAAATCAGGAAGGAGATGGGCATGCTTTTCCAGGGAGCAGCCCTGTTCGACTCTCTTACAGTGGAGGAGAATGTTCTATTCCCTCTGGATATGTTTACCTCCTTCACAAAAGGTGAAAAACTGGACCGGGTTAACTTTTGCCTTGAGAGGGTAAGGGTATCTAAGACCAATAAGTTATATCCTGCCGAATTAAGTGGAGGAATGAAAAAGCGGGTGGCCATTGCACGGGCCATGGCCTTAAATCCAAGGTATCTGTTTTGTGATGAGCCTAATTCCGGGCTTGATCCTGAGACGGGCATTGTCATTGACAACCTGATCAAAGAGCTTACCGAAGAGTTCAATATGACCACCATTGTCAATTCTCATGACATGAACTCAGTACTTGAGATCGGTGATAAGGTAATTTTTATATATCAGGGCTGTAAATGCTGGGAAGGCACGCGAAAGGATATTCTTGAATCAGACAATGAGGCTCTCAACAATTTTGTATTCGCCACCAGGTTGGCACGACAGATCAAGCCCGAGAAGTAACTCTGTTTAATATACCAGAGGCCTGTCCCTGTAGATATCTATACATCCAAATAGAAGATTCACTCCAAGCCAGACATTTACAGCACGGGTATCCTGTGGCCAGAACACAAGATTCAGGGCATTGTCCGAAATTACATAAAGATTGATGGGGCCCTTGTGAATTGAAAATCCGGCACCCACATTTTTGAAGTAGGAATGAATGTAAGAGTAGCTTAAGGTCAGGTTCAGCCATTCTCCCACAGCAAAGTTTGCTGAAGCGGTAAGCGACTCGGCAATTTGTCCGGTCAGAAAATCGGTTCTTGACAGAAGACCGAAATTAATTTCAGGAGTCACCCAATAGGATGCTCCCACAAATAGCTTTGTATTTAGCTTTCGGGTGTAAACCCCACCCGGCGCAAATTCCAGAAAACTGGACAGGCTGTCGCCCAACTGGTTGAAGGCGCTATCCAGGTATTCCCCCATGTTAAAACCGTCTTGAAGTTCCAGCGGATCGACTTCGAATCCCGGAAAGTCATACTCCGTTTTATAGGTCATTTCATGCGTCTCATCCTTCCACTTGATGTACCCCAGATCCAAGAAACTGGCACTAAGCAGCAAATTGTCCATAGGCCGGTATTCAACACCCAGGTCTATTCCCAATCCAATGTTCCTGGCATTAAAGGCATACTTTGGAAGCTGCCAGGGATCCAGATTTTCAACCTCGTCTTTAAGGGCAATCTCACTGATTCTTCCCTCTTCGTCATAGGTCACATCTGCAAATGGCAAGGAGGCAGCAAAGTGCATATCTGAAAGTATATGCCAGCTATCCTGCGAAGTCGTGAGAGAGAGATTGGAATTTATGGTGGCAATATTTCCAACACCAAACAGAACCTTTCCCCTCACACCAATATTGAGATTGTCCAGAATGGCGCCCGACCACCCGACCGAAACTTCATCATATCCCATCCAATCGGTAGAGAGACCATCCAGGTTGTAAGTTTTTCCATCCTCTGTACCATTTATAAGCAGCATTCCAAGGTCACCAGGAACATAGAGACTACCGTCAAACCTGGTGGTGACATCCACCGAGAAAAAACCGATCTCGGTCCTGAATCCAACCGATAGTAAGGAGGTTCCGGAATGAGAAAGAAAGTAGTTGGTGGGCTTTAATTTGTTCAGAAAGGCATCCTTGTCTCCCAGGGGATGAAGGAAGGTGATCAGAGAATCCTGAGTGGGATGTGGGTAGATCAGATCACTCCATGCATAAGGGCTTGAAGTCTCTTCTGTTCTGAGCGGAGCCAGCAATGGAATGCCAATATAGAGATCGCAATCCGGCTGATAGGCTGGATTAATCCGGTTGGTTTGAGGGACTCCTTGCATAAAATAGAGTGAATTACTCACCTGGGCTCCAGCCTCTATTCCTAGTCCTGCTAAGATTCCTATACCCAGTATGAATTTGTAAAATGATTTCATAGCTCCCTTGAGTTAATGAAAAGATCTGCGAACAATGAGAGCTTGAAATCCAGCGAGTAGTCTGAGTAGAGTTTCACATCCTTGCTTCCCAACTCAGAGGTATTCATACGTGCTTGAACCTGCAAATAGCGAATCTCTTCAAGCTTGCCCAGCTTTTCGGCCGGGAAGATGGCTGTATTTGCCTCTTCTCCTGCCTGGATCAATTTACCCTCCTGGTCTACCTCTGAGGCCGCCAGTATAACCACGTTTTCTCCAAAAACAGAATCCAGAACCTGGTAGAATTCATCTAGCAGATATACCTGCAGATCAAGTTTAATCGGCAATTCATTGACCGTACTCATGGTAAGTTTCACCTGCCGAACCATGCTTGTATCAATCCCTGGGTCACCCATCTCAAATCCCATCGTATCTTCCATAGCAATCCGTGTCGACCGAAAGTCAAGGGGAAGTAGAAACTCTGTTTCAACAATAAGCCGGCTGGTATCCAGTGCAAAATGAGATTCATCCCCCGTTCCCTGCTGGGTACTGCCACTCACTGTGTAAGAAAGATATGTCGGCGTATTGGATAATAACTCGTTAAAGTTGCTGGTCTCCCGATTGATATGAAATTCGTCACTTACTGAACTCCCTATCTCACTCAGGTCCGGTGCAGAAACCATAAAGGGATGGCCCTCATAGAACTCCAGCGTGACAGTGGACCCATCCAATCCATTGGAAATTAGGCTGTTTAATGTAACCACAGAGGGGACACCTACAAAATTGGTGGTAAAGACATTGATGCGGGGATCGGCAAATTTCACCGCTGCCAAATCCGGATTCTCTGCATAAAAGGGAATCTCAAGGGAGCCACTCTCTGTAAATGTATTTCTGGAATCAATATACCCATAAACGCTGTAGAATCCCATATCCAGAAAATTCAAGTCGATCTGACATATATCGTCAGGATCCACCGGATTGCCAGAGTTGGTCAGCGCAAGGTCAAAATCGATCTGAATAACATTGGAATCACCCTTTTCGAACGTTTCTATAAAGTAGTAATCCGTGAGAACCCTTGCAGTATTTTCAAATATTCCACTCACATCACTGGCCACCAGAGTCACAAAAAATGGATCTCCACGGGGATCGATAATCTGCTCACTGCTGATATTTACGTACCCATTGTGCTTAAATGTACTCATTAACTCGAACAGGATTTCTCCCCCTTTGACACGCATGCTATCCACCCTGTCGTCTCCTTCCAGTTGGATGGCAATAAACTTTGATTTCAAAAAATGTACGATGTCTCCCGGTTCACTCTCTGTAAACTCTGGAATATCTACATCCGGTGCCAGAAAGGATTCGGTATATAGCGCATTGGGAATCTCCACCATGGAACCGGCCATCACATTCACCACTGTATCAGAGTATGCCAGGTAGATCAGCCCATCATCAAATTCGTGGGCATAACCTGTCGAATCCACATATTCAACTATATCACCTATATTCAGAGAGCCATAAAACAGAGGGGCTATAAGTTCGGGATGGATCTCCACCTCGTCCGAAAGCTTACTCAAATCAAACGGCTCCTTCTGACATTCAGTCATCAAAAGTGCTCCAGCCATAAGGATCAGTAAAAGGAGTTGGCGTCTCATGATTTATTCGATAGAGTAGTTGTATAAAAAGTTATTTGTACTACCTACGATCAGATTGAACCTGCTGTCTGATCCGGCAAAATAGCCTACACTGAATCTGGTTGAACCTTCCAAAGGAAAACCTTCATAGAGCGATCCATCTGAATTGACCAGATATATCCTGTTCCGCGACCGGTCAGATATTCCAATTTTAACATCTGAGGCCGAAAATTTATATATATCGGGCATCTCACTGATTTTTCCCCTCACCTTGTAACTAAACAGTCGTTTCCCATCCTGATGCAACACGCTTAATTCATCTCCATCGGCAATAATAAACTCAGGAATGCCATCTTTATCCAGATCACCCATCCTGAAAAAATGGTCGCTGGATATCTCCTGATTAAGGAGCTCGGAAACAGATCCATCCATATATACTGCCCTCACACTCCCTGAGGTATCTGTAGATATCCATCTGGGTTTCTCCTCCCTCAGGTTCATATCCAGGGTGACAGGATTTCGGGGAGAAAATGCCACGCGCTCCTTCACCCTGATCCGCTCCTTACCACGCCGGTCCAGAAAATAAACTTTGTTTTTATCCGACAATACGATATAGTCTTTCTCTCCAATTCTGAAATGCTGAATCTGCCCCGTTACAAGCGATTCAGTTTTACCAAACTTCCACCCGGTGACCAGATTCCCTTCTATGTCATACACATAGATTTTACGATCCTCACTTGCCACAAACAACCTGTAATTCCTACTCTTATCATAGTCAAATATGGCTATGGAATTGCTTGCATTGGACCTGAGTGAAATGGGATATCGCTCCACATAGTTCCCATTCCTATCAATTAAATGGATTTTTTTCCGGGTATTAAAGAGATACTGCAGCCTGCCATTCTTATAAAAGTCCACCTGACGAATGGTTCCCATAATCGATTCCTCAAGAGGTAACTTCCAGAGAATCCTTCCCGTACTGTTGATAAGGTACAGGTTAAATGCTTTATCCTGGACCATGATCTCCTTCTCCGATGTGTTGTGATTTACAACAAGTACCGGTTTGATGGCCGCCGCCGAATCCAGCAGACTCTCCCAGACTGTCAGGGCTTTCTCTTTAATCTGGGAGGTGTATTTCAGGCTTACACTTTGATAAAAAAGGCGATCCTCTTTGCTGTATTGAACCACAACACCTGGAATTCTTCGTAGAAACAATTCCAGAGGCTCTATCTTGTCCCGTGCGTTCTCGCTCAGCAGCTCCTGCTTATAATCAAGGAAGCTGAATGGTTTGAAGAATAAGGTGAGATTACTCCTGTTGGAGAAGTAATCTGACATCTCCTTGTAGACTGGATCACTTACAAATGTTTTGTGAAGTACATTCTGATAAATCACCTTGGATATGGCATCTACGGAGGGTCCAAAAATCAGGTAATTCTCATATACTGTGAAATAACTATTGAACAAACGGGCAGCAGGAGTTCCTTTGAAGAATGGATCGGGCAATCTGTAGATGTTGAAACTGGTCTGGTTGTCCAGATTGTAAACATGTCGCAATGAGTTCATATCAAAAGTGTTGACCTGAAGATATTGTTCCACCCACATCATCACCACCTCCATGGTTCGGCTGCGACTCTTGGTTTCAATCACCAACAGCTCTTCTTCGGTCTTCTTAGTTATTCCTTCCATGGCAAACCAGGCCATCTCATTATCCATAATTTGGGCCAGATCCTCAAGAGGATTTATACCATACAATTTCTCCAACCTCTGCAGTTCAACCTCGATTTCCGAACCATGACTCAGACCCATCAGATAGGGCGTGATCTGTTCTCTGAGTTTGGCCTGGTCACTTATCCCCAAATGTAGAAAGTAACTGGTTCCTGAGGGCAGTATTTCATGGATCTCCATCCTCACCGGCGATTGATCGGCAAATGCTCCGAGGAAAAGCGGTGCATTTGGATCTGAGTAAGTCATTCCATTGAAAATGATGGCATCCTCTTTAATGTCCAGATCCAGCTCCCCCCAGGAAGCGAGTTTCGAAAATGTATCAAGAATCTTCCATCGGGATTCGTTAATTATCGGATAAAACAGGTGTGGCAACCTTTCATAGTTCACATAAAGATTGGCGTGTACATAGCGTCCTTCTGTCTCCTTCACCATACTCAATCCCAGCTCCTCTGTAAGATCACTCTCATCATGTATGGTGCGAATGGATTCCTCCACCAGCATGGAGGAGGAGCTTATCAAGCATAAACCGTTAATAGAGCTAAATGTAAACTTTCCGGGAATAAGTCCTGGCTCACCAGAAACATCATGCAGTGTTTCAGATTCATACTTCCTGCTGTTAATCATGGCCTTCTCCTCCAACAGGGAGATCAGCAAATGATCAAATTCGTTTTCACTGTAGGAATCTGGGTATTTCAGATAGAAGAGGGGTACGAGCTGCTCTTTTCCCACCAGGTGGATGGAGAAATGTAATCCCTCCTTTAAAAGGAGATCTTTCAGTGGTTCGGAAGAATTAATCTGGGTGAGTGCAATCTGAAACAGAGAATCCAGTTCAGTCTTTCCTGTCGTATTTACAAAGTCTTTCCAAATCCTGTTTCCCGACAAAAAAGTTTCTGTCAGATATTCGTAGTCTATATCCTCCACAAAGATGATGGCATCCTCAGGGACTGCTTCCCATATTTCAATAGGGCTAATCTTATCAAATCTGCTCAGCAGGATTACAAGGATTAATGCAATACAAACCACAGCAAACAGCCCACCATATATAACTCGCTTCAACATACCAGATCAGTTTACCCAAAAATATAAATTTCACACGCAGGTTTGAGGGAAAATTACCAACAGCAAAGCTATAAGTCCAAAAGGGAACGAGACCAAAATCATTGTTGGTACAATTTTTGTGATACTTTTCCGTATTTTTTAGTCCCATGCTTTTTCGTACCCTATTCATAATTAACACCTTAATTTCAACTCTGCCGCTATTCGGGCAACAGGTTCGTGTAGTCAGTTCTTCGGACCGATCTCCTATTGAACATGTAGCCGTATATAATACCACCAGAGAACGGGCAAGCATCACCGACTCCCTTGGAATGATCGACCTGGGCATCTTCCCCAAAACCGATACCCTTGTCTTCCAGCACCCCTCTTATATATCCCGGCAGTTCGGCCACCCACAGATTAGCGATCAGACTACCATTGTTCTGCACAGAAAGCGGATTTTAATCGACGAATATGTTATCTCTGCTTCCAAATCGAGAGAAAGTAAACTGATCATTCCTTATATGGTGAATGTGATTGAAGAGGAAGAGCTTAAAGAATCCACCGGGCTAAGCGCTGCTGAAATCCTCGAAGGAACGGGTAACATCCTGGTACAAAAAACACAGGGAGGCGGAGGAAGTCCCATTCTTCGAGGTTTTGAGGCCAATAAGATCCTACTTGTGGTGGATGGGGTCAGGCTAAACAACACCATCTATCGAAACGGGCACTTACAAAATTCCATCACCATCGATCACGCCATTCTTAACAGAACCGAGGTCATTTTCGGCCCCACATCCATCATGTATGGGAGCGATGCTCTGGGGGGAGTTATCCACTATTATACCAGGGATCCCGAATTGGGCAAAGCTGATTCCACAAAGCTAAAACTGCAGGCTTATGCCCAATACGCAACAGCCATGAAAGGCAAAACAGGTCATCTGGACTTCTCCGTGGGTAAAAAGCGCTGGGGATTCTTAACAAGTGTTACATACAAGGATCTGGGAGATATTCGAATTGGCGCACAGCGAGATCCCTATCTTGGAGATTGGGGTAAGGTTATGCATTATGTGGATCAGGTGAATGGAGTGGATTCCACCCTGGCTAACGATAATACCCTGATCCAGAAGAAAACCGGCTACAGCCAGCTTGACCTTCTGCAAAAGATACGCTATACACCTTCCCAGTATGTGGACTGGGTGCTCAACCTGCAGTATTCTACTTCATCGGATATCGATAGACTTGACAAACTGAACGATTACAGCGGGGTGAACCTGAATTACGCATCCTGGTACTATGGCCCCCAGGACCGGCTGCTTGTTTCTTTGAAAAATGTTTTGAAAAAAGACAACTGGATGTTCACCAATATGACCTCCATCGTGGCCTTTCAAAATGTGGATGAAGATCGCAATTCGCGCAAATTCAGAAACGAAGAGCTACTCTCACAGAAGGAGAATGTGAAGGTGCTAAGCCTGAATGTGGACTTGCTGAAGGTTTGGGGAGTCAACCATAAACTGAACTATGGAGTAGAGGTCAATCACAACAGGGTGGGATCTGAGGCCTGGTATGAGAACATCCATACAGGCGACAGAGCTTCCGCCCAGACCCGTTATCCCGAGGGGGGCAGTGAAACCTGGAGTGCTTCAGGTTATGCCAGTTACAAATGGATAATGCATGAAAAGCTGGTGCTAAATGGGGGAGCCAGGTACAACTGGGGCCAATTAACATCCATTTTTCACAATCCCATGCTGGATTATGACCGGATTCACATCAACCATGGGGCCCTCACAGGCAGTTTAGGACTGGTTTACAAACCTTCCAACCGGTGGCAGATAAATAGCATCCTTTCCACCGGATTCAGGAATCCCAATGTGGATGACTATGGAAAAGTAAGGGCTAAAGACAATTTCGTTACCGTTCCTAATCCCGATATTTCTCCTGAGTATACCTACAATGCAGAGCTTGGAATAAGCCGGATTGTGGAGGGGTACATGAAAATCGAACTGGTAGCGTACTACAGCTACCTTAAAGATGCCATTGTTCGGACGAATTACCAGCTAAACGGTGAAGACTCTCTCCATTATGATGGCGACACCTATAAAATAACAACAAACTATAATACGGGAGAGGCTTATATTTATGGCGCTTCACTGGGGGTTACAGCCAACCTGAATAAGAATATCCTTCTGAAAGGTACCCTCAACTATACCAAGGGACACAACCTGTCAGACGATGTACCCCTGGGACACATACCCCCCCTGTTCGGACGCACCTCGCTCACATACCGAAAAAGTAGATTTTTCATCGACACTTACCTGGTGTATCAGGGATGGAAGGATATTGAAGATTTTTCTCCTTATGGGGAGGATAATGAGGGTGAAGCCATGGAGTATGGCTTTCCTTCATGGTGGACATTTAACATGAAAGCCGGATTCGAAGTGCTCAATTACTTTGATTTACTGGTGGCTGTGGAAAACATCTTTGACCAGTTCTATAAACCTTATGCATCAGGCATAAGTGCACCCGGAAGAAACTTCATCTTCACCGCCAGGTTTACCATTTAAACCTTTGTTTTGGTAAGGTACAAATGGTACCTTTCAGGCAATGCAAACTATCAATCCGGTAATCGAAGAGGGATGGAAAGAAATTCTGACGGACGAATTCCAATCGGCCTACTTCAGTGAATTAAAATCCTTTCTGGTAGAGGAGAAGAAGAAATACACCATCTACCCTCCTGGAAAATTTATATTTAATGCATTTCATCACACTCCCTTTGACAGGGTAAAAGTTGTGATCCTGGGGCAGGATCCATATCATGGAAAGGGACAGGCTCATGGACTCTGTTTTTCGGTGCCCCCTGAAATTCCTGCTCCACCCTCCCTGGTCAATATTTTTAAGGAGTTAAAATCGGACCTGAATACCCGATCCCTTCCCATGGCAATCTGGTCAAGTGGGCCAACCAGGGCGTCTTTTTACTGAATGCCTCACTGACAGTTCGAGACAGCCAGGCAGGATCACATCAAAAAAAGGGCTGGGAAACCTTCACCAACCGCGTGATTGAAAATATCTCCAAACATAAATCCGGAGTGGTTTTTCTATTGTGGGGAAGGTATGCGCAGGCAAAGGAAGCGCTTATTGATGGAAACAGGCACCTGGTCCTGAAATCGGCTCATCCCTCCCCATTGTCTGCATACAATGGTTTTTATGGTTGCAAACATTTCTCCAGGGCCAATGAATACCTGGAACAACAGGGGGAGTCGGGAATTGACTGGACACTCTAAGCACTTTGGCACGAGATTTGCTCTAGATAGTGTGACAGTTTATCCAATCATATTCCCTGACAATCAGGGCCAGGTCCGTCTCACACAGGCGGACTTTTATTTTTTTATCCCCTCTATCAAAGATATTCAACACAAGCAAACCAATAGGCTTCACGGTATCTTGTGTGGAGAGGAAGGGATTAGTAGATGACCACCTCGTCGCAGAAGATCCAGCAAGGTAAGCCTGAGCCGTGGTGTCATTCCGGAGCAATCCTCATGCTGTGAGCGAGGAGCTTGATATACTTAGCATTCACGGGGGCGAATTGGAAGTCATAATACTCAATGTCATTTATTTTATCCCCCTTCTGCAAGGGGTGCTCCGTGCTCAGGGAAGCTATCTTATGAAACGTTTTGTTATCCGTTGAATAAGATACTTCCACCTGTTCTGGGTAGAATACGATGTGGTTGATGACCTTCAGAAACGCTGTATGGATATGGCTCACCTTCTCAGTCTGACCCAGGTCAATAACCGCTTCCATGTCGTTTCCTTCAAATCCCAGCCAGTTGGCGTAAAAGTTATTCCCGCCCAGGCTCCCGTCGGTCAGCACCTGCGGATCCTCGTTGGCATAGTTCTTTGGCTGGGTAAATAGCACGACCGGCTTGCCTGCGGCCAGATTGGGCAATGCCGCCCTTTCCAGTGCTTTGCCGTAGGATTGTAGGTACTCCTCCACCAAATACCTCATCTCATTCATCATGGTGATCCCGCCGGATTCACAAATCGCTTTGAACTGCTCCAACCTTGTCTCTACTTCTGGGGATAACCGGTATTGCCCGGAAACACCTTTCCTTGAAGCCTCCAGTATGGCATAATGGGTACTTAGCCTGGCCATCTGCACCCGTTCCAATACCCTGGGTTTGTGGGAAACCTCATCTTCGGCCTTTTGGAACAGCTGATCATACCTGTCCAGCAGTTCAGGACTCAGAAAGGAATCAAAGCCCTGGGAGGGATCCCCGTAGAGGAAGAGGAAGAATTCAGGGACCTTCTGGATCTCTTCATGAATGGTTTGGATATATTCCATAATAAATGGTGCCGCCTCCTGATAATAGGCGTAGCAAAAATCACCCATGATGACATCAGGATCCTGATCAGGGTTCCACAATAGCTGTGCGGTCAGGTAGGATCTCAACTCGAACAACTCGCTGGGCTGATGGCTGTGCTGTTCAAATATCCATTTGGCGTGGCTGTCCCTGAACAGTTCAATGTTGGGTTTCAGGGTATGAATGTTTGGGAAGGGAGCCAGAAAATTGGTGAACTGGGTGGTGTAGTCCCATATCCTGATATTCTCTGTCAGTAATTTCCACCCTTTGAGTTCGTTGGCAAAATCGGAACATCCCTCCTCTATAGGTTTGCTTCGGTCACATTCAATGGAGCACAGGGTAATCAGCACATTGGAGGCCGGTTTGGTAAGGCAGGGTTTCCGGGTGTACTGATAAGCCAGGGTGGAGATTATTTTATGGGGGAATTGCTCCGCCACACTGTTTACGAACCGGATCATAGAACCGCTGGGTGAACCCTCCTCTTCATCAATGGAAGCACAATGCTCACACTGGCAGTACTGGGTATTGTCATCCTGGCTCACCGAGATGATTCCGGCATTGGGATAACGACTAAAATAGGATTTCACGGAATCGATCACGATCCGGAGGACCTCCTCATTGGAAAGGCACAACTGCGTGGTAAGACGCTTTCCGTTACGTAGTGTATAATACTCCGGATGAGCTTCATAATACGAATCCTCCGGCATGAACCTGTGAAAGGTATGCACCCCTGCTCCAGGCACATAGCCCGGGAATGCCTCGTATGTCACCCCAGCTTGTCAGCAAAATCATGGTGCTCATAAAATAGCTTGGAATGAACGGTTCGCGTTTCAACCAGGGGAGTGTAGGAATAATCTTTATTCCTTTTGATTCCGATGCTCTCTAGTTCAGGGATCTTTTCCGCCTCCGGGCTTAGCCATATGTAGCCCAGTTCCTTCTCTAGAAACCGGTATACCGCATAAAGCGTACTTTTCGGATTTCCTCCATAGATATATAAATCCCCTTCCTCCACACGATAAGCTATAGTATGGGGGTTCATTGTTTCCGTGTGGGATCCTATACCCACAAAAACTGCATGCTGTTCCGGATCCCGGTTCTCCAAAAAAACCACCTGGAGATGAGCCCCTGAGGCTTTGGCCAGGTATGTGCTCAGCTCCTGAGCGGCCTTTTGAACCGTGGAATCGGCTTCTGCCTGGATAACTATTTCGCATTGGCTTACACCATCACGGACCATGTATACCTCTGCCCGTGAACAAGCCATGGAGGTAATCAGGACTAACAGGAACAGGGGAAGGAAAAGTGATGTGTTCAGTTTCTTTACCCTGATCAGCAGGTGGGGATTTTTATTTTCGGTGGTCATTTGCAGCAAGTTTATGTACGATAAAATGCAAGATACCACCTTATGGAGCTTATGTCAACTATGCAGCCTTTGTATTATGTCAAATCATCTCGCATGTGTCGCCTTAGTTTCTGATATTGTGAGTGATTATCAGAAAGGCCTGTAACCGATGATTTCGCGGACCTCCCGAATGGTCTTAGAGGCGCTTTCTCTTGCCTTTTCCGCACCCATTTTTACCACCTTTCTCAGATACTCAGAGTCGTTTTGGATGTCATTGATCCGTTCGCGGATGGGCGTGGTAAAGTTGATTACATCCTCAGCCAGTTGCTTCTTCAGATCCCCATAACGTATGGTGCAATTGTTGTAACTGTCACGAAAATGCTGTACCGTATCGGGAGTGGAAAGCAAATCAAGGAGATAGAAGAGGTTGGCAATGGGCTCTGTCATGGGAGAATTAGGCTCTTGAGGACCCGCATCTGTCACCGCCCGCATCACCTTTTTCCTGATCGCCGAAGGTTCATCTGCAAGATAAATTCCGTTTCCTTCACTTTTTCCCATCTTTCCCGTTCCATCAAGACCGGGAACTTTGACCAGATCCTCTCCAAAATTGTAGGGTTCGGGCATCGTAAAATACTCCACCCCGTACATGTGGTTAAAGCGCCTGGCAAACTTGCGGGCCATCTCCAGATTTTGCTCCTGGTCTTTTCCCACCGGTACCTTATCTGCATTGTGAATGATGATATCAGCACACATCAGCACGGGATAAGTAAGAAGGCCGGCATTGACATTTTCCGGTTGCTTTCTAATCTTATCTTTAAAAGTGGTGGTGCGTTCCAATTCACCCACATAAGCATTCATATTTAGCAGAAGATAGAGCTCCGATATCTCTGGCACATCACTTTGAATGTAAAGTGTGGCCACCTCGGGATCGAGTCCCGCTGCCAGGTATTCCGAAAGTACGGTACGGATGTTATTATGAAGATTCTCAGGCGTGGGGTGTGTGGTCAAAGCATGATAATCAGCCACAAAAAAGTAACACCTATTTTCGTGCTGCATCTTCACAAAATTCTTAACTGCTCCAAAATAATTGCCCAGGTGTAGGTTTCCGGTCGACCTGATTCCGCTTAATACTGTGTCCATCGTGCAAAACTATAAAATGTTATTGAAAAAACGTACTTTTGCCCCCATGACCACAACACGTCAGAATAAAGTGTCAAGATTGCTCCAAAAGGAGCTTGGTGTATACTTGCAAAGAACCGGATCCGGGCTTACCGGGGGTAAAATGGTCACTGTTACAGTGGTCCGGATTAGTCCCGATCTGGGTGTAGCTAAAATTTACCTCAGTATATTTCCGGGAGACGGGGCAGAAGAAGCACTTCAGGCCATCTCCGACAAAGCAGGCCTCTTTCGAAAAGAGATGGGTAACAGGCTTAGAAACCAGCTAAGGCATATTCCTGAGCTTGCTTTTTTCCTGGACGATTCGCTCGATTATATCGACCGCATCGAAAACCTCTTAAATGAATAAAAATGCAATACGACCCCATCAAGCGCAGCCTTGGTAAATTATTCAATAGCACTCCAATACTCAGAAAGTTGTTCTACAGGTTGTTGGACCTGTTGCTTCTGCGCTCCTGGCACATTCGTCGTGAATTAGGTCAGCTGAAAAATGAGGGTTTTGCTCCTTCTCAGATTGCCGACGCAGGATCGGGCTTTGGTCAGTATGTAAACTACCTGTCCAAAAAGTTCCCACAAGCCCACATCTTAGGTCTGGATATCAAACAGGAGCAGGTGGATGATTGCAATGCCTTTTTCTCCTCCATTGGATTGAAGGAGCGGGTGAATTTTGAATATGCCGATCTGACCAAACTGGAAGTAAAAGAGAATTATGACCTTATTCTCTCTGTGGACGTGATGGAACATATCGAAGAGGACCGCACTGTGTTTCAACGTTTTTACAAGGGTTTGAAACCAGGGGGTGTATTGCTGATTTCGACCCCTTCCGACCAGGGCGGGTCGGATGTACACCACGACCATGAGGAGTCCTTTATTGACGAGCATGTGAGAGATGGATATGGCGTGGCGGACATAGATGAAAAACTAAGGGAAGCTGGATTTTCTGATATTCATATCCGTTATTCCTATGGAAAGCCGGGAAAAATATCATGGAAACTCTCCATGAAGTACCCCATTCAACTGGTCAACTTCAGTAAACTCTTCCTGATTCTGCTTCCTTTATACTACCTGTTTACCTTTCCCATATCCTATTGCCTGAACAGAGCGGATGTGAGAAGAGAACACGAAACCGGAACCGGACTTATAGTCAGGTGTAAGAAGTGAACCTCCCGTTCTATATAGCCAGGCGATACCTTCTGGGCAAAAAATCCCAAAACGCCATTAACATCATTTCTGGCATTTCAATTCTGGGTGTTACTGTTGGAACCATGGCACTGGTGATCGTGCTTTCCGTATTCAATGGCTTTGATTCGGTGGTAAAATCGCTTTTTAACTCTTTTGATCCTGATATCAAGATCTCGGCCACTGAAGGTAAAACCTTCACTTCCGATCCGGATTTAAATGAAGCACTAAGGGCTCTGCCCGGGGTATTGGCACTTTCAGAGGTGCTGGAGGAAAATGTCTTATTGCTATATGGCGATAAACAGCATATTGCCACCATCAAAGGGGTAGATGATAACTTCCGTGATGTTTCGGGGCTCGATTCAATGGTCTACGATGGCTCCATGAAGTTGAAAGATGAGAACCGTGCCTATGCGGTGGTCGGGCAGGGAGTGGCCTATAGCCTGAGGGTGGGACTTAGTTTTATCAATCCCCTGTTTGTCTATACCATCGACCGAACTGCAAAGATGAATATGGCTCAGCCCGAAGAGTCCATTAAAAGGGATTTTATCTACCCGTCGGGCATCTTTGCCATTGAACAGCAATACGATTCCAGGTATGTGGTATGTCCCATCGAATTTGTCAGAGAACTGTTGACCTACCCCCATGAAAATACCTTCCTTGAAATAAAGCTGGACCCAAACTATTCTGTCGACCAGGTACAGAAGCAGATCATCGAAATTGCTGGTGATTCTTACCAGGTGAAGAACCGGGAGCAACAGAATGAACTTTTCTACAGGGTGATGAAATCAGAAAAATGGGCCATTTTCCTCATTTTAACTTTTATCCTGATCATTGCCTCCTTTAATATTATTGGGTCTCTCAGCATGCTGATCATTGACAAGAAAAATGATATTGTTACCCTGCGCAACATGGGCGCCCCCAATAAGCTTATTGGCAGGATTTTCCTTGTAGAGGGATGGCTTATCTCTCTGATTGGCAGTGTCATTGGCATCTTTCTGGGTACTGCCATCAGCTGGGTCCAACAAGAGTTTGGGGTGATTAAGCTTACGGGCAGCGGCACCTTTGTAATTGATGCCTATCCGGTACAGATTGAGGTTCCTGATATCTTGCTGGTATGGGTTACCGTTCTGGTCATTGGATGGATTGCTGCACGGTACCCGGTCAGACAGATTTCAAGAAAGTATTTAATCGGCCTTGAGAAGGAAGGTATTGTTTAAAACTTTGTAGATCTCCTATCCCTAGATCCTCTAATTTTATAAGCGTCTGATAAAACAGGGGCTCTCTACGTAACCTAATACGGTGTAATGCCGTATTTCATTTATGTGCAGGTCATTGTGCTCAGAAATTATATTAGCAGGTTAATCTCTATGAAGTTATTCAGGACACTCGTGTTTTTCATTATTCTGCTGGTATCGTCAGTGATGTCGATGAGTGCACAGGATTTGGAGGTCTCAGATTTTACAGCCACACCTGTCACTTGTGGCGGGGGATCCGATGGAACCTTAGCTGTATCGATTTCAGGGGGCGTTGCACCCTTCTCCTACCTGCTGTTAAATTATCTGCTACAGCCTGTAGGCAAAATTGAAAATGTCACCGTCACTTCCCACACCTTCCTTAATCTACAGAAAAATTCATATATCCTCTTGGTGACTGACAGCGATTCCGCTGTTGTCATTGAACCTACTGTAACTGTGGGTGGACCCGATCCCATCCGAATTACCAATGCAGTTAGATCAGATATTACATGTAGCAATGCAAACGACGGAACCATCAATGTAACTGCAAGAGGCGAATTTGGAAACTATATCTTTGACCTGACCGGACCAGTAAATCAGACCCAACCTTCAGGCTCTTTCAGTGACTTGCCCCAGGGTAACTATACCGTTGAGGTGAGTGATGCGGATGGATGTCCCTCCACGGATATAACCGGAGTACTGACCATTGATAATCCCGATCCGGTTATAGTCTCCGTAGATAATGTGACAGACGCATCCTGCTTCGGAGGTTCCACCGGTTCCATTTTCATCACAGCTACCGGCGGCAGACCATTCGGTTTAGGATCCGGATATACGTATGAATGGCTGGGGCCCAATGGATTTACTTCATCTTTAAAAGACATTACCAACCTGGCCGCCGGGAGTTACTCTGTTACTGCATCTGACGGCAACAGGTGTACAGGAGTGGCAGGTCCCATCATTATCAATGAGCCTACCCAAATCCTGGCTGTCCTGGAGGGCTCCAGCGATGTACAGTGTAACGGAGGGAACGACGGATCAGCCACTATAACTGTTAGCGGGGGTGCAGGTGGATATGCCTATTCATGGGATGGAGAACTTCATGGCCAGGTCTCCACAGTGGAAGATCCCATCGACCTGCCGGCCGACACCTATAACCTGACTATCACAGACGGGACCGGCTGCTCAAGAACTTTCCCCTCATTTGTTGTTATCGATGAACCACTGCCCTTTACAATTACTTTCGATGGAGTCACCAACGTATCATGCGCCGGGGGAAATGATGGCTCCCTGCTTATCACTCCCAATGGAGGTACACCCGGCTATACCTTTCTCTGGTTGGGAACCACTTCCGGATTCGCTTCGTCTGACGAAGATCCAGTGGATATGCCAGCCGATGTTTATGATCTGACCATTACAGATTCACGTGGTTGCAGCCAGGCTATTCCTTCGGTAATTACCATTACAGAACCACCACCCATCACCATCACTTTGATTGGTACTGTGGATGTATCCTGTTTCGGAGGAGCCGATGGGGGGGCCAATGTTACGGTTGAAGGGGGTACACCTCCCTACCTTTTTTCATGGCTTGGGACCAATACCGGTCACACCTCCTCTATGGATAATCCCAACGATCTGGTGGCTGACACCTACAGCCTGACTGTGACAGACTCCAATAGCTGTGAGCTGACCGTTGCAGACCTTGCCATCATCAATGAACCTACCGAACTTCTGGTTACCGTCGACAACATTACAGATGTGGATTGTAATGGCGATTCAACTGGCTCCATAGAGATCATCCCATCGGGAGGCACCCCCAATTACACATTTACCTGGACCGGGCCCAATGGTTTTACGGCAAGCATAGAGGATCTCTCAAACCTTAAGGCAGGAATTTACAACCTTACCATCACCGATGCCAATGGTTGTTCTCAGGTATATCCGGGAATCGCCACAGTAAACGAAAATACGAATATTACCGCTTTATTCAATCTGATCCCTGTCACCTGCAACGGGGGATCTGATGGCGCCATCACGGTAAACCCCGCAGGAGGGGCCGGGGGGTACACCTATTTTTGGCAGGGCCCATTTGGAACTACATGGACAACACAGGACATTTCAGGTCTGATTGCCGGATCTTATACACTCACCATAACCGATGCCCTTGGATGCAGCCTGATTATGCCTGCTCAGGTTCTTGTTGAAGCTCCGCCCATTTTAAGCGTGCTTACAGGGACCGATATCACCTGTTTCGGCGATGACAATGGAATTATCTCCATCTCCCCGTCCAATGGGATCTCTCCCTATGAATACTCCATGGTGGGTGAGACTGGTCCCTATCAGTCTGCCAACAGCTTCTCCCTACTCACTTCCGGTTTGCATACCGTCTGGACACGCGATGCAAACCTCTGTGTGGTATCCGATACCATCACCCTTTATGAACCAGACGAGATCATCGTACTGGGAGAAACGCTGAGTGGTGAAAACCTCTGTTTCGGAGACGCCCTGGGACAAATTTCAATTGATTTAGTCTCAGGTGGAGTTCCTCCTTATGCGTACTCCATCGACGGAGGGGCAAACTTCTCTTCAAGCTCTGTATTTACCAATCTGCCTGCAGGGAACTACCAGACGGTTGTAAGGGATGCGAATGGTTGCATCGGAAATGGTCAGTTGCATGTGGTCATAGAGCCCTTAGAGCTTCTGATCGGATCCTACTCGCAGGTAGATGTAAGCACTTGCTTTAATTCCCTTGAAGGGGAAATAAACATTGAAGGCGCAGGGGGAACATCACCCTATAACTATACCCTGAATGGGACTGTTACCAACCAGACCGGTATTTTCCAAAACCTGCCAGGTGGAACACACCAGATATCTATAGCTGATGACAATGCATGTACCGTGGATACATCGGTTGTTATTCTCACTCCACCATCCATTGTAGTTGATGTTTTGACCATCACCGATGTGACAGGTTGTTATGGGGATGCCAATGGCGCAATATCGGTTTCTGGTTCAGGAGGGGCGGGCACCATTACTTACTCAATTAATGGAGGAGTATACATGCCAACCGGTGATTTTACCGGACTGGTAGCAGGGAACTATACCCTCTCCCTCACTGATGGTGGCTGTACCCTCGATACAGCGGTGGTGGTTTCACAACCTGATCCCATTACCCTGTCCTCAGGGATTGCCTCACCCATTACCTGCTCGGGAGAAAATGATGGAAGCATTGAGGTGATAGGAGCTGGAGGAACTCTCCCATTGACCTATACTATGACTCCGGGACCAATTGTTAACAATACTGGAGTGTTTATAGGACTATCACCAGGTAACTACACTGTAGACATTACTGATGACGAGGGATGTGTGGGTGTTGATACCGATTTTACCTTTGCAGATCCTCCATTGTTTGTGCTCAACTCTGTCACCAGCAGGGACATCAGTTGTTATGAAGCGGCCGACGGTACCATCATTTCCAGCGTATCCGGTGGCATCCCGCCCTACCAGTATTCAGCAGATAACCAGGCAACCTGGAGCAGCGACAGCATTCAGGATGGACTGGTACCGGGAACCTATGAAGTTTATATACGGGATGCCAACCTCTGTACCCTCTCTGGGGGATCTTTTACCATGACCGATCCTCCGGCCATTACAGCCACTGTGACCATTACCGATATCACCTCCTGTCCGGGCGATACGACAGGTGTCATTGAAGTTACAGGTGCAGGTGGAACCGGGATCCTGGAGTACTCCCTGGACGGCATTGATTATCAATCTTCAGGCAGCTTTAGCAGCCTGGCAGCAGGTGAATATACAGTTTTCATTCTGGATGCAACCGGATGCCTTTATACCGGTCCGGCTACCATCAATGAACCCGATCCGCTCACAGCCACAATCACCAAAACGGATGCCATCTTTGGTCAACTGGGATCAATTTCAATCACAGAGTCTTCTGGCGGAACTCCCCCCTACAATTACTCTATCAACGGGGGTGCAGGTCCGTTTACTACAGATACCATATACACCGATCTTGAAGCGGCAACCTACCATGTGATTTTGAGAGACCTGAACGGTTGTACCTATGAGCAGATGATTGAAATCCTAGATGTGCCCCCGCTTGATATGGCCGTTAATATTACACATGTCAGCTGCTTTGGCGATAACAATGGCTCCATTCTGTTTGTTCCCCAAAATGCCGAAGGTGAGGTTAATTATTCCATCGACAGCGGCATGAATTTCGTACCCGATCCTCTGTTCGAAAATCTACCCGGAAATACCACCTATTACCTGGTGGCCCTGGATGCAGTTGGAAAGCTGTTTACGGGTTCAGTAAGCATTCTTGAACCCTCTGAGCTGATGATAAGTCAGGTCATCACTCCTGCACAGTGCAATGCCTTCAGCGAAACCGGGGCCATCGATGTAACAGTCACAGGGGGTACAGGGCCATACACCTATCTCTGGTCTGATG